>ERZ808028.679-NODE-679-length-25436-cov-5.925707_pt1 | contig 25436 bp, 25 predicted proteins | sample MGYA00380184_ERZ808028 | MGnify/ENA primary metagenome ERZ808028 (study PRJEB31490, sample SAMN06133397) | mouse gut metagenome | isolation source: J8_1 | host: mice | place: China: Chengdu | collected 2015-05 ...
GTCAATAAACTTAATCTCTATTTTTTGTAGTATATGTCTAAAAAATTTTCCATAAAAATCATTACGAAAATGTATACTTTTCCGTAACGTCTTTTTTCAAATTTAGTTATATTAATAACATAATCGTTATGGCAAGCCCTCACAACACGATTCCAATCCTCTGCTTCATTCCGAAGGAAGATACGTCTGCCTTCTTTTTCCCTGTAAAAGATTTGGTTAGACATTTTGTCTCTAAGATGTTTGATTCATGTGGTTTCCTCCTTACTTAGAACTACAAGATAAGAATTAAGAAGGAAACCAAAGAGTTTATTTGACTTTTCATCTATATGAACTTATTATAGATAGCGGAGATTTTCATGCAGACAAATGTTTATCGAGAAGTACTTGGTTTCCGTTTGGAACCACTATGCATTTATTTTGACTCGCAGGAGGCGGTTCTCTCGGAATCCGGAGATATCTTACTGCCTCTTGAGGGGGCATCATTACCGAAGACGATTTTACCGGTAATATCGGAGATGTCATCAACGGAAAGCTGACAGGAAGGGAAAATGACGATGAAATCATCGTGTATGAGACGGTTGGCGTAGGAACTCAGGATCTGGTAACTGCAAAGACGATTTATGAAAAGGCACAAAGTACTCTGGATACTGGCTGGTATCCAACGTTTATTTTCGGCGGTATTGACCTTGCCACCGCGCCGGCTCCCGCCGTTTCCATCCTCAATGAATTGAAAAAAGAGGTTGAACTTGCTGGAGAGATACGGAAAACAGCACCAGAAAAATAACATAAATGATTTACCAATATACGCACGTACAGAATTCACTGTTAATTACGTAATTCTGTACTAGCTACTTCTGCTCTGATAATTTCTGAGCCTCTCTTTCAAATACATGCGAGATATCATAAAGCTCTGGTACGTCAGAAATTGTACATACATTCACACAATAATTTAACCACGGTATTTCTTTTGTCATCTGATAGATAACTGCCATCGCTTTTGCCTCCGACATTGCCTTTACAGAATGATATCCAGAACCTTGTATATGTTCAAATCCATTTTTCTCAAAATATAAACGGACGTCATAGTAAGCGTTATGCCAGTCCCCTTTCGGATAATATTCTTTCAAAGCCTCTGTATCAAGGTCAAAATTAATACCTTTTCTCTGCGTGCTGTCCACTAATTTAAATTCTCATGAAATCAGTGATCAGATTTTCTTTCTCGTCTCCATTATACCAAAAGCATTCCTGCAGATGCTTTGAAATTCCTGCCGCGCTTTTCAACGCAAAAATAGCGGCCCAAAATCTCCCGTAATCCTGTTTATGCCCCCTGTCAAGATAAACTCTGCGCCCTGGCGTTCTGTCTGCGCAATTCAAATCCTCCTTCTCAAATATCTCATCTGTCTGCTCACATATTTTGTCCATATCATGCTGTGTCAGATTACTGGAATCAAATTTTATCTCTACTTTATACACTATGTTCATCCTTTCAATTACTGGAATAGGAAACTATATTTTTCTTCTATAGTTTAACATAAACAGCCCAAAAAGTCATTTCCTTTTTACTGTACTTTGACACTGCATTTCATGTCCGCCAGGTTTATCACAATATCGGCGGATTTCCTCTACGGCTTCCTTATAAGGTTTCCTTCAACATCTACATCGTTATCAGCCAAACGTAACAAATCGTCCGCCGAGAAGTCAAACATCCGTCGATATTGTACCAATCCATAATATTGCCTATTATCCCCATCACCAGTCCCCTTGCAGCAAAGTTTGTTTTTCCATATCCAATATAATCCTGTCAATTCTGAGTAATTTCCATTCTTATATGAAATATTCTCGCCTTTGTTATCCAAAAGGTCTGCTATTCTCGTATTGCAATTATCAGCTCCTATCTGTATCGGAAATACAATTTCCTTTACCTTCCAGACCTTATACTCTAATCCCTGATATTCAAAGTGTGCACCAACATAGGGCTTCGCCAAAGCTCTCACCAGATTATAAATTGCCCTGACGGACATAAATTGCACGAACAAAGTTAAAAATATCCCGACTGGACTGATTCCAATCTTCACTAAGCTTATTTATTTCAATACATCCATCATTATATAATAAAATATATATACTTTTAGATTTAAATCTATCTCTAAACGGAGCTTCCCTGGCTCATTACCCGTAAAACACATTGCTAATATTTACAAACCTGCTTTTAATTAAAATAAGGCTGGTATCACATGCTGTCTGCATTCCATATATAGGCAGCCAGGGAGATTTCATCCATTAGAGTATACATTCTTATGATGATATATCTTAAATAAATTCCCGCTCATTCTAAATATATTATCGACAAAAAGTCAATAAACTTAATCTCTATATTTATGAATAAGATATCAAATGCTTGCACTGTCCTTAATGAGTTGGGAATACATATCCTCCAAATCCTCCTCAGGCCTCCACCCCAAAGACATGAGTTTTTCTCCTGACAGACGAAGCGCCGTGTCAGCCGCATAACCATAGCGTTCATCATCTGCTACATCGTATACCACCTTAATCCTGCCATCTGCCATTTTGTCCGCTACAAGCTTTGCCATCTGCCGGATTGTCATGGTATTGGATTCATTCACCACATTGTATGCTTCCCCGCTGGTTCCTTTTTCCAAAATAGTTATGATTCCTGATATGGCATCATGAATCCCGCAGTAATTTCCCATCGAATGTCCCCATGTATGAAGCACAATATCACAATTTTCTCTGACTGCCTTAGCAAATTGGGAAAAGACACGTTTGTCTGATGACGGAACCCCTTCTCCGAACGTCTGTGATAGACGTGCAATTTTAACCGGAACACCATATTCTTTATAATAAGAATAACAGATATTTTCCGCCATGCGCTTTCCCAAAGGATAACAACTGCGGGAAGCCAATAGCTCCACTGCCCCCCGCGAAACCTCTTTCTCCGTAACACGGTGTCCGATTGGACAGTCAATGTTTCCATATACCTCCATGCTCGAAAGGTATACCATACTTTTAAGCTGACATCGCCTTGCAAGCTCTAATACATTCTGCGTCGTGTTGATAATGCTTTCTGTAACCTCTACAGGATGGGCGAGCATTTCAGCAGACCCTGTAATAGAAGCGCAGTGAATCAGATAATCGCAGTCCAGATTTAACGATGCCGCTTTTTTCCCATCAGTTAAATCTACCTCTGCAATCTGCACATTATAAGGAAGTACTTTCTCCGCTTTCGCTTTGTTCCGCACAAGAGCCGTTATATCTGCCTTTTCGTCAATCATTCTTATGTATTTTACTATCATAGCGCCTATATAACCGGCTGCACCTGTAATTAGATATGTATTCATGCTGTTTCCTTCCGCAATACTTGTTCAAAATAACCTATTGTTCGCTTCAATCCATCCTCCAGCATGACAAAGGGCTCCCAACTAAGTTCTTTCTTTGCCAGATCGATAATAGGTTTTCTCTGCGTCGGGTCATCCAATGGCAGCGGTCTATGCACTATCCTTGAACTACTACCTGTAAGGTCAATAACTTTTTTCGCCAGTTCCAACATAGTAAACTCCCCTGGATTTCCAAGATTCACCGGTCCGGTAAATCCATCCCTGCTGTCCATCATCCGGCACATCCCGTCCACCAAATCATCTACATAGCAGAAACTCCGTGTCTGACTGCCATCTCCATAAACGGTAATATCCTCCCCTTTCAAAGCCTGCACAATAAAATTGGAAACAACTCTGCCATCATTTGGGTTCATATTTGGTCCAAAGGTATTGAAGATACGTATAACTTTGATATCTATATTATGCTGCCTGTGATAGTCAAAGAAAAGTGTCTCTGCCATCCGCTTCCCTTCATCGTAACATGAACGGATACCAATAGGATTGACACAGCCACGGTATACTTCCGGCTGCGGATGCACCTCTGGGTCTCCGTACACTTCACTGGTACTGGCCTGTAGTATCTTTGCATTGACTCTCTTTGCAAGTCCAAGCATATTCATTGCTCCCCATACAGAAGTCTTTGCTGTTTTAATTGGATTATACTGATAATGCACGGGGCTGGCAGGACATGCCAGATTGTAAATCTGGTCAACCTCGACATATAATTTTTCAGTCACATCATGACGGATCAATTCAAAATTCTTATAATCCATTAGGTTCCAAATATTATCTTTTGAACCAGTAAAAAAGTTATCCAGACAAATGACATCATTTCCCTCATCTGCCAGTTTCTTACAAAGATGAGATCCAATAAATCCCGCGCCTCCTGTCACTAAAATACGTTTCATGCTGTTACCTCCACACTGGGTCTCACACCAATCTGATAATAATCCAATCCATATTTTGCCAAACTTTTTGCACTGTACTGATTTCTTCCGTCAAAAATAACCGGATTCCTTAATCGTTCCTTTATCTCATAAAAATCAGGACTACGGAATTCCTTCCATTCTGTCACCAGTACAAGCGCATCCGCACCTTTCAGTGCATCATATTTGCTCTCACAGTATGTAACTCTTTCATTGCCCTTTAAATAACATTCTCTTGCCTCGTCCATTGCTTTCGGATCATAAGCCTGTATTTCTGCTCCCAGTTCCGTCAGCTCCTCTATAATAGTGATTGCTGCTGATTCCCTCATATCATCTGTATCTGGCTTAAAGGCAAGGCCCCATACCGCAAATACTTTCCCTAATAAATTTGTACTAAAACGCTGTTTTACTTTTTCCACAAGCACCAGTTTTTGTGTATTGTTGACTTCCTCAACAGACTGTAACAGCGGTGCGCCGTAGCCATATTCATCGGCTGTTTTAATCAGAGCTTTCACATCTTTTGGGAAACAGCTTCCGCCATAACCGCACCCAGGGTAAATGAAAGAATAACCAATACGTTTATCACTTCCGATTCCTTTACGTATTTTATTAATATCTGCCCCAACCCGCTCACAAATATTGGAAATCTCATTCATAAAAGAAATCTTTGTGGCAAGCATTGAATTAGCTGCATACTTTGTCATTTCAGCGCTTACAATATCCATTACGATAAAGTTCTCTGTATTCATCAGATATGGCTTGTACAATTCACGCATTATTTCTTCTGCATCTTCATTGTTAATGCCAATTACAATTCTATCCGGCTTCATGCAGTCAGAAATGGCATTTCCCTCTTTCAAAAACTCTGGATTAGAAATAACATCAAAGGTCAGATTGCTCTCCCGTTTACTAAGTTCCTCCTGTATACGAGTATACACCTTCTCTGCAGTCCCCACTGGAACAGTGGACTTATCTACAACATACATATGATGAGACATATATTTCCCGATACTCTCAGCTACGTCAAGAACATAATGCAGGTCTGCGCTTCCATCCTCGCCCATTGGCGTTCCAACTGCTATGAAGCAAATATTACAAATCTCCAATGCCTCCTGTATTTTTGTTGTAAAATTTAGATTCCTCTGTTTGAAATTATTTAAAACCATCTCGGACAATCCTGGTTCATAAATCGGGATAATGCCTCTTTTCAGGTTTTCGATTTTCTTTTCATCCACATCCACGCACCAGACTGTGTTTCCCATGTTTGCAAAGCAAGTTCCTGTTACCAGTCCAACATATCCTGTGCCGATAACTGCAATTTTCATTTGTTTATTTCCCTCCAATTTACTTACTCGATAAGTTCCTATTTTTCATATAACCGTTCCCTTTTCTTAACCCTCCATTCTTACAAAGGCCATTTCCAAATCATACAGCAGATTTTCTACTGCCTCCACTTCCATCGTTTCCCTGCAATAGCTGTTATAGGTCGCAATATGCGGCGTTAAAATCGCATTCTCTATATTTTGGAGCTTTCCCTCATAAGGCTCCTGCCAAAATACATCTCCCCAAAAATAGGATACCCTTCCGCTCTCTAATGCTTCCACTAACGCCTGCTCATTAAGCAATGCTCCCCTCGCACTATTTAGTATCACAACGCCATTCTTCATTTTTCCAAATCGCTCTGGTGTTAGAACTTCTTTGTTTCCCGAAGCATGAAGTGAAATCACATCCGCCCACGCCAATTTTTGTTCCAAATCCGTATCATATCCCGACAGGTATTCATCATACGCCTTTATGTTACTTCCAAAAACATTCAGCATACATTTTACTCGCTTTCCAATCCTCCCATATCCGATCAACAGCACGTTAAGGTTTTTCAGAGAAAATCCGATATGCTTTTTCCAAATGTTGCGGTGCATCTCATCATTGCACTGGATGAGCTTATGGCCAATCGCCAATAACGCCGCCATAGTCATCTCTGCTACAGCCTCCGTCGGTGCATCCGGAGTGTTTGACAGTGCGATTTTTCTTCGCTTTACCGCCTCTATATCCACATTGTCCATTCCGATACCAATCCTGGCAATGGCTTTCAACGTAGGGGCTTTGCTTAACACATCTTCATTTAGGAGCTCCAAGCCTGCTAAAAGTCCATCTGCACCTTGTAGATGCCGTATAGTCTCATCCACTGTCATTTTTCTTCCATAAGGGTTTTTTACAACCTCAATTCCTTTATCCGTCAATAAACGAAGCGCTCTGTCACTGCTCTGAGAAAAAGATGATGCACCTACTGCCACTTTCATCAATGCCGCCCTCCTTCCATCTCATCTAAAAATAGATCCAACGCGCTATGAAGCAGAACTGCATGTGCTGATTCTACCATTCCATATGTATCTAACGGGACATAAAAATTGAGATTCCCCATCTGCCTTGACAAATTATCCTTTTTCTTTCCAGAAAGAGTCACTACAAACGCGCTTTTTTCCTTTGCCGCTTTTATTGCTTCTATTACACTTGGAGAATTTCCTGACGAAGATACTGTAATTAATAGATCCTTCTCACAAATCAGGCGTTCAATTCGATAGGCAAACACCCTCTCGTAACCGATATCGTTACTGATCGCCGTTATATGAGCCGTCTCGGAACACGTATCTGTACGTATTTTTCCATTTTGGAAAAAATCGTGTGAAAAATGCTCCGCTATCGCCGCACTTGCTCCATTCCCACACAAAAATATACAGCCGGAAGCTTCCCTCACCTTCTTAATACGCTCAATCCATTTTCTCATCCCTTCATCTTGAGCCATCTCTTTCCCCACCCCGTCCGTCACAATCAACGAACAAAGCGCCGAATGAATATCCGAAAAATATTCCCGCAATTGTTGTCCCATTTCCATTCTCCTTTACCCAACTCCATTTAATCCCAGACTACAAAAATCATTCCATAGCTCCTTATTTGCAAATGCTTTATAATTACATTTATTATCATTCAATAAAACCAGATTCGTAATTCCGCCTGCCGCATCTACGATTGCTTTTGCCGCAGCAACATCCCATAGCATGATCTCATCTTCAAAGTACGCATCTATGCGCCCATCCGCAACGAAAGAGCTCATTATCGCCGCTGTGCCCAGCATACGCACTTTTTTAAACTTTTGCACCTGTTGTATAAAAGAGGAAAGGCTCTTCGTGCTGTAATCTCTTTTTACCGGAAAACCGGTCGCCATCACTGCCTGAGCCACCCTTTTTTCTGATGACGGAAGAATCCTTTCTTCATTCTTAAACGCACCTTGACCAACAACCCCATAGATAAGCTCATCCGACATAAACCGATATACAACGCCAAACACTGGCTGTATATTTTGATACAGTGCGATGGAAACACAGGCCAATTCATCCATTCCTTTTATATAGTTCACAGTTCCATCCAAAGGATCAATAATCCACCGATAGTCTTGATTTCCCTCTATTATGCCGGCTTCTTCCGACAAGATTGAATAGTCTGTCGCTCTCAATATATCTACGATGATTTTTTCGCTCATCTGATCGGCTGCTGTCTTTAAATCTTTGTCCATAGAATTCTTGATACCCATGCATGTTTTTTCCTTCAAAGCTTTTCCTGCCTTTATCGCCGCCTGTTTTGCCAGAACCAACTCTCTCTCATACATGGCAATTCCTTTCATATGGCAGCTTATCTTCCGTAAATCCGCTTTCTTTCAGCCACACTTCCACCTGCGGAACCTGCCACGAAAAATCAACGTCCAATCCCGCCCAATTCATGATGGGATAGGACTTCTGCCCCATCCACTGATAAGGGAGCATTCCTTCTTCTATCTTTTCCAGGCAACGAGGGCGAACAATAAAGGTTCCATCCGTAAAATACACATCGCCCTGTGAATCCTTATCGCAATTGATTCTATCAAGGTCATAAAGCGATTCTAATGGAGCAAACGAATGAATCAAACCATCCTCACCGATTCTTCTTGCTCTGGTTGGCGAAAACATATTGTATTTTGAAACAGTGGCTGCCGAATCAAGTTCCTCATTGGCTCTCAAAACACGGATTCCCTCTTTTAACTGTTCCGGTAATATAAACGGCGCATTGCACTGCATCAGTACAATAAATTCGATTTCCTTGCCCTGATTCTTAATGAAATGATATCCATGTACCATTGCATCCTGATGCAGCGCCTCTTTTGTACACAGGTAATCCGGCCTGTCAATAATATGTACCCCATATTTTCTGGCAATCGCCTTTATTTCCTCCGAATCCGTTGATACATAAATCTCATCAATTTCCTCCGTATGGAGCGCAGACAAAACCACATATTCCATCATAGCCCTTCCCATTACAGGGTATACATTTTTATTTGGAAATCCAACACTACCGCCCCTTCCCAAAATCAACGCAACAACCATTTCTTTCCTCCTGTTATCCTTTTTTCTCCGCAAGTTTATAGATATCTGTCACAATTTGCATGGTTTTCACTGCATCATCCATCGTTCCATGCACAATTGGTTTTTGATTTGTCACAGCCTCATAAAATTCATCCATCTCTTTATCCCAGGAAAAATCCTCATTAAAACACATTGTATGCTCTTTCGGCCTTCCCAGCTTTCCGCTCTCCGCCAGCAAATCCTTTTTATAATATGTAATAGATTCCTCACCATAGCTTTTTGAATTCGTCAGAAGTCCGTTCAGCGCTATATATCCGTTTGTGCATAAAATATCCATATCAAACTTATGACGCCACTGCAGGACGCTGGAATGGATAGAAGCAATCTGATGACGCTCCGTCTCCAATAAGGCAATAGCCGAATCCTCTGTCTCCAATTCTTTCCATACAAGATTATTTACTATACCACTCTTTACATACAACTCGCTCCCTAGAAGATAACGCATCAAGTCAAGCATATGGATTCCCTGATCTAACAGAATCCCTCCCCCCGAAATCTCCTTATTATTTCTCCATTCCTCGGCAAAATGTTCATTGCCTGCCTTTCCATAGACCCCCCGCACACACACAGCCTCTCCAAGCAAGCCTGAATCGAGCAAAGCTTTCGCCTCGATAACGGAATTATGATATCGATGGTTAAAACCAAATTTTAATGTTATCCCACATTCGTTATACACCTTCTGTATCTTAAGCGCGTCCTCTAATGTCCTTCCGGGAGGTTTTTCAGAAAAAACCGCACAGCCTCTTTTCAGCGCATAACACACAATTTCCGGTATCATTTTATTGACCGCGCATACAATGACCACTTTGGGCTCCTGCTCATCTATACATGTCCTCCAATCTGAGTAGACAAAAAGTCCGTCTGGCATCTGTTCCCTCACCTCGGACCTGATATCACATATAGCCCTTATCTCATACCCACCATGCCGCTGCATTGCGTGATACCGGATCCTTCCCATTATCCCAAACCCGATAATCACGCTTGATAGTTTTGTCTCCATTTACTTCTCCTTTCTGGCTACTAACTGGGCATAAGAACTCAGGCCGCTTTTCTGTAAAAAGCGTTGGAACTCTGCCAATTCAGCAGCTCCAGCCGTTTTCAGGAAATAATAGAGGAAAGCATTCTCATTCTCCAAAGAGTTTACCTGCTCATGCAGATAGCTCACATCCATTGTTCCGGGCGTCGTCAGTTCTAAAACCTCGAATCCAGCCTGTTCCAAAAGAATACGTAATCCCTTCGGGGTTGGAAGCAAGTTGAACTCATATGGAAATATACTTTTGTTATTTTCTTTTAAGGCCAATACATCTATTCCGCTGCCCATTCGGATGCTGAAGAATAAGAGTCCGTTGTCTTTCAGACTTTTATGAACCTCTTTTAGAAATTGCAGAGGAACAAATTCCATCTGTATGTAATCCATACATAAAACCACATCCGCAGATTCTGTTTTTTCATCTGCATTGATGGAAAGAATTGAATTTCTAAGCTCATAGCTGTGAACCAGACCCGAATTCTTTATAAGCCGTATCAGTTCCCGATATCTCGTTCCAAAATCAAGGATTTTTAGATTCTGATTTTTTCCAAGGTATCGGAAACACCGAAAGCGATACCAGTCAAGCAAATCATTCCACAATATCGTTCTGCGGTTACTGGTGTCCGACTGATATTCCCAGTCCAAGCGAAGGGCGGCCAGCGCCTCATTTTTCTTGTATCGCTTTAGTTCCTCGCCGTCTATACCAGCATATATACTGAAGCAATTGGGACATTTATAATAGGGTACCTTCCATTTAGTAAAAAAGAGTTTGTATTCCTTCTCTTTGCAAAAAGGACATCCCGTATTCCAATCTTCTACTGTATGCGCACTCTCTGCAAAATTCTTTATAATATTCTGTTCCCGTTCAAACAGGGATGGATTTTTTAGAGGTGGGACCAGCTTTTCTGCTTGTTCGTAATAATCAAATGAAGTGAACATCTTACTCTCCTTTCTGATTCTATAGGCAGGCTGTCTTGTAAGCTTCTGTTCCCACCCTATCTTCCAGGGCATCCTTTTTTCCGAATTGTAGCCGCTTATCCTTGATCATATCCAAAAAACATGAAATATCCCATTCTACTGTTTCTTCACTTCTTAACGAACGTGACCGTATCCGTAGAAGATTACTGTCTTTTTTTGATAAAAGCTGCTTTTTTTCTGCACTATGACCTTGCTTCGTGTCTAACAAAAGGATACTATTACCCTTTTCAGTCCATATCCCGATTTTTCCATCATTTGTTACAAACTGCGTTAATATATAATTGCCATCCACATCTTTTGAAGAAATGAACGGCATTGCCTTAAACGATAAACTGGACTCTTCAAACATAATCACATCCTGCAGCCTCAAAGGATTCGCATAGGCTGGAATATAGCATACCCATCCATTCACATATCTGCTCTGCAAAAAAGGACCGTCTATTTTCTGCTTACAGCCCAATGCAGAACTAAACGGCAAAATATCCGTTCGCGTTGTATGCCGTAAAACTGTATCCCAACATACGATTTTTCCAGTACGGTCACTTAACCAGAGCTCCCTTCCTGCATCGCAAACGGTTTCTATGCCTCCGTCCAGCTCATCAATATTATAGAAGCCGCATTGGTTTCTTCCCGTATCAAATACATAAATGATATGATCTTGCGAGGAGGCCATATAAATATACCCCTCCTTATATACTGTTTCAATACATAGACCACCTTCCATAATACTTCCGCTCCATCCATACTGATGGGTTCTTGCGTTCACATGCAAAATCTGTGGTTCAAACACACCAAACCGTCCGCATACAGGAAACCATATATCATCCCCTTGTATCATCGGACTGCGTGATTCATACCGCTTTGCTCTACGCTTTCCAATAGAAATCTTAGAAAACTCTTTTGACTCCATATGATAGACCCATACATCTTCTCCTATATCAGGAAAAGCAAAAATATCATTTTTCCATTTCACACATGTTGGATGGCTCTTAAAACTTGATTCTTCAAAAGGGAAACGAACAATCCAAGATAACCGTCCGGATTCTAAATTCCACACATATAAATCATTCGTATGAAAATCAATAAACCATGCTTTTTCTTGTTCTAAAAAATATCCCATACTCCACAGCCGATGTTCATCCATATCCATCTCCATCCTTCATCCACCCATTAGACAATATTTTCAACTTACTCTTATAATTCATTAGATAGCCCTATTAAATAATCTCTCAAACCTACAACTTCTATATTTAAAGGCATTGATTTAGCAAGGACATCCACAAATTCGCACTGGTTCTTTATCGGTGTCACAATAATCTTGCTTTTCTTCCCTGCAATATGCTCCAAGACATCCGTTTTTTTCATTATTTCTAAGCCATGAAACATTCCACTCTTTTTTTCATCAATCACACCGACAAGCTTTCCCTGTAAATTTACAGATTTGAGTAGCTTGTAAAAGCGCTCTCCCATTTCACCCATCCCCCACAGATATAGCGCCGCTTTTTCTTCATTTAATAATCGTTTCAAATCTTCTGTTCCCTTAAAACGAAACAGCAAAGAAAGTGTCTGCACGTCAATCTCTTGATCCACATCCTTGCTTTTTTTACTTATATATGCCTCCGTCCTCTCAAGCTGTTCTTCCAAAAAAGCATAGTAATAGGGAGTCTCCTTTGCATAATCCCACCAAAGAGAAAAACTCTTATCCTTTGCCCCCGCTTCCCAGGGATTTAGCCCAGCATAATGAACAATCGAACAGCCACTCTTTAATTCCTCCAGTGATTCATATTTTTTAAAATTAGGTTTAATAAACTTGTTCACACGAGTTGAAATATAATCCCATTTAAGAGGGTCCAATGCAAGGATATCCTTTTCACCAAACTCTATATTAAATAATTCCTCTTCAAAAGTAGAGATTTCTATTTTGTACTTAAATGCCATCTGAAACAAGTAATCTCTTGGATAAATCTCCCTGATTCTTTTCAAATTCCACAGCAGAATTCCTGAATTATAATGAATCCAATGTGTGCGCTCTTTCGGATACCATTTTCTGAAATTTTTATCAACTATAAAATTAGCGCACATGTTAGGAGCAGCGCCCAAACACTTCTCTCCCATATCCATCGCAAACAATTCTTTTATACTGTGATTGACAACAACATCAACATCCAGCATCAAAATCCTGTCTACAGTATCGGGTATAAGCTCAGGAATCAACAGCCGAAAATAGATTTCCAGCGACAGGTTCTCTCTATCTTCCCTATGGGCAGGCATAGAATCAAACTTGTGTTCATCTACCCAGATATATTCCACGTGGTTACCGTATTTTTCTGTCAAATCCAAGATATCTTTTTTGTCCTTCTCCGTAAAATCACGTTGAATCACATAAAGGAAAATACTTCCTTTATTATTATTTTTATACAGAGACAATAGCATTGTATACAAGTATCTCATATACTTTGAATTGACTGTTACACAAACATTCATTACCGCCATCTTCAAATCTCCTTTTGCTTTATATTTTGTCGGTTCACCTGTATTAATTCCTCATAACAGGGATATGCCAAGCACTTAATCTGCAGATAACAGTCATTCGTAAGCAAGTAAACCTCTTTGCAGCCCCGGTCATATAACTCCGTCAGCCAACCGGCATGGAACCGGTCGTTCACAGCAAGTAAGACAGATTGAGCGCTGTTCTGAAACTCATCTAAAGCCTGCATCTCAATTCCCATTATTTCTTTCAACTCATTCAAATGCACAGGTATTAAAATCTTTGTTACTTTTTTCTGAAGGGAATGTCTCTCAAAAGTCATCAGACATGCCATTGTAACCTTATCTAATCCACAGACCACCATTCGGTCGATTTTTAAGATATATTGTTTCCATTGCTCATATGTTTCCAACTTATTGACCTTCATGGGCAGAACCGGACAATTCCATAGAATTTTATCGGATGGAATCCCCATTCCCCCCAATTCTTCCTTTATATTATCTGCCATGGACTTTGCCGAAACAGCAATCAATATCCAGTCATAATCTATGTCCAAAAGCACAGCAGGCGGCAGAACCTGCTCTCCATATATCACTTTGCCGAAATTATAATCGACCCAGGACACTATCTTGCAAAAATCGCATCTCATATTTTGCAGATAATATGCCTTTCCAAACTGACCGGCTCCATAAAGCACAATCCGGCTATTTGACGGCACAAGTTGGAATGGAAAGCTTAGACGTGACGACTTATTTATCTTCATCTCCCTATCATAGTATGGGGTGTCTTTTCTGTACTCCAAATACAGTGATTGGAATTCACTGATAGAATTTTTAAACCAAGGCTTGAATAATTGCGAACCTGTATAATGCACAATAATTGGATTCTCTTTTTCCCATTGCTCTGGTAATAGCGTATCCAGCCATACATTCCACTTTGAATGAAATTTTTTCACCCTTCCTGAGAGTATTGCGTTCAATGCATCCTGATCCCATCTTGGTAAAATATCCGGATGCAGTTTTATGAAATTCAGTATTCTCTTTGCAATATCATTCTCCCTCCACCATACCAGATTAATTAACATAACGCCTGCTTGGAAATAAAAGTCCTGCTCCTTCATCCCTAAGTTACGCTTCCTGTATGCTGGAACCGGTGCTTCCCGGCTGGCCGCCGCATACCCATCGAGCTCTGTTTCCCAAAGCTCTGTCAGATCTCCAAGGCAAATCGTATCACCGTCCACATATAAAATTTTATTCAATTCACAAGGCAGTTGCTCGGCAGCCAGAATTCGGAAATAAGTTTCACAAGAAATGGTATCCCCCGGCTTCACTGGAAAAAAGTAAGAATCCGGATGAATAAAATAAAACGAAATTTCCGCCAGATTAGACTCCCTTTGTATCCAAATTTTGACCTGTTCCAATATTTCATTTTCTATTTCACTGTGTAAAATATGGAAATGAAGATTCCTTCCCTGATTATTCCGTAAAATAGAACTCATACATACAACGCTCTGCTCCATAAAGGATTTATTCGCAGACAACAATAAATGGAATGTTTCACTCATGTATCTCTACTCCTTTAACAGTTTCCCTATAACAGCAGCACAGCAAAGAAGCTGTCCCTATGTCCACACTATCGTGTCTCTGGCAATTCCTAATTTGCTTAACGTTTCGATGATTTCCCTAACAATTCCTCTGTCTTTCACCGCAACTAAGACATAATCGAACTCAACTGATTGAATCTTCTCAACTGCTGAAACAGGTAATCCGTTTTGTACACACTGCTCATATTTTTGATCGACCCATAGAATAATCTTGCAGTCGCCCATCTGTTGTAGTTGTTTATAATAATGCTTTCCTACAGCTCCTGCCCCATATAACACAATCTGCGTACCTTTCTTAAAATACGCCTGCGGGAACTTAGGCCTATAAATTGCTATGTCTGAAGAACATCCACGTTCTTGTGCCGAGTATTTTAAAAAATCCATAGTGTTAAGATAATTCCATTTTGCACAAATAGTGTATTGCCCTTTTATTTGAAAAGAAACCTTCAGCATCTCCGACGGCAGCATATACTCAACCCCAGAAATCGTCTTCTCATATGCCACTGTACCCTCTGTGTCATAGATGCAAATTTTGAAACTCCGAATATATGCTCCCACTCCTCCCATCAAATCAATGGAAAAATATGGCATCTCATCCGCCGCATCCACATGCCAAGTGCTATGGATGAATCCATCCTGACTGATATTCCGGCAATAGTACTTCCTGGCTCCCAAAAGAAGCAGCGATACAGGCATATAATAGTCTACCTGCTGATTCTCGCTATATGTACAGATATCATTAATCAGATATTCATCGCATCCTCTTAAACGCAATAGATACCGCATTCGTTCGTCATGACTAAGCTTAAAAATCTCTCTTGTAATTCCCGCCTTTTCCAGACATATTTCCAAATGCTTTTTATAGATTTCGCTCTCAGCAGGATAGGTGAAACGCCATTCCCAATAGTCCTGATTGAAAAACAACTCAAAACCTGGAACTTGAAACGCAAAAATTAAATAGTTCAGAAATTTTAAATCCACAACCTTCTCCGATTGAAAATCCTTCTCAGCCATAAAGGAGCCAGACAGTAGGTTTTCCTTGCAACACGCTACTCGGTTCCACATCATTGCTGTTATCAGAGCATTAGAGCTCACACTCGTTACCCGTTTGCAGCTTAAGACAAAGGAATCTATATCTGCACGGTTGTCTAACGATTCTGCTGCTGAAAACTTATACCGGTGCGGTCGAATTGCAATATCACCCCGCCCATAGAGTCGTTCGCATTCCCACTCAAGATCTTCATCTATTGTTCTAGTCTCCGTGAAAATATGCGGAATAAAAGACATACCCGTCTGCGCGATCCCTATTTCATACTTCGGTTGCGCCCGCATCAAAGGAATCATCGGAAGCGCTTCTTCTTGCACGAACAATGCCAGCAATTCTTCTCTTGAAAAAATCGGGATATCTGATCTTTCCGCTAAAAATCGTTCATATCTTCGCTGGCATTCATCGGAATGATATAATTTCCCCTCCATATTTGCCCAAAACAAAGTCTGCGTACACCCTTGCCGTTCCCTGATCGGAGAAATATCTTCTTTAATGATTTTAATTCCTTTTCTTTCAGCAATGGTATTCAAACTCATATACCCCTGACCAAAACAAATCATTCCTTTGATAGGCATCTTCTTTTCTGCTTCCTCGATAATTGGAACCAAATAATTTTCAAATCTTAAATCTCTTTTTTCAAATAAATGCAGAAAAAACTCAGTGTCTCCTCCATAATTCTTCCTTCCATCTTCGTAAAATTGATCTGGCAGATAGTGAATAAAAATCGTATCATGTAATTCTGATTCGTCCACATTCAGTTCCAACGATAATCTCAGTATGCTGTCTTTCACCTCATCCTGATACCATTCATTTGTAATCAAAAGTCCTCTAAAACGATAACAAAATCTGAGATAATGAATGACATACCATTTCAGATTTTCATTATAAAAATTCTGTAATAAAAACAATAGAAACATTACAATCCTCTCTCAAAACAACTTCACTTTGTTATTCCAACAAGTTTTTTAATGTAAGCACCTCTAGCCGTCCCTGCATTCTTTTAAGTAATTCTTCTTTTATTTCATCCGCTTCATAGGATGGTGTGACAAGGACAATGATCTCTTTATCTTCATGGAGATCTTCTATGTTCTGAAATGATTTAGCGTCTGGATATTCAATAGACATGTCTTGAAATTTACCTTGCTTTCTCTTATCATAAACGCCTGCAACATAATTCTGAGCCTGCTCCGCACATAATGCGTCATAAAACAATTCCGCCATTACTCCCGCCCCATACAAATAAATATACTGAATCCCCCTTTTTCTGATAATTTCTTCTAATTCGCCGGTTCCTTTCAACCGAAACAATTTCTCAAGAACAGTCGTTTTATATTCCAAAGATATTTTTTCTTTTGACTGGCCAAACTCCATTCTCTCAATCTGTTCTTTACACAAATTATGATAATACGGTGTTCTCTCTGCGTACTCCCACCACAGACGGTAACTATCATTTTTGAATCCGGTACCCCAGGGATTGCTCGCCAAAAAATGAATGACTGTATGCTTCCTGCGCAGTTCTTCCTTTGTTTCTTCCAGATGGTGACGGAACTTTCCACGAAAAATATCTTCATACGTTGTAATATAGTTCCATTTAAGCGGATCTAATTCCAAAATTTTGTCTTCTCCAAACAATACATTGAACAGTTCCTCTTCAAAAGCCATGGTTTCGATCTTTTTTGTTTGCGCTTGTTTAAAAATATATTCTCTGGGATAATTCTCCCTGAAATATTTCAAATTCCACAAAAGTATGCCTGTATTAAAATGAGTCCACCTGGTTCTGCTCTTTGGATACCAGGAGCGGAAGCTTACAGGAACTTGCTGCCCTGTACATAAATTAGGCGCAGCAGCCAGGCAGACGCCATCCAAATCCATATCATACAGCTCTTTCAAGCTTCCATTAATTACAATATCTACATCCAGCATCAATACCTTGTCCAGCATTGGAAAGACCTCTGGTATCAGCAAACGAAAAAATATTTCCATCGAAAGAGTGGTTCCTTCAATTAGGTTTATTGGCATTGTATTAAACTGTTCTGGATCCATCCAAACAAAATGTACCCGATTATCATATTTCACTGAAATATCTTTTATCGCTTCTTTATCCTCTGGAGTAAAATCCCTCTGTAATACATACAGCTCAATACTCCCTCTCTCATTATTCTCATATAACGACTGCAACATAACGTATGTATATTTCATATATTTTGAATTAACCGTTACACAAATATTCATTTCTACCCCTTCTGTTTATGACGTCAAAATTTATATTTTATTACCACAATCCAAAGACCTTTCTTATTCCAGACCTGAAACAGAATCTGCCCTATTCTAAAAAAAGATAATCTGTCACAGCAATTTTTAAATCATCCTTATGAAAGGAAAAATACAAAGACGTTAAAAGCTCTGCTGCAAAAGCAATATGCCTGTCATTTTTAACAACATGATTTTTTAAATCATTTTGTTCCATACAAAACAAAATTGAAAAAATCCAATTGCAATAGTCATTAAATATCTTTTCTTTTGCAATTAACATATTATTAGGATAATAAAAGAAACCGTCAAAGTACCTTTTTGCATAATCCGCATACGTGTTCCCCGCCATATCTTGCAGCGAATTCATCATATTCTCAAATACATCCTCCTTTACCGGCGTATCAGAAAGAAACATTTCCTTTATCCCATTCAATACAAGTCTGGGAGTAGTAAGTACCACGTCAATATTGTTTCGTTCTAATTCCTCTGCTTGTTTCTCATTCATCACAAAATGTCTGCGATAATGACATAATCCTTTATACTTCGTGGACGGTGCATTCTTCCAAATCCAGTACATAGCTGTCATTTCTGCAAACGACATATTTTTCTCTGAGATATTCTCTCCCATATCGTCTGCCAATCGTGTTCTTTGTATATCAACCAATACCGCCCCAGCCTGCAAAGGATGTACATATCGGTATGGCTGATATTTTGCTTTAAGCGCCTTATCCTTTTGACAAGTTACCATATAAACAGCCACATGGCTCTCGTCCAGACCAATACTTTTGTCGTCGGCTGTTTCTAATTGTTCCAGACTGAGATACGGACCAAGAAGCCTCTCGTAATCTTTCCTAAAATCTAGTTTTTCCAATTTTTCCAGCAACCCCGTATCTGACAGTCTAGTCAGAATCGTAAATTTGTAATGCCTATCCTCTTTTTTATTTCCAAATCCATCTTTTTCAAAAATATCCAGCCAACTATAATCATATAAACTTTCTGCAAGAAAAAACTTCTTACTGTTTTTATTTATATCCTGTATCATGTCTTTTCCCTTTAAAATTGAAACCTTCTTTAAGCCAATTTTTTCAAAGTCCATAAAGCCCAGAGTTTCAAGTGTGCGAATCGCTTCTTCATGATATTTTTCCGGCATAGCAATCAATATATATGGATACGGATGAGCCTCCAAATCTGAAATTCTCTTAACAACTATTCCCTCTAAAACATCCGGATTATCTTCCACATCTGTGACCGCAAATGTCTCGACTTTGATGTCTGGCCTGTGTTTCCGTAAACACTGATACACTTCACTTGCCACAAGATGCGCACCATAAATGATTACACGTTTTTTTACTATTTTCTTGTTAAATATCGTATTTCCCATCTCCATTCCTCACACCCTCCATATCTTTTCAGCATGAGCAATCTTCCATTTCTTCATATTTTGCATAAAATACAGAGATGTCAACACCTCTCCTATTCTGCCAATATATCTTGACAGACGTTTTTCCCTTTGCATCTCGCACCGATATGCCGTCTCTTTTAAAATCGGGAACAACCAACTGCAATAATCATCAAATACCTCTTTTCTTGCAATCAACATATTATAATTATACAGATAAGGTATTTTCAAAATATCCAATATTTCTTTAAAATGCTCTCTATCCCGTTCTTTTATTACTTCCAGCATAATGTCAATATCAGCCTGCAGAAGATATCTTCTGTATTGACCTGATGCATCAGGATAACAAACAAATGGCAACGGCAATATTACATCTATCTTTCTGTCTTTCAGCAACTGCATCTGTTCTCCAGTAACCTTAAGAATCCTCCGGTAATGAAATATTCCTGTCACATCATATATGCCATACTTCCATGCATAATAAGTTGCTGACAATTCCCCATATAACGCATTTTGTTCTGAAAGGCTGCCACATCTTTCGTCCGTAATGTCCGCGAGCCTTTCCTTTGTCAGGACAGTTCCCACTTGAATTTCTTTTATCCAGGATGCTTCTCTATATGCTCTGATTAATTTTCTGTCCATATGGCTGACTACTTTATATATGCCTATGGACGTGAAAGTATCTATCTCGTATGTCTGATAATCTTCTATCAGCTTGAGTCCGCAAACCTTTTTCATATACTTACCCATCAGAACATATTCCATATGGGAATCCAGCTTAATATAATTTAAAATTCCCTGTTTCTGTAATGCCTGTTCGATGCTGTCATGATATTCTTCTGGCGTGGCAATCATAATCAAATTGTCATTTCCTATCTGCATTTCTTTAAATGCATGAATCGGTATATCATCAATTCGCTCCAACTGATTATCCTTGTCTGTCACCAAAAATCCATTTACTTTTATTCCAAAAAGTTCCTGTATCGCCTTATACGCACCGTAAGCTACCACCCCTGCGCCATAAAGATATATTGAATCTAATTTATTGAATTTATCTATTAATTCTTGATATACCATTTACTCTAATACCTTTTAATGCAATACCACTTCCATGCATGTTCCATGATTGTATTTATATCCCCATACTGCGGCTTCCACCCTAAAACCCTTTCTGCTTTTTTTGCACTACCAACCAATATCGGCGGATCACCCTGACGCCTTTCATCAAATACCGCAGGAATATCCTTTCCTGTTATTTCTTTTGCAGCTCCTATCACTTCCAGAACAGAGTTTCCAGTACAATTACCAAGATTAAAACAGGTACTTTCTCCTCCATTTTTTAAATAGTCCATCGCCTTTACATGGGCATCAGCAAGATCTGTCACATGAATATAATCCCTTATGCAGCTTCCATCCCTTGTAGGATAGTCTGTACCGAATACCCTAATATTCTCTCTGTCCCCTGCCGCCGCAGCAAGAATCAGCGGAATCAGATGGGTCTCCGGTGTGTGACTTTCCCCGATTTCGCTCTCAGGATCTGCCCCTGCTGCATTAAAGTAACGCAGGCAACAATAATTCAACTCATATGCTCTATGATAATCTTCCAATATTCTTTCAATCATCAACTTCGATACTCCATAAGGATTTATAGGTATTTGCTTCATTTCCTCAGTTATCGGCAGTTCTTCTGGTACACCGTATGTTGCACAGGTTGATGAAAAAATAAATTGCTTCACGTTATATTTCACCATTGTATCTAAGAGATGCAGCGTGTTTACCACATTATTGTTATAATACTTCTGTGGATTTTTGACGGACTCCCCTACATAAGCATACGCCGCAAAATGAAACACTGCGTCTATATTGTATTTCATAAAAATATCTTCCAGCTTGTCTGTATCCGATAAGTCTCCGACTTCCAGGGTTCCCCACTTTACGGCTTCCCTATGTCCATAAACCAAATTATCAAACACTACTGTTCCATACCCATTCTGATGAAGCTTTTTATTAATATGACTGCCGATATACCCGGCACCGCCCGTAACAAGTATCATATCTGTTCTCCATTTCCAAAATTTAAATATGCTTCTTTTTCTGCCGTCTTTAAAACGTCTGCAATTACCTTGTCCATATCATAATACTGATATTTTCCCAATCGCCCTGCAAAAATGACATTTCTATCTTTTTTGCTTTCTTTTAGATATTTTTCATATATCCTGATATTTTTCTCATCATTTACTGGATAATAAGGCTCTTTGCCATTCTCCCACTGTTCAGAATACTCTCTTGTAATAACTGTCTTTTTCGGATTACCTTTTCCAAATTCAAAATGTTTATGTTCAATAATCCTTGTATAGGGTATTATTGCATCTGTATAATTCATCCCTGCTACACCCTGATAATTGTCCGTATCAAGCGTTTCTGTCTCAAAGCGCAAACTCCTATATTCCAGTTCTCCAAAACGATAACCAAAATATTCATCAATAGGACCCGTATAAATAATTTTTTTCGCTGCGCCTTTATATACCGCTCTCTCTGCCAAATAATCTGTTCCGAGTCTAACTTCAATCCCTGCAAGGATTTTCTCCACCATTTTTGTATATCCGCCAATTGGAATCCCCTGGTAGGGATGGTTAAAGTAATTATTGTCAAAGGTAAACCGTACTGGAAGCCTTTTTATGATAAATGATGGAAGTTCCTTGCATGGTCTCCCCCATTGCTTCTCGGTATATCCTCTAACAAGCTTTTCGTAAATATCCCTTCCAACAAGCATAATTGCCTGTTCCTCTAAATTGGTCGGTGTTTTTATTCCACTTTCCTTCTTATGAAGCTCAATTCTCTCTCTTGCTTCTTTGGGCGTGCGTACACCCCATAATTCATGGAAAGTATTCATGTTAAAAGGAAGATTGTAAAGTTCGCCTTTATAATTTGCCAATGGACTGTATATAAAATGGTTAAACGATATAAATCGATTTACAAATTCCCATATTTTATCATTATCCGTGTGAAAAATATGCGGACCGTATTTGTGAACTTCTATTCCCTCCATCTGTTCACTGTATATATTCCCTGCTATATGTTTCCGTCTGTCTATCACAAGGCATTTTTTCCCTTTATCTGTCATGAATCTGGCAAAAACGCTTCCCGCCAGCCCTGCACCTACAACAAGATAATCATACATTTTCTATTTCCTCGCAGTTCTGTATCATAATTGGTTCTCCTGTCACTTTCAAATCGTACTTGTCTATATTCCAAATACCTGCTGTCCCTCCTGTGCATCATACAAAGCGCGACATATATAAAAATCTGCTGGCTCTGTTATTTTCATATTATTGCTGGTACTTTTCACCATATATAACTCCTTATGATACAGACTGCAAAGCTGCGCAGAATCAATGCTTTTTATCCCGTCTTTCTCCGCCATCTCATACAGCATTTTAATGGCGCCATAATAAAATGACTGCGGCGCCTTGGCTGTATACATCTGCTCCCTTGGCGGCATCTCGAATACAGTTCTTCCATCCAGACTCCTTATCTGACTCTCTTTATCTGCTTCGCATGTAATAGCATTTCCGTATTTCCTTACTGTATCAATATTCAATGTAATCAGTTCTTCATCAATTAATGGACGTACTCCGTCATGTATCAATACAATATCGTCCTTTTGAGTAAAGTTTCCCATTGCCAAAAGACCCTGATAAATTGAATCATGACCAGTCTCTCCTCCTGGAACGATTTTCTTTACCTTTGTAATATCAAACCGTTTCAATAATCCTTTTAATTCCTCAATATATTCTTTTACACAGACAACTAAAATGCTCTCTATACCTTCATGGTATTCAAAATGTTCCAGGGTATATATAATAACTGGTTTCCCGTGAATCTCCAAAAACTGTTTCGGCTTTGAACGGGTATTCATTCTTTTTCCCGTCCCACCGGCAAATATTAACGCTATTGCCATATTTTTCTCCCCCTATATGTTATTAGTCATACTGACCTTCATAACTGTGTAGACGCCGACGCCTTTATACAGAAATAATATTAATAAATAAGGCACATATACTTTAAATGCCTTGCACTATTTTTTAAATAAGATACATTGGTCATCTGTTCACTCCTGCAATATTCTCTAAATAGATATGCTTGCATACCCTCTTAATCTTATTGCCTTTAAAACAGACGATGCAGCTTCTCTTTCTGCTTCGCTCCCAGGTACATCACAGCCTCCCATGTTCCCCAGGTCCTGGCATACCCAATACGCAATATTTTTGCCTTCTAATGCCGTTCATTATTTTTTTATATCAGGAACATTTTCTTCAGTCCTCATACTTCACACAGGTAAAATTCCGGATCATCACCGGCATTTATCTGAATCAATGTTCTTATGACTTAATTCACCGTCTTTCCCGACGCTCCCCTCATCAGCACATTCCTTGCCGTATTCGTCTTTTCTTCTATGCGACAGCCGCAATTTGAGCAGATAAAATATCCGTCTCTCTTTTTTCCTGCTGCGCCGCACCCGCTGCATTCATTACTGATCTCCTTACCCAAAACCTGTACCAGCTCTACCCCATGCTCCTTACATTTCTGTGTCAGGCGTTTCCTGATATAGCCTCTCTGCCATTGCGTCATGGAGTGATTAATCCTCTTATTCACGCCGCCTGCCTGAGGCTTCGGCAGCTTTACAATATAGACGGTCCGCGGCTTCTCGTCTCTTAGGAAACGGTTCAACTCTTGATTGATGTAACTGTGCAGTTGTTCTTCCAAGCGCTTCTTCTTTCCATAGTACTTCTTCCTTCCACAGTTCTCATTCTTGTTACGGTTATAAATCCTTGTCTGCTCACGAATCCAGTCTGCATATTCAATCTGATACCTTCCCAGCTCATCGCCATAATGATGGCCTTGATCTGTTGTCAGCATCGTATAAAGCCCTAACGACACTCCTACCTGGTTCCTGTAATCCTCATGTTCGCGAACCGCAACATTCACCGGTACTTTAATTTTAATGCAACTCTCTTTTGGATATAGCTTAATATAGAGCTGACTTTTATACTGGTTATGGTCTGTCAGCGGTACAAAGATTCTTTTCCGTTTCTCTTTTATGGAAATATAGATTCCATGATCTGCATAACGATAAGCCCTCTCCGCTATAGCGAAGCCGTCTGCTCTGTCCGTATGCAGCTTTACGTGATGCTTTCTCACCTGCCTGCACAGATAACGGTGAAGCTTTTTTGTGTCAGCCTTCGCCGCCACTTCAAGATACTGCTTCTGCAGCGCCTTGGGCAGTTCAACCGGCTTCTGATTTAAAACTTCTTCAAATGCGCTGCTGACCTTAAGCAAAAACCGCAGATAATGTTTATCTTCCTCCGTAAAGCCTTTATTCTGGTTAATCAGCTTCGTTAGCTTCGATTTTGTCCTGGTCCACTGGCTCTTAATCTCACCCAATGCATCAAAAATCGCCAGATAGAAGTAGACTGACGGCATCCCTAATGTTTCGCGGTAACCGCTGGCCGTCATTTCATTCTGCACCGTGTAGCCCGGATAGAGCTTTGACAGGCTATGGAGTCCTCCGAAGCGTGAATATACATAGTTTTTCACCTTTTTGTAATCCTCGGCAATCTCTAAAAGCTTCTGCATATCTGCTTCTTTGAGCGGTTCTTTACTATACTGATGAATGGTTTTACATACTTTGTCTACTGGCATATGATTCCGTCCAATAAGATATACCCAAAGGGCATCCCGTAATCCATGCCCCTAGCGGGGCGGGCGGACTGCGTCCATTAAGGTATACATTTTCGTAATGATTTTTATGGAAAATTTTTTAGACATATACTACAAAAAATAGAGATTAAGTTTATTGAC
>ERZ808028.680-NODE-680-length-25422-cov-42.176327_pt1 | contig 25422 bp, 27 predicted proteins | sample MGYA00380184_ERZ808028 | MGnify/ENA primary metagenome ERZ808028 (study PRJEB31490, sample SAMN06133397) | mouse gut metagenome | isolation source: J8_1 | host: mice | place: China: Chengdu | collected 2015-05 ...
ACCGCGCGTAAAACCTGGGATGAACGCCGCGGCGGGCGCGGTGTGCGACTGGTGGGGCTGCATGTGACGTTGCTTGACCCGCAAATGGAAAGACAACTGGTGCTGGGATTATGAATAACATACAAATAAGAGACTATCAGCCTGGCGATTTTCAGCAACTATGCGCTATTTTCATTAGAGCGGTTACGATGACTGCCAGTCAGCATTATTCACCACAACAAATTGCCGCCTGGGCGCAGATTGACGAATCTCGCTGGAAGGAGAAACTCGCGAAATCACAAGTGCGGGTTGCAGTCATTAATGCAAAACTGGTCGGCTTTATTACCTGCGTTGAACACTATATCGATATGTTATTTGTTGACCCTGAATACACCCGCCGTGGGGTTGCCAGCGCTTTGTTAAAACCTTTGATTAAGTCTGAATCCGAACTTACGGTGGACGCAAGCATAACCGCAAAACCCTTTTTTGAACGTTATGGTTTTCAGACAGTTAAGCAGCAACGCGTTGAATGTCGGGGAGAGTGGTTTATTAATTTTTATATGCGTTATAAACAGCAACATTAAATCCAGCTTGCAATGAAAATAACGCAAGCCTAGTATGTGCGCGTTTTCTTATTCCACAAACTGCAAGGAGGTAAATCATGACAAATCCTTTATCAATGACTCTTTGCAGACCTTTCCAGGATTAATTCTTTTTTTCTTGCCCTGGATTCGTCTGCCATTTCCTGATTTTTTAATTGTTACTCTCAATAATTCAAGTCGCAACACATGCAACTTGAAGTATGACGAGTCTATTTACGGAATGGTATATGGGCAATTATATTCGTCCCTTATCCGATGCGGTATTTACCATCGCATCTGATGACCTGTGGATCGAGAGTTTAGCGATCCAACAATTACACACCACGGCAAATTTACCCAACATGCAGCGCGTAGTGGGGATGCCAGATTTACATCCCGGACGCGGCTATCCGATTGGCGCAGCGTTCTTCTCTGTTGGTCGTTTTTATCCGGCACTGGTCGGCAATGATATCGGCTGCGGTATGGCGCTATGGCAAACAGATATTCTCGCTCGCAAATACAACGCCGATAAGTTTGAAAAGCGATTATCAGATCTGGATGACGTTGCTGAAGAAAGCTGGCTGGAGGAAAACCTGCCGTCAGCATTTGCACAGCATCCGTGGCGCAGCTCGCTTGGCTCTATCGGTGGCGGCAATCATTTCGCTGAACTGCAACAAGTTGATCAAATCATCAACGCTGAACTGTTTGCACTGGCAGGTCTGGATGCACAACATCTGCAACTGTTGGTTCATAGCGGCTCGCGGGGGGTGGGGCAGTCTATTTTACAGCGGCATATTGCCTCGTTCTCGCATCATGGTTTGCCTCAAGGCAGTGACGACGCGCTACGGTATATTGCGGAACATGACGATGCGCTGGCGTTTGCGTGTATTAATCGCCAGATGATCGCTTTGCGCATAATGCAACAAGTTAAGGCCACGGGAAGTCCGGTTCTGGATGTGGCGCATAACTTTGTTAGCGCGTGTCAAATCGGCGATCAACAGGGCTGGTTGCATCGTAAAGGTGCCACGCCGGATGACAACGGTCTGGTGATTATTCCCGGTTCACGTGGTGATTACTCCTGGATTGTACAGCCTGTTGCGAACGAAAAAACGCTCCACTCGCTGGCGCATGGGGCAGGGCGTAAATGGGGGCGCACCGAGTGTAAAGGGCGTCTGGCAGCGAAATACACGGCGACGCAACTCTCGCGTACTGAACTTGGCAGTCGGGTAATTTGTCGCGATAAACAACTCATCTTTGAAGAAGCGCCACAAGCCTATAAATCGGCTGAAAGCGTGGTGCAATGTCTGGTGCAGGCCGGTTTAATTATTCCTGTCGCGCGGCTGCGTCCGGTGCTAACGCTCAAAAACAGTGGAGGGAAAAAAGGATGATCTTGCTACAACTCTCCTCAGCGCAGGGGCCGGAAGAATGTTGTCTCGCAGTGAAAAAGGCGCTGGACAGGCTAATTAAAGAAGCTGCCCGACAAGACGTCGCGGTAACGGTGTTGGAAACAGAAACGGGCCGCTACTCTGACACGCTGCGTTCAGCTCTGGTTTCTCTGGATGGCGATAACGCATGGGCATTAAGCGAAAGCTGGTGCGGCACTATTCAGTGGATTTGTCCGAGTCCGTATCGGCCTCATCATGGGCGCAAAAACTGGTTTCTGGGCATTGGGCGTTTTACCGCTAATGAGCAGGAACAATCGGATGCAATCCGTTATGAGACGTTGCGTTCGTCGGGGCCGGGCGGTCAACATGTCAATAAAACCGACTCGGCGGTACGCGCCACGCATTTGGCATCCGGTATTAGCGTGAAGGTTCAGTCAGAGCGTAGTCAGCATGCTAACAAGCGGCTGGCACGATTGCTGATTGCCTGGAAGCTGGAGCAGCAGCAACAGGAAAATAGCGCGGTGCTGAAATCGCAGCGGCGAATGTTCCATCACCAGATTGAACGTGGCAACCCGAGACGGACATTTACAGGGATGGCTTTTATCGAAGGATAATGAAGGATGAAACTGCCGGAAGGCGATTAAACGCCATCCGGCAGCAAATCAAATAATTACTTCGCCGGAATTTCTTTCAGCAGTTCAGTCAGCAGTGTCCAGTAATGACCTACGCTTTCGATGTGAACTTGCTCATCCGGAGAGTGTGGACCGGTGATAGTTGGCCCGATAGAAACCATGTCCATTTCCGGATACGGTTTTTTGAACAGACCACATTCCAGGCCCGCGTGGATAATCTGGATGTTCGGCGTTTTGTTGAACAGACGCTGATAGGTTTCACGTACCAGATGCATCACCGGAGAATTAGCGTCCGGCTGCCAGCCAGGATATGCGCCTTTCGCTTCGGTTTTCGCGCCAGCCAGTTTACCCAGCGAATCCAGCATGCTCACCACGTAGTCTTTACCGCTGTCGATCAGTGAACGGATCAGACAGTGAATTTCTACGTTATTGTCAGTCATGGTCACCACACCGACGTTCAGGGAGGTTTCGACCACACCTTTTGCCACGTCTGAGTTGCGGATCACACCGTTCGGGGTGGCGTTCAGCAGACGAATAAAGGTATCGCGAGATTTCGCAATCAGGGCAGCTTTATCGTTCGCTACAGAGTCCAGCAACAAGGCCAGATTTTTCTCTTTCTCTGCCAGCTCGTTTTTCAGGATCTCCTGATAGGTATTCACCAGAGATTTCAGGACGTCGACTTTATCAGCTGCGACAGCAATGGTCGCAAAGGCTTCACGCGGGATGGCGTTACGCAGTGTGCCGCCGTTGAAATCGATAAGGCGCAGATCCAGTTCTTCTGCATGACCCGCCAGGAAGCGCACCAGCAGTTTGTTGGCATTACCCAGGCCAACGTGGATTTCCCCGCCGGAGTGACCCCCTTTCAGACCTTTTAAGGTTAACTTGAAGGTTTCAAAACCAGCTGGAACCGCTTCACGATCTAAATGCAGGTTGGAGGTGAAGTCGATACCCCCCGCACAACCCATGTAGATTTCACCTTCTTCTTCGGAGTCGGTGTTAATCAGAATATCAGCCTGCAACCAGTTGCTCTGTAAGCCGAACGCACCGTCCATACCGGCTTCTTCGGTCATGGTCAGCAGCACTTCCAGCGGGCCGTGAACCACGTTTTCGTCAGCCAGAACCGCCAGCGCAGACGCCATACCAATGCCGTTATCTGCACCCAGCGTGGTGCCGCGCGCTTTAACCCATTCGCCATCAATATAAGGCTGGATAGGATCTTTCGTGAAGTCATGCACGGTGTCGTTATTTTTCTGCGGCACCATATCGAGGTGGGCCTGTAAGACGACCGGTTTACGATTTTCCATACCTGCGGTAGCAGGTTTACGAATCAGGATATTACCTACCTGATCGCGTTCGACATGGAAACCTTTCTCTTTTGCCCAACCAACAATGTATTCAGCGAGTTGCTCTTCATGATAGGACGGGTGAGGAATAGAACAGATTTTGGCAAAAATATCCCACAGCGGCTGTGGAGATAATTGAGACAGTTCAGACACGTTAAGTCTCCTTGTCGATCACCCGCAAAACAGTATTGCAGGTCACAGGGTTAGCAGAAAATGTTGTCAACACAAGACAGGCTTGCGAGATATGTTTGAGAATACCACTTTATCCCGCGTCAGGGAGAGGCAGTGCGTAAAAAGACGCGGACTCATGTGAAATACTGGTTTTTAGTGCGCCAGATCTCTATAATCTCGCGCAACCTATTTTCCCCTCGAACACTTTTTAAGCCGTAGATAAACAGGCTGGGACACTTCACATGAGCGAAAAATACATCGTCACCTGGGACATGTTGCAGATCCATGCACGTAAACTCGCAAGCCGACTGATGCCTTCTGAACAATGGAAAGGCATTATTGCCGTAAGCCGTGGCGGTCTGGTACCGGGTGCGTTACTGGCGCGTGAACTGGGTATTCGTCATGTCGATACCGTTTGTATTTCCAGCTACGATCACGACAACCAGCGCGAGCTTAAAGTGCTGAAACGCGCAGAAGGCGATGGCGAAGGCTTCATCGTTATTGATGACCTGGTGGATACCGGTGGTACTGCGGTTGCGATTCGTGAAATGTATCCAAAAGCGCACTTTGTCACCATCTTTGCAAAACCGGCTGGTCGTCCGCTGGTTGATGATTATGTTGTTGATATCCCGCAAGATACCTGGATCGAACAGCCGTGGGATATGGGCGTCGTATTCGTCCCGCCAATCTCCGGTCGCTAATCTTTTCAACGCCTGGCACTGCCGGGCGTTGTTCTTTTTAACTTCAGGCGGGTTACAATAGTTTCCAGTAAGTATTCTGGAGGCTGCATCCATGACACAGGCAAACCTGAGCGAAACCCTGTTCAAACCCCGCTTTAAACATCCTGAAACCTCGACGCTAGTCCGCCGCTTTAATCACGGCGCACAACCGCCTGTGCAGTCGGCTCTTGATGGTAAAACCATCCCTCACTGGTATCGCATGATTAACCGTCTGATGTGGATCTGGCGCGGTATTGACCCACGTGAAATCCTAGACGTCCAGGCACGTATTGTGATGAGCGATGCTGAACGTACCGACGATGATTTATACGATACTGTGATTGGCTACCGTGGTGGCAACTGGATTTATGAGTGGGCCACCCAGGCGATGGTGTGGCAACAAAAAGCCTGTGCGGAAGAAGATCCGCAACTCAGTGGTCGACACTGGCTGCATGCGGCTACGTTGTACAACATTGCCGCCTATCCTCATCTGAAAGGAGATGACCTGGCCGAGCAAGCGCAGGCTTTATCAAACCGCGCCTATGAAGAGGCCGCCCAGCGTCTGCCGGGCACGATGCGGCAGATGGAGTTTACTGTACCCGGCGGTGCGCCCATCACCGGCTTTTTGCATATGCCGAAAGGCGATGGCCCGTTCCCGACAGTATTAATGTGTGGTGGTCTGGATGCGATGCAGACGGACTATTACAGCCTGTATGAACGTTATTTTGCGCCGCGCGGCATTGCGATGCTGACTATTGATATGCCGTCGGTGGGCTTTTCTTCAAAATGGAAGCTCACCCAGGACTCCAGCCTGTTGCATCAGCACGTCTTAAAGGCGCTGCCTAACGTACCGTGGGTGGATCACACTCGCGTCGCGGCCTTTGGTTTCCGTTTCGGCGCTAACGTTGCCGTGCGTCTGGCATACCTTGAATCGCCGCGTCTGAAAGCGGTTGCCTGTCTTGGTCCGGTAGTTCATACCCTGTTGAGTGATTTTAAGTGCCAGCAACAGGTGCCGGAAATGTATCTTGACGTTCTGGCGAGTCGTTTGGGGATGCATGATGCTTCCGACGAAGCGTTGCGCGTGGAGTTGAATCGCTATTCATTAAAAGTGCAAGGATTGCTGGGACGTCGCTGCCCAACGCCAATGTTATCAGGCTACTGGAAGAACGATCCGTTCAGCCCGGAAGAGGACTCACGCTTAATCACCTCATCATCTGCTGACGGTAAATTATTAGAGATCCCATTTAACCCGGTGTATCGGAATTTTGACAAAGGTCTTCAGGAAATCACCGACTGGATCGAAAAACGTTTGTGTTAAAAATTTGCTAAATTTTGCCAATTTGGTAAAACAGTTGCATCACAACAGGAGATAGCAATGACGTTACCGAGTGGACACCCGAAGAGCAGATTGATCAAAAAATTTACCGCACTAGGCCCGTATATTCGTGAAGGTAAGTGCGAAGATAATCGATTCTTTTTCGATTGTCTGGCTGTATGCGTCAACGTGAAACCGGCACCGGAAGTGCGTGAATTCTGGGGCTGGTGGATGGAGCTGGAAGCGCAGGAATCCCGTTTTACCTACAGCTACCAGTTTGGTCTGTTCGATAAAGCAGGCGACTGGAAGAGCGTTCCGGTAAAAGACACTGAAGTGGTTGAACGACTGGAGCACACCCTGCGTGAGTTTCACGAGAAGCTGCGTGAACTGCTGACGACGCTGAATCTGAAGCTGGAACCGGCGGATGATTTTCGTGACGAGCCGGTGAAGTTAACGGCGTGAGTGAAATGTGCCGGATGCATCACATCCGGCAATAATCATTAAAACTGATAGGTCATGCCAACCGCGACAATATCATCATTATTAATATTCAATTTGTTATCGCTATCCAGTTGGTTGATTTTATAATCAACAAACGCTGACATATTTTTGTTGAAATAATATGTAGCCCCGACATCGATATAATTGACCAGATCTTCATCACCGATACCTTCAATATCTTTCCCTTTCGATAAGACATAACCCAGCGATGGACGCAGACCAAAGTCAAACTGGTATTGAGCGACCGCTTCAAAGTTCTGTGTCTTATTGGCAAAGCCGCCAGTTATTGGCGTCATTTTGCGTGTTTCAGAATAAAAAGTTGCCAGATAAATATTATTGGCATCGTATTTCAGACCTGTTGCCCATGCTTCTGCACGCTTGCCAGTGCCACGGCTTTGCAGGTTCTGCTCGTTGGTGCGATCTGAGTTGGTATAGGCACCACTAATGGCGAAATCGCTGCCGCCAAAGTCATATGTCAATGACGTGCCGAAGCCATCGCCGTTTTGCTTTTTAACGTCGCGGTTTTCGTTTTTCCCTTGATATTGCAGGGTTAAGTTCAGGCCATCGATAACGCCGAAGAAGTCGGTGTTCCGATACGTCGCCAGACCGCTGGCGCGTTTGGTCATAAAGTTGTCGGTCTGCGCCGAGGAGTCGCCACCAAATTCCGGGAACATATCGGTCCAGGCTTCCACGTCATACAACGCGCCCAGGTTACGACCATAATCGAAAGAACCCAAATCTTTATATTTCAACCCGGCAAAAGCGAGACGCGTTTTTTGCTGTGCGGTATCACTCTCCGCTTTATTTCCGGCAAACTCCGCTTCCCACCGACCATAACCAGTCAGTTGATCGTTAATTTGTGTTTCACCTTTAAAACCAAAACGGATATAACTCTGGTCGCCATCTTTACTGGCGTTATCACTCATATAATGCATGGCTTTAACTTTGCCATAGACATCCAGTTTATTACCGTCTTTATTATATATTTCTGCAGCCTGTACAGATGCAGATGCCACAATGCCCATCACCACTAATGCCAGAGTGCTCTTTTTCATTTTCATTCCTGATTTTAATTAACGCGCGAATATTCAGCGGGAGAGCCCCGTTGAAAACAGGAAAGTTTTTAACCTGAGATTGTTAAAGATATATTACAGATTAATAATATTCTTAAAATGTGGTAATTTATTAAATCTGTAATAAAAGCGTAAACAACTGCCGCTAGGCTTGCTGATCCCGCGCAACAAAACGCCATGCTTTGCTCGCAGATGGTTGGCAACCGACGACAGTCCTGCTAAAACGTTCGTTTGATATCATTTTTCCTAAAATTGAATGGCAGAGAATCATGAGTGACAGCCAGACGCTGGTGGTAAAACTCGGCACCAGTGTGCTAACAGGCGGATCGCGCCGTCTGAACCGTGCCCATATCGTTGAACTTGTTCGCCAGTGCGCGCAGTTACATGCCGCCGGGCATCGGATTGTTATTGTGACGTCGGGCGCGATCGCCGCCGGACGTGAGCACCTGGGTTACCCGGAACTGCCAGCGACTATCGCCTCGAAACAACTGCTGGCAGCGGTAGGGCAGAGTCGACTGATTCAACTGTGGGAACAGCTGTTTTCGATTTATGGCATTCACGTCGGGCAAATGCTGCTGACCCGTGCTGATATGGAAGACCGTGAACGCTTCCTGAACGCCCGCGACACCCTGCGTGCGTTGCTCGATAACAATATCGTTCCGGTAATCAATGAGAACGATGCTGTCGCTACGGCAGAGATTAAAGTCGGCGATAACGATAACCTTTCTGCGCTGGCGGCGATTCTGGCGGGTGCCGATAAACTGTTGCTGCTGACCGATCAAAAAGGTTTGTATACCGCTGACCCGCGCAGCAATCCGCAGGCAGAACTGATTAAAGATGTTTACGGCATTGATGACGCACTGCGCGCGATTGCCGGTGACAGCGTTTCAGGCCTCGGAACTGGCGGCATGAGTACCAAATTGCAGGCCGCTGACGTGGCTTGCCGTGCGGGTATCGACACCATTATTGCCGCGGGCAGCAAGCCGGGCGTTATTGGTGATGTGATGGAAGGCATTTCCGTCGGTACGCTGTTCCATGCCCAGGCGACTCCGCTTGAAAACCGTAAACGCTGGATTTTCGGTGCGCCGCCGGCGGGTGAAATCACGGTAGATGAAGGGGCAACTGCCGCCATTCTTGAACGCGGCAGCTCCCTGTTGCCGAAAGGCATTAAAAGCGTGACTGGCAATTTCTCGCGTGGTGAAGTCATCCGCATTTGCAACCTCGAAGGTCGCGATATCGCCCACGGCGTCAGTCGTTACAACAGCGATGCATTACGCCGTATTGCCGGGCACCACTCGCAAGAAATTGATGCAATACTGGGATATGAATACGGCCCGGTTGCCGTTCACCGTGATGACATGATTACCCGTTAAGGAGCAGGCTGATGCTGGAACAAATGGGCATTGCCGCGAAGCAAGCCTCGTATAAATTAGCGCAACTCTCCAGCCGCGAAAAAAATCGCGTGCTGGAAAAAATCGCCGATGAACTGGAAGCACAAAGCGAAATCATCCTCAACGCTAACGCCCAGGATGTTGCTGACGCGCGTGCCAATGGCCTTGGCGAAGCGATGCTTGACCGTCTGGCACTGACGCCCGCACGGCTGAAAGGCATTGCCGATGATGTGCGCCAGGTGTGTAACCTCGCCGATCCGGTGGGGCAGGTAATCGATGGCAGCGTACTGGACAGCGGCCTGCGTCTTGAGCGTCGTCGCGTACCGCTGGGGGTTATTGGCGTGATTTATGAAGCGCGCCCGAACGTGACGGTTGATGTCGCTTCGCTGTGCCTGAAAACCGGTAATGCGGTGATCCTGCGCGGTGGCAAAGAAACGTGTCGCACTAACGCTGCAACGGTGGCGGTGATTCAGGACGCCCTGAAATCCTGCGGCTTACCGGCGGGTGCCGTGCAGGCGATTGATAATCCTGACCGTGCGCTGGTCAGTGAAATGCTGCGTATGGATAAATACATCGACATGCTGATCCCGCGTGGTGGCGCTGGTTTGCATAAACTGTGCCGTGAACAGTCGACAATCCCGGTGATCACAGGTGGTATAGGCGTATGCCATATTTACGTTGATGAAAGTGTAGAGATCGCTGAAGCATTAAAAGTGATCGTCAACGCGAAAACTCAGCGTCCGAGCACATGTAATACGGTTGAAACGTTGCTGGTGAATAAAAACATCGCCGATAGCTTCCTGCCCGCATTAAGCAAACAAATGGCGGAAAGCGGCGTGACATTACACGCAGATGCAGCTGCACTGGCGCAGTTGCAGGCAGGCCCTGCGAAGGTAGTTGCTGTTAAAGCCGAAGAGTATGACGATGAGTTTCTGTCATTAGATTTGAACGTCAAAATCGTCAGCGATCTTGACGATGCCATCGCCCATATTCGTGAACACGGCACACAACACTCCGATGCGATCCTGACCCGCGATATGCGCAACGCCCAGCGTTTTGTTAACGAAGTGGATTCGTCCGCTGTTTACGTTAACGCCTCTACGCGTTTTACCGACGGCGGCCAGTTTGGTCTGGGTGCGGAAGTGGCGGTAAGCACACAAAAACTCCACGCGCGTGGCCCAATGGGGCTGGAAGCACTGACCACTTACAAGTGGATCGGCATTGGTGATTACACCATTCGTGCGTAAATAAAACCGGGTGATGCAAAAGTAGCCATTTGATTCACAAGGCCATTGACGCATCGCCCGGTTAGTTTTAACCTTGTCCACCGTGATTCACGTTCGTGAACATGTCCTTTCAGGGCCGATATAGCTCAGTTGGTAGAGCAGCGCATTCGTAATGCGAAGGTCGTAGGTTCGACTCCTATTATCGGCACCATTCTAATGTCTCCCCAAGTCTACTCAAGTATTTAAAAACCTCTTATAATCCGCATGTTAGCGCCCCTTTTAGTCTTTTGACGTCTACTTAAGTACTCCAAAATCTACAGTCAATTGGGGGTACTTTTGGGGGTATTTGCTGTTCGGTTTAGTGGAGGTACCCCCAAGTGAAACTCAATGCCCGTCAAATAGACACTGCCAAGCCAAAAGAGAAGGCTTACAAGCTGGCTGATGGTGGTGGTCTGTATCTCTTGGTAAAACCTAGTGGAGGAAAATATTGGCGCTTCAAGTATCGTGTAGCTGGTAAAGAGAAGCTGTTAGCACTAGGTGTGTATCCTGAAGTTACCTTGGCTGATGCTCGTGCAAAACGTGAAGAAGCTAAAAGGGGTATCGCTGGGGGTATCGATCCGATGGAAGCGAAACGAGAGGAAAAGATTGCCCGGGAAACGCAGTTAAACAATACCTTCAAAGATATTGCCCTTGAGTGGCACAGCAGCAAATTAAAAAAATGGTCTGCTGGTTATGCTTCAGATATCCTCGAAGCCTTCAACAAAGATGTGTTCCCTTACATTGGCAAAAAACCAATTGCCGAAATCAAACCACTTGAACTTCTGAATGTGCTGCGACGCATCGAGGGGCGCGGTGCTACAGAAAAAGCCAAAAAAGTGAGGCAGCGGTGCGGGGAAGTTTTCCGCTATGCAATAGTCACTGGTCGCGCAGAGTATAACCCTGCCCCAGATCTTACTAGCGCGATGCAAGGCCATGAATCTAATCATTATCCTTTCCTCACAGCCAAAGAATTGCCTGATTTTTTCAAGGCATTGTCCAGTTACTCAGGAAGTGCATTGGTTGTTATGGCGGCTCGTTTACTGATTATCACCGGTTTGCGGACTGGCGAACTGCGCGGTGCATTATGGGATGAAATCGATCTCAACAAGGCTATCTGGGAGATACCTGCTTCACGGATGAAAATGCGTCGCCCTCATGTGGTGCCTTTGTCTAAGCAGGCTCTTTCTCTTATTGGGCAGATTAAAGAATTAACTGGTAATTATCCGCTTATGTTTCCCGGCCGTAATGATCCAAGGAAAACAATGAGCGAGGCTAGCATAAACCAAGTATTTAAACGCATCGGCTATAACGGAAAGGTTACTGGTCATGGCTTCCGGCACACTATGAGCACCATTTTGCATGAGCAGGGCTATAACACCGCGTGGATAGAGACACAGCTTGCGCACGTCGATAAAAACTCAATTCGTGGCACATACAACCATGCGCAATATCTGGATGGGCGGCGGGAAATGCTTCAGTGGTACGCTGATTATATGGATTCGCTCGAGCATGGCGGAAATGTGGTGCATGGTGAGTTCGGAAAATGCGGGTGACTGGTTGAGTATACAGTAGTAGACTTTGAGCGACGAAAGAAAAGGCTGTGTCTAGGGTCGCTCCCGAAAATCCGTACACCTCGACGGACTGGTACAGCCACTACAGTAGAGGACGCTGAGGTGTGCGTATGATTGATATTCATGCCGAATTAAACGAATACAAAAAAGATTTTATTTCTTTACGTGAATTTCTTGAGGTCGTGCTTAAGGTCGCTGGTGATGATTATGATGTTTCAGATGTCATAACTTGGATACTCAGGAGAATAAGCGGAGAACATATCCGCCTGTACACAGTAAATGAATTTAAGCTGTTGGAATCTTTTTGTAACCCGTATCGGGATGAATTTGATAATGATGTTCTTTATAGAAATCTGAATGCGGTTCGGAAACGTGGTTGTTTACCTGGTGAGAGGGATGAAAATGGTTTTCTGGTGTCCGGTTATTGGGAAGATCCCGAATTTGAGAACATTGGATTTATAAGGGGTGAAATTTTCGCAATTTTTCCCGATGTCCTTGACGCGTTAACGAAGCTGGAAGGCGCTAACTCTTCTGAAAATGACGAGGCACAAGGACGCGATATTGAAAAGAAAGAGTTGCGTACAGAGGATGATTTATTATCCCAAATCGCAATGCTGGAAAAAGAAAACGCAGAGTTAAGGGCAAGGATAGAGCAGTTAGAGCAAGAGCGCCCGATACACTTATATAAATACTGGGATAAAGACCCATTAGCTAAGGCTATTGAGATTAGAAACAGAGAGTGGGCCAATTACGATCCAGAAAATGATTTTGCCACCAGGGGAAATCAAGAAGCGATAACCAGGGAGCTTAAGCAGTGGGGGGCAAGTAATGCACTTGCAACGCTCATAGAGAGGACTGCCTGCCCTATTAACCGAGACAACAGCCAAAAGAACGCAAAGCCGGATTAACGCACCATACCGCATACCCTGAGGATGATTTACTGTTACCCTGAGGGTATTTTTTTATCTTCCCCGTCAATTTTACCATCACCCTTAGGGTAGATTTCCTCCCGATTACCATCACCCTTAGGGTTAATTTCCTTCCGGTAACCATTAGGCCTGAGGGTATGAAAATATTCGTTATTTCTGTGCCATGATTACCTCGTCAAATTGAGTAGACGTTATGAGGTAAATATATGTCAAATACGCTTATTCGTTTAACAGAAGTTCAGCGTAGAACTGGATATAGCAAGGCATGGATTTATCGCCTTATGGGGCAAGGTAAATTTCCTGCATCAGTTAAAATTGGCTCGCGAGCTATTGCTTTCGTTGAGAGTGAAATTGACGAGTGGATTAATCAGCGTATTGCGGAATCACGCGGAACAGCTACCTGATTAAATGGCTACGGGGCTATTGCCCCCAGCTATCCACCAGCAAATAAAAGTAACTTAATTCGATAGCAGGAGTTTTTATGAAATTTCCAAAAACGCCCGTACAGGGGCGGGGCTTCGTTCGGCCTGAAAACCAGAATCTGCAAAATTTCGGCGAAATTATCCCGATTATTTCCGGCGTTATTGGCGGGAGTGAAACCACTATTGTTAGCGCCAGAGCGTTACATAAGGCGTTAGGTGTAGGGCGCGTTTTCCGTTCGTGGATCAAGGGGCGCATTGAAGAATACGGGTTCACGGAAGGCGTGGATTATGAGGTTGTTGAATATTTGAGCCGACCCGATCCGGTGAGCGCAAAATCTCGCCAGCAAACCGCTCTTGAGTACATCATCACAGTGAACATGGCGAAAGAACTGGCGATGGTCGAACGTACCGAACAGGGCCGCGCCGTTCGCCAGTACTTTATCAAATGCGAGGAGGAGCTACACAAGGTTGCGCCTGTTCGTTCCGCAGCGTTACGCCGGGAACTGAAAGCCCGTATCACAGTTGCCAGCTACTTTAAGCCAATGTGTGCCGCGCTGGAGGCGTACCGGGCTGAACTGGGTAAAAACACACTCCAGCACCACTACACCACGGAAGCGAGCATGCTGGCGCGTATCGTGCTGGGTGGCATGACTGCAAAACAGTGGGCACTGGCGAACGGCATTACAGGCGAACCACGCGACCACATGAGCACGTTGCAGCTTGAGCACCTTTCTTACCTTGAGCAGAGCAATATCACGCTGATTGAGTTAGGCCAGGACTACCACCAGCGGAAGGCTGAATTAATTCGTCTTTCGCAGCGTTGGTTAGCCCGTCGCATGGAGGAAAACAGCCATGTGTAACGCTCTGACCGTTACAAAAAGAGAAAGCGCCCCGTTGCCGGAGCGCCTTTGTGAACGAATAGCCTACTGCGCCATATTGCTTACTGTCTACGAGGCAGATTATAGCGTTGTGGTCGCACAGAGTGAAGGCGCTGATCACTGTTACTACAGTACGCCAGAAATGCAGAATATTTTGCTGCAAAATGCCGTTAGCCACGCTGTCCGGAAAGCAAAAAATTTTGCTGGTGGCGCGACTGATGCGATTTTGTCAGGTCACCAGGTGCTGATCAATCTGATGTCTGATTTCGTTCTGGATAAAACAAAGGCGACTGCAGAGGGCCACCAGTGGGAAAGCTACACACTTGAACACATTGCCAACAATGCCAGATTTGCGGCTGGTGGGCAATGTGATCAGTGTGCTGGCTTGCTGGTGGGCTATTCATGCTCTTTAACATTGCCATGCCGCGATGTTTTCCAGGTATGCGATCCCATTTTTGTGCGCCTGTACTCTTTAAGGAATTGCTCAAGGGCAAAAGCACATGGCGCGAATCTTTCTGATTCATGCTCTATCTTTCTGCGCCGTCTTTTCCGTGCCGGTGATGGTGTATTGGTTGATTCTTTGTTGGTCATTCTGTGTACCTGTAAAGCAATGCGCCGGAGTTCCTCACACCACGGCGATGATAGTTATTATTCTGATTCTTTGGCCTTGCGGCGCTGGAGTTCTTCACGTGCGACGGTGACGAGCTGCCCGATCTCCTCGGCAGCTTTGACTCCGATTTTTTCCACCTGCGCCAGCGCATCGAGCGAAGAAACCAGGGGATTTTCTCCGCTTCCTTCTGCCTGGCGGCGGGCGATCTCACCGCGCATGGCGGTTACTATGAATCCGGCGTTGCTTTCACCGTCCAGTTTTACGGATTCCATGCCTTCAAAAGCATCATGTGGGATACGAATTGAAATCTGTTTTGATTTGTCGTTGATAGTGTTTTTTGCCATGTGCATTCTCCTAAACAAAAGATGTGATTCAGTATACACAAAAAAGAATCACAAAAAATACTTGACCTGTGATTCAGTTAAATTTAATTTAAATCACACCTCAGTAAGAGGATGTAAACGACAACGCCCCGAACTGTTTGCGGCAGTAGCGGGGCGTCTAACCAAACCGTTAAATGAGGTAACGATTATGGCTGGAACACAGCATACCCAAACTCACCCTAAATTTATATACACCTTCCTGGCGGTGCACCGTGATTGCATAGCTGACGGTAAAAACACTGTACACGTAGCTGCTGATACGCTGGTTGATGCCTGCGAGATGCTCAATGACATGGGCTATATCTCGGCAACATGGAAAGGGCGCGAAGAAAACACGCTGTTTATTCAGAAATGCGAGAACAATTTTATCTGGCGTTTTATCGCCCTGAGCACAGCACAACCGCGCGTAATTCACATCGAGGCCACCAGCGAACAGGAAGCACGCCAGCAATCCCCTGATGGCTGCGTGATGGTATTCGCTGCCCGTATTCGCCAGGAGGTGGAGCATGTGTAATGTAACATGGCCTGATGCAGCGGTAGACGCTATCAAAACGCTGATGGATTCACTTATTGAGATTTCAGCTATCGCTGGTGTGGCGCATAAACACGCAGTCAGAGAATCAGAATGCATCTCCCATTATTTAGCATTTGTGCAGCTAAAAGCCGATCAGGCACTGGATAAGGCCGGAAAAATTATCATGGCTGATGTGCAGGAGGTGCACCATGCATAATTCGGCTATTTCTGAACTTAACAGCATTCAGTTTGATGAGAAATTTACCGGGCAGCTACTGGTCAATGTAGAGAATGGACGCGTAGTAAGTAATTATCACCTGCCGGATGGTGCAATTGCCGGAAGCGTTGAAGCATTCCTGGCACTGGCGGAGCGTGCGCGACTGATTAAGCCGTCAACGTGCCATCACGATGATGATCTGCGTTTTACCGGGTGTATGGTGAGTCACTACGAAAACGGCGTTGAAGTATCCCGCGAACGTCTGTGTGATGATTACTGTTTCGGCACATTGCCGGAATTTATCGAGTTGCTGACCAGTTGCGGTTATCAGGTCATTCAGGGGGGTGAACATGCGTGATGATCGTTTTAATTCCCTGAAACGGGAGTTTGATGGCGCACCGGAAGATACATCGGGCGCATTGTTGAGCGTTGCTGACATGATGAAAGCTGCATGTTTTCTTATCAATACCAATGGCTACAAGTCAGAGGGTGAAATGATTCTTAGTATTGCGTCGGACTATGCGGAATATGTGGCAGAGACGCGTTACAGAAGAAAATTCACGGAGGATGTAAGTCATGCATAATCATGAAGCGCATGTACCCGTAGCGCTTAATGTGCCAGATGATTTCACCGGACGCGTACTGGTTTACCTGGATAAAGGGAAAGTGAAATCACAATGCCGACTGAAAAGTAATGAGATTGTTGGTTCTCCTGAATTTTTTTCTGAACTCTGTATTCGTGCGGAAATAAAACCGGAACTGCTGACAGGAAAATAAAACCATGAAAAAGAAAAATTCTGGCTTTACTGCCAGCGGTCTCTCTCGGCCTGAAATCAGACACGGAGATATTTACCGCGACACCAGACGTGGGGGACGAGTGGTTATTCGTCACGTTACGCCAGGCAATATCACCTACCGCCGTGAGGCTTACGAATATGACTGTGTAATGCCGCGCCGTCAGTTTGAGCGTGATTTTATTCTGGTTGAAAACAAACAACAGGCGGTGGCGAGACGTGCAGCCACGAATATTAAAAAAATCCGGGCAATGTTGGTTGCGGGAGGTAAGAAGTGAAAAACGCACCGAATTTAAAATATCAGCCGAAGGATAAATTCACCGAGGTAATCATTTTTGCCGGGACGGATGCTTACGCCCATGCTCAACACTGGATTGAAAGCGAAGGACGAAAACACGGCGATAACGTACCACCTGTTTACCTGGGGCCGAAGCAACTGGCAGACCTGGCGAATATCCGCATTATTGACGAGAAACGCCGCTTTGCGCGTGTCTATCTTGCGGGGGAGATCGAGCCAATCCAGATCAATGCTATCGCTGAAAAACTGGCGCTGGCTGGCGTACAGGACGCGAAATTATACAAAGGTATCACCGATCGGGAGCCGGAAAACTGGCGCGACTACCTGCAACGGATCCGCGAACAGGCAGAGAGTGGGGAAGTTTCGGCGATGAAATTAGCCACAAAAAATATTGACCTACCCAGGCCAGCACTAAATCAGATGGGAGCCAGCCAGAGAGGGGAAGTGTTACTTGAATATTATGGAAGAGCACTGGCTATAAATGATGATTCTGATGTAGTTCACCATTACAACGGAATTGTCTGGGTGCCTGTATCTGATAAGGAACTCCAGCGGTCTATGGCGAAGATTTTTATTGATGCTGGAATCAGTTATTCGCAAAACGCCATTAAATTTGCCGTAGACACAATGAAATTGAGCCTGCCTGTTATGGGCGGGGCTGACAGGAATCTTATTGGATTCAGTAACGGGGTATTTGATACCAGGACAGGAAATTTTCGGGAGCACAACAAAAATGACTGGTTGTTAAATGCCAGTGAATTACCGTTCAGCCCACCAGCAGAGGGGGAAACGCTGGCAACACATGCGCCGAATTTCTGGAAGTGGTTGCGTCGTTCGGTGGCAGATAATGATCGTAAAGCTGATCGCGTACTGGCGGCATTATTCATGGTACTGGCGAACCGGTACGACTGGCAGTTATTCCTTGAGGTAACTGGCCCAGGCGGAAGCGGTAAAAGTGTGATGGCGGAGATTTGTACCATGCTGGCTGGTAAGGCCAACACAGTATCGGCAAGCATGAAGGCGCTGGAAGACGCAAGGGAACGCGCGTTAGTCGTTGGCTTTTCGCTGATTATCATGCCGGATATGGCCCGCTACGCTGGAGATGGTGCAGGAATTAAGGCAATTACTGGCGGCGACAAGGTGGCAATCGACCCGAAACATAAAGCCCCCTACTCCACACGTATTCCGGCGGTAGTGCTGGCAGTAAACAATAACGCCATGTCATTCAGTGATCGCAGTGGAGGGATCTCGCGTCGTAGGGTGATATTTAATTTCTCTGAGGTCGTACCGGAGAACGAACGCGATCCCATGCTGGTGGAAAAAATAGAAGGCGAACTGGCGGTAGTGATTCGCCACCTGCTTACTCGTTTTTCTGACCAGGATGAAGCCAGACGTCTGTTATATGAGCAGCAGAAATCAGAAGAGGCACTGGTGATAAAACGCGAGGGTGATTCACTGGTGGACTTTTGCGGCTATCTGATGTCGTTGGTTAAATGTGAAGGAATGATGGTGGGCAATGCGGAAATAGTGCCATTTAGCCCGAGGCGGTACCTGTATCATGCTTATTTAGCCTATATGTCAGCGCATGGCCTGGGAAAACCAGTATCACTGACACGCTTTGGTACAGATATGCCAGGAGCTATGGCGGAATACGGAAAGGAGTATAAGCGGGCTAAATGCACTAAAGGCCAGGATAAAGGGCGAGTGATAACAAATGTTCTGTTAGATGATGATGCTGATGGTTGGTTGCCAGCAGCAACAGGGATTAACGACAGAACATAATACGAAATTTATAAGCTGAAACGTAAAGGTAGACGGTTGGTAGACAGATTCACTTAACTCTCTACCAACCATCTACCAATTAATATTTTGAATTATAAAGATATTTTCAATGTGGTAGAGAGGTGGACAGTTATTTCTATATTCCTAAACCACGGGGGGTATATAAAAAAACAGATAGTTAAGGGTTCATTTTTTAAATTTCTCTTTTAACTGTCTACACTGTCTACCATTTAGTAAAAATCATTAATTATCAATGTATTAATGCGGTAGACAGTTAGTAGACAGTTTGCAGATTGTTTTTTTGTTATGAGTTAATAACATTAAATAAATCAATCAATTATATCGGTAGACAGTTGGTAGACAGTTGTAACGATGGGGCAAAGCATGACTAAGCTGACCATTAACAGAAAACCGAAAGGCATTTATGGCACGCCGCAGAAAACGACGCAGGCGGCACAGGAGCAGGATAAAACCACGTCGGCGCATAAAGTGATGCCCGGTAACCAGAAAGCGCAGCAGAAGCCCACAGGGGCGACACCGTGGCGGCATATGACCAAGCGCCAGCGCAAAAACCGCAGGCGCATTAACCGCCTCACTGAGTTGTGGCCTGAATTATTCAGTCGGGAAGCACCGAAGCCGCTTAAGGTGGGGATATTCGACGACCTGATGCAGGATCTCGCCGTCAGGGGGCTGGCATTCGGTCCAGGGGCATTGCGTGCGACGCTGGCATCTTATGCACAGTGTCCGCGCTATTACCGCGCCTTAATGGCTGGTGGGGTACGCTACGACCTGAAAGGCCAGCCGTGCGGCGAGGTGACACCACAGGAACAACAGGACGCAGAAACGCGGCTGGTGGCGCTGAATGAGAAGCGCAAACGTCAGCGCCGGGCAGCAAAGGAGAAAACAGGCGCATGATTCACGACAGCAAAGCTGAAGCACTGGAAGCGCGTGGTCTGTACCGGAGAGCGGCGGCGCGGTGGGCTGAGGTCATCATGCTGGCGAATGATGACAAGGCACGGGAACAGGCGGCAAAACGTCGCGCGGAATGTATCCGCAAGGCAGCACGCCCACCAGCACGGCAGGATAATTTCGGGGAGATGCGCGAAACCATCAGCCGGGCACATGCCGGGATGGGATTACATCAGCCCAATGGTAAGGCATTCAGGAAATACCCTGGATCGAAAAATTGCAGTCAGTGACGGAGGCCGGGATTTTTCCCGGCTTTTTTGTGCCAGTAAAAAGCCCGCAGCCAGAAGTGTTGCGGGCTTTGTTTTTCAGGTGATTGAAGTCAATGGGAAGAACGCGATCATCATGCGTTATTGTTTCGTAAATTGCAATGATGTAGATCGTCATTTCAGTTTATGCAATCATAACCATTGTTTTGTTCAGGAGATATGACTATGAGAAAAGCCAGCGTGAAACCCGTTTTACTCGCTCGTGATCAGATTGAAGCATTACAGCGCATCCAGGACGAGGAACGCCGCAATTCTCCGCTGGGGATTGCTCCGAGCATTCATGAGGTCGCCCGGCGTTTAATGCAGCGGGCGCTTTATCCCGTAGAACGTCCGGCCTGATGGTCGTGATTTTTTGGTGAAAAAAGAGAGGTGGTAAAAATGCCAGCAAGCAAAGAAGATTTGCGATTAAAACTGATGGAGGTGGTTAACGCTCTGTCAGAGTCGCAGGGCAGCACTCCGCAGGAGATTATCGAAATGCTGAATGCGATCCCCGCGCAGGATTTCACAAAAGCGGACGAGGATGACGCGAATCAAAACATCGTCGCGTCAGTCGAAGATGAATCCTCACTGGCAGAAGCCCAGGCTAAAGCGGATTCCGCATACAGCAATATGGGCCGTCGCGCTCCGGCCCCGTTTGCTGGTGAAAAGTCGATGGATTACCGCAAGCGTGCATTAATTGGCGCACAGAAGCTGGCTAAAAAATTCAGTGATGTGGATATTCGTTCCGTTTCAGATTCTGCAACGCTGGCGGTGCTGGAAGATCAGATTTACAAGGCTGCTCAGGAAAGTGCTCAGTGGGCCGTGGAAAACACGCCGGGCCATTTGGGTAAAACCGTAAGAATGGATGAAGCTGGTCGTCGTATTACTGAATATCAGGGAGATCCGAACGTCTGGCTGAACGCCTTCAAAATCCCTCCCCGTCGCCTGGTCAAAATTAACGTTGCAAGCCTCGCGGGGGCATGAAAAACGTGCTGAGTTCAGCCCTGCCGGATTTGGCGGGGCTTATTGCTTATAACCGGATAACATTATGCTTTTAACAGAAATTGAGGCGGCGAAGCAGATTCGGGACGGACAGCTACCGTCGCCTTATCAGTTTTCCAACATGTGGCTGGTTAACCTGCGTATCACAGGAACCGGAATGGCCTACCGCGCCGAAGAAAAAGAATTTGTCTGGCGTTCACCGCAAACTTATCTCAATCCGCAGTTCCTGGAACGTTGCGCCGGAGTACCCGTCATTATCGACCATCCCGAAAGCAAAACCCTTGAAGACGTGGGCGAACGGTCGCGCATTATTGGCACCGTCATGTTGCCGTATATTCGCGGTGACGAGGTGTGGGGCGTATGCCGGATTTACGGACAGGAAATCATCGATTACATCCAGAAAGCCCGGGGGGAGGTATCCACCAGCCCGTCGGTTGTGTTTTGTGGTGCCTCAGGTGGGGCAGAAGTTCCTGATGTAATGGGCGAGGACAATTTTTTTATTGAGGGTACGCCATTTCTTATCGATCACGTTGCGCTCGTACCGTTGGGCGTATGGGATAAGGGCGGGAAACCATCAGGTGTGGAAGTAACAACGCCGACAGAAGAAGAACAGCTCGCCGGAATGATCCGTGAAGTTATTGATGCGGCCTGCAAGCCAGCCCTGGAAAAACTGGAAGAAATATCCGGGCGGCTGGCTCAACTGGAAAAAGAAGGGTGAGTCATAATGCTGATGAGTAAGGCAGAATATGCCAAACACAAAGGCGTAAGCCGCCAGACAGTTTACGACTGGATCGAGAAAGGCGAAGTGGTCATGTCCGGTAAAAAAATCGATGTGGAAGCGACAGAGCAGCGGAACAGCCCACCAGCACAGGGGAAAGACACCATTTCTGAAATGTGGCCAGAAAGAACGCTGGAAATGACGTGGGGCGAGTTCTGGAAAGCAGTTAAGGCCAGAGACGGTAAAATTCCTGCGCCAGCAACGGACGATGACATACATCAGCGTGTGCAGGATGCAGCCGGGGAATTAGGCTGGGAAGTGCAATTTCTTGATGATGGTGCTATCTGCCTTGAGGATTGCGACGGGCAGCATTACTTTGAACAATACAATTTGCGGGGTAATGCCAGGCTGGCAATTCATATGCTACGTTGTGAACTCTGTTATGTTGCAGGTGATTATCCCGATGAACAGGCCACATGGAGCGAGGCAGGACTAAACGCCCTGGCTGAATGGGAAAAATCAGACCATTAATGACCGTAAAATTCGCGAAAAAGTGTCAAGTCAGGCCGTCCGCCGGGTTGACACTTTACACTCTGAACGCGAAAAAGTGTCAACCTCGCTGTAAGCCCCGCCGTTACTGGCCTTGCGCCAGATTTACCACGTCAAAAAGCCGAAAAAATCGCGAAAAGTGTCAAGTTGCCATGCTTAGAAATGCTAAGGTTTGATAAGGTTTTTCGCGAAAAAGTGTCAAGTGTGTCAACCTGCGATGTTAAGATTTGTTAAGGTCTTAAGCCGGAAAGTGTCAACCAGCCCCTAAGATTTCCTAAGGTGTAAATCATGACCATCACCGAAGCCGATATGCTGGAGATGATCCGCAGCATTGCCGAAATCAAACAACCAGCAAGCAAAATTAACAGGTGTTCAGCGCCTGTTTCCGTTGTGCTGCAACAGGAACGCCACCAGCATGATGATGTGAGGCCGTATCAGTGGAGGAAACCGGACAGGCTGCGACGGTGAGCGGAGCATTACGGTAAGGCTGCACGCTTGGGATTCGATTGCGTGCTATTGTGCTTAACTATAAGCTATAGAAAAACGCACTACTGTCTTGAGGAAATTATGGCTGAGCTTGCTTCACAACCGACGTCCATCCAGTCTATTTATAACTGGTTTATAGAGAATAAACTTTTTGTGAATAGAAGGTATCAACGTAAGTTAGTTTGGACATTGATTGAAAAACAGAAACTCGTCGATTCAATTTTGAAAAAGTACCCTGTTCCAGCGATACTTATTGCTGAAAGAGAGGGGGCGCCTGGGACATATGAAATAATTGATGGTTTACAACGCCTTCACGCCATTATGTCATTCATAGAGACTTCATATGCAACTCTAGATGATAAAATTTTTAATCTTCAGTTCTTTCCAACAGCTCAATCAAGAGCAGATGAAGGCGTTTTTGTACCTCGAATTCAGGATGAAATGATTTCTCAACGAGATGTAGGCACTTTTCTTGATTACCCCTTAGCTTTGTCAGTAATGAGAAATGCCACTGAAAATGAAATTAATGATGTATTTGACAGAATTAACTCATATGGTCACAGACTCAGCGATCAGGAAAGACGGCAGTCAGGTGTCGAGAATGGTTTTTCGACAATGGTTAGAAATATCTCCTGTTCAATTCGAGGTGATGTTTCAAATGATATATTATCTCTTCGTGATATGCCTTCTATTAGTATTGATTTACCTTTAACCCGGCATGGATATTCAGTACAAGCAGATGATGTTTTCTGGGTTAAACATGGCGTTTTACGTTCTACAGATCTAAGAGATAGTATGGATGAGCAATGTATTGCTGATATTGCCGCCTGCGTTATTTTAGGTGCACCTATTGAAAGGTCAAAGGTTGCCCTTGATAGAATATATGAGCAACAACGTCCTGAATACACTCAGATTAATTCGGCTCTTGAAGTTTATGGGGCAGAGAAGTTTACTGAGGAATTTAAGTATTGTCTGGATGAAATAATTAAAGTCTGTGAGTTTGGACAATTTACTAAGCTACGAGAATTAATATTCCCGGATGCTAATAATAATGCTTATCCTTCTGTGTTTTCAATTTTATTTTTATCATTCCATGAGCTGATTGTTGGTGATAACAAAAAAATAGCCAATTACTCTGAGTTAAAAAGCAGAATGAATAATATCGTTGAAAGAATAAATATTGGGCGGAGAGCAGGAAGTGCTGATGAGCGAAGGGCGAACATTGATGCTGTGAAAGGGGTCATTGGTGTGTCTTTTGTAGTTTCAAACGAACCTTTACCTATTTATGAAAATCACACTGGCATGGACATCGAAAACTACATAAGAAGATCTGAAGTTGAATTGTCCAATTATGAGTTAAAACAGGGGATGCTAAATTTAAATGAACAAAGGACTTTGAATCAGGAGGTTGTGCAGAGGGTCATCAATACAATATGCGCGATAGCTAATAATGGTAAAGGAACATTAGGTAAAATTATTATTGGCGTAGCTGATGATAATAATGATGCGGAAAGAGTGAGACAGCTGGATCATATCGAACCCAAACGGGTTGGTATGAAAAATGTTGTGGGCGTATCTAGGGAGGCCAGAGCTCTTGGTATTTCTAATGAAGACTATCTAACTCGATGGGTCAATGCCATAAGAAACTCAGAACTTACAGAACCATTGAAAAGCCACGTTTTGTCCAAAATAGATTATAATGATTTTTACGGGTTAGGGGTTATCATTATTACGGTACCATCACAACAAAACATTTCTGCTGTAGGCCAGAATATTTTCTGGCGAGAGGCAGATAAGACAGAGTTGGCTCAAGGTTTACAAATAGCGACAATTGCTGCGAGATTTAATTAAAAATAACAAGGTCATCTTAAATATATTAAGATGACCTTTTATCGCTCTAAAATTTTATTTCTTGAATGTTTTCATCAAAGTAAAAATTGACATCTTTATTTTTTTTTGTGTTGAGGGGTAACATATTCTTTACAAATAATGCTAAACTCATTCAATCCTGCCTGAATCATTTCGAATGATATCCATAACTTATTGTAGAGCACTGCACGTTGCCCACATATTACTTTGGTCCACATTCTTGATATTCGTCAGATTAGGTATACTGGTAAGACTATTTGTTTATGGCGGCGAGACACAACCGTTCCCCAAGTTTACCACTCAACTACAGAGGCTACTACGGTAGCCATTGCGATTAACTACGCGATGCCGATATGGGGATTCCCATATCGTGTTATCCGTGATCATCCACCAGCTTCATCATTGATTGTTGATGAGGCAGATACCCGAAGAAAAATAGTACAATAGAGTCGTTTTTTTGCACAATTTAGGACAATGGAAAATTAGTTGGGGGTACTTTTGGGGGTATCTATAAAAATGAAATATAAAAATATCATTAAATATCAATGTGTTTGTTGTTTGTGTTTTGTTCCTATTATCGCACCATTAAAATCAAAGAGTTACCCCATATTTAAATACACCACGTTTCCTCCTGTGCCGCATTTGTGCCATTGTAACCTTGGCAATTCATCAAAATACTGTTCTGACATCAGGCAGTGCAGGTGCAGCTATTTAAACCAATTGCTGCCGCCATTCTTTGACGTAGTCAATCAGGGCGCGGAGCTTTGGTGCAATATTGCGACGCTGTGGGAAATACAGATAGAAGCCCGGAAATTGTGGAAGAAAGTCATC
>ERZ808028.681-NODE-681-length-25419-cov-16.763318_pt1 | contig 25419 bp, 22 predicted proteins | sample MGYA00380184_ERZ808028 | MGnify/ENA primary metagenome ERZ808028 (study PRJEB31490, sample SAMN06133397) | mouse gut metagenome | isolation source: J8_1 | host: mice | place: China: Chengdu | collected 2015-05 ...
TTCCGAGGTCGTGGAGGGCGGCGCATGAGCAGGAAGCACCTGAAACCCCGTGACAAGGTGACGCAGCGCATGACCCGTGACGGCGTGGTGCTGGAAAATCAGACCACCGGCGAAGAAATCAATATCTCCGACCGGGAGGCGGAACAGGACTTCACCCCCGCCGGGGCCACCGGCAGGGCCGAAAAGGTGCTGGAACGTGCTGACCGGGTGCAGGAGCGCCGGGCCGGGAAACGGGCGGCGAAACAGGCCGGGCAGGTGGAGGCCGACACCGGCCCCCGCCCCTCCGCCCGCCTGCAATTCTCCTAGGAAGAACGCTCCACGCCGGAGCTGAAGAAGTACATCCGCAAGTCCGACCGGCGGGCCGACCGTCTGGACGCGGCACGGGCCGCTATCCCGAAAGAAACCGTCAAAATCAAGGAAAAGGTCTTTGACGAGGCCAGCGGCAGGGCGAAAACCCGTGTGCGCCGGGAAACGAGGGACAAGCCGCCGACCGCCATGAAGCCCAACCCGGCCAGCCGCCCCGTTCAGGAAGTTTTACTGTTCACCCACGGTAAAATCCATGAGGTGGAGCATGAAAATGTGGGCGTGGAGGGCGGTCACAAGGGGGAGGAATTGGCCGAGCGACAGGCGGGCCGGGCCGTCCGGGGCGCTGTCCGCCGCCACCGCATGAAGCCCTACCGGGAGCTGTCCAAGGCGGAACGTCTGGCGGAAAAGGCAAATATCGAATATTTCTACCAAAAGGCCCTCCATGACAACCCCCAGCTTGCACAAGCGGCCAGCAACCCCATTTCCCGGTTCTGGCAGAAGCGGCAGATCAAGCAGCAGTATGTCAAGGCGGCGAGGGCGGCGGGCCAGACGGCATCACATGGGGCAGGGGCCGCGCAGGGGGCGGCGAAAGCGGCCAAGTCCGGCAGTAAAGCCGCAAAGGAAGCGGTCAAGGAGAGCGAACGGCTGGCCTCGTTTGCCGTCCGGCACTGGAAAGGCTGTCTTGTGGCCCTGGCCCTGCTGATTATGACGGCGTTCCTGATGGGTGGCTTACAGTCCTGTTCCTCCATCGTGGGCGGGTTTGGTTCCGGCTTCACGGCCACCTCCTACCTCTCCGACGACGCAGACCTGATTGCCGTGGAAAACGCCTATGTGGGCATGGAGAGCGACTTACAGCGGCAGATCGACAACATCCCCAGCACCTACCCCGGCTATGACGAATACCGCTACGATCTGGACGAGATCATCCACAACCCCCACGAATTGGCCTCTTTCCTGACCTCCATCCTCCCGCGCTACACGCTGGCGGAGGTTCAGGCGGAGTTACAGCGGGTATTTGCCAAGCAGTACACCCTTACCACCACGACGACAGTTGAAGTCCGCTACCGCACGGAAACCCGGACGGACAGTGAGGGCAACGACTACGAAATGGTATTCCCGGAGTATGGTGTTCACTTCATCGCCGTAAATGACGGGGTGGACAGCATAAAGGGAGATAGTGAGTTTACCGCAATCCGAAACGTATTCAATGAAATGTTCGCCAAGGACACCAGCAAGAAGATCAAGGCGACCTGGCAATCCAAGGGACGCTCCGGCGAACACCTTTGCACCATCCCGCCCTATGGGTACATGAAAGACCCGGAGGACAAGAAACGCTGGATTGTGGACGAGGAAGCGGCGGCTATCGTGCAAAAGATTTTCTCCCTGTGTGTGGATGGTCTGGGGCCGACGCAGATCGCCAAGTGGCTGCAACAGAACAACGTCCTGAACCCCACGGCCTACGCTCACGAAAAAGGCTTGCCGGTCTGCAACGCTCCTACGGCTAATCCCTGCAAGTGGACAAACGAAACCGTTTCCCGCATTTTGGAGCGTGTCGAGTACCTGGGCCACACGGTCAATTTCAAGACCAGCAAGCCGTCATTCAAGAGCAAGAAAAAGGTCTGGAATAACCCGTCCGAGTGGGTGATCTTCGAGAATACCCAAGAGGCGATCATCGAGGAAAGCGTGTTCCTGGTCGTACAGAACATCCGGCAGGCCAGACGCCGCCCGACCAAGATGGGGGACATGGGTATGTTCTCCGGGCTGGTGTACTGCGCCGATTGCGGCGGCAAGATGTACCTTTGCCGGGCCAACCACTTCAAGCCGGAGCAGGAATATTATATCTGCTCCACCTATCGAAAAGACCGTTCCTTGTGCAAGACGCACTCCATCCGCCGTGTAGTGCTGGAAGAAATCGTACTGCGGAACCTGCGGGAAGCAATTTCCTATGTGACGCAGTATGAGGACGACTTTATCCAGCGGGCGGCGGAACGGAGCCTGCGGGAGCGTGACAAGGCGCTGGCACAGAAAAAGGCTGTGCTGGCACAGTCTGAAAAGCGCATCGCAGAGTTGGATGTGATCTTCAAGAGGATTTATGAGGACAATATTTCCGGCAAACTGTCCGATGAACGGTTTATCAAGCTGTCCCGTGACTATGAACAGGAGCAGGAACAGTTAAAGGCCGTCGTGGAAACCCTGGGGCGAGAAGTGAAACAGCAGGAGCAGAAGAAAACCAACGTCAGGAAGTTCATTTCTGTGGTGAAGAAGTACACGGACATGACCCAGCTTGATGCCACCATCCTGCGTGAGTTCGTGGAACAGATCAGGGTGTCCGAAACCTACACGACCGACGAACAGCAGAAGCGGGTGAAAATCCGGGAAATTGAAATCGTCTATAACTTCATTGGTGCGTTTGATTTTGAGGGAGCGCGGGAGCAATCCCAAACTGCCCAAGACAAAAATAATGCGAAAGTCGGCGCAGCTTGACGCTACGCCGACCCTCGCTTAAAATGTTTTCTTACGTCACCGCCCCATTCCAGGGAGGGTTTTTATTAATCACCCGTTGGGCTGATTGACGTTCCCCACAAACAGGGGCAGCCCACTGTCCCCGGTGACGGCGAAGAGGAAGGGCCGGTCCAGGGTGAAATCCACCTCATCCCCTGGCATCATGGCCGCGGTGTTCTCAATGGATATCACGGTGTAGGCCGCCGCCTCACAGCCCTCCTCATCCACCTTCACCCGGGCGGCGTGCTGGACCTGGGAGACGTACAGCGGATCGTCCGTGGACGCCCCCAGGGGGTCAAAATTGGAGGCGGTGCTATCAAACACATCGGTGACCCCCAGGGCCTTCAGCCCCTCCACCAGGCTCAGGTCGGAGGACACGTCGAACTTGGGCATGGACAGATTGATATCGAGGTGCTTCTGTCCGGCCCAGCCCTCCCGGGTCACATTGCCCTTGTCGTCATACTGGTTCGCCTTGGGGGCGAGGAGGAATTCCATGGCCTCGCCGCTGTCCAGCAGCTCATCCACGCTGCACCCCTCGGCGGGGAGGAGCAGCCACATGAAGCCCCCCTGCTGGAAGCGCAGCTGCACGGCGGTAAAGTTGTCCCCCCAGTAGTAGCTGCCCGTTATGGTCTGGTGCATAAAGTCCGCGTCCACGTCGCCCGAGGGGGCGTGGAAGGTGTCGGTTTTGGTGCGGTCCTGCTTGAACTCATCCTTCCAGCCGGCCTTGAAATAGAGGGTGGAGGCCAGGGCCAGCACCGTGTCCGAGTTCATCTCCAGCCCCTGGGCCTGCTTCTCCAGAAGGCCGTGGGTCTGCTCGTTGATCCAGTCCCGCAGGGCCTGGTTGTACTCCTCCGCCCCCATGGGGCCGGAGAAGGAGGCGGCGTAGTAGTCCTTCGCCAGGGTGTCCAGGGTGTCCTGGCTGTAGGTCATCCCGTCCCGCAGCCACAGGGAGTTGGCCAGCAGGGAGGTGACCACCCCGTCGTCCCGGTAGTTGTCCCGCCACAGGCCGGCGGCCCGCTGGCGCAGCGTCTCCACGGAGTCCGCCTGGAGCAGGTCCAAAATCTGCTGCCGGGTGTCCCCCCCGGTGGTCTCCGCCAGCATGGACAGGGCCATGTAGACGTTGAGGGGGGAGTAGATCCGGTTTTTCTCCCCCGCGCCCGCGAGGATCTGGGCGGTGGAGCGGGAGATGAATTCGTCCATCAGCCCGGTGTAGTTCGTACCGGAGCGCAGGGCCGCGCGGTCCTCGGACCAGGAATCATAGGCCTGGTTGTAGGCCTGATCGGCCTTCTCCCAGGCCTTATCATCCCCTCCGGCGTCGCCATAAAAGTCCTCATAATTGGGATAGTCGGCCATCTCCGGGTAGTCCGGCACAGCCAGGGCGTAGAGCCCGGTGGCGGCCCGTCCGCCCCTTCTGTTCTCCTCCCCCAGGGAGTAGGCGGCGGGGCTGTCCGCCTCCCCGCCGGGTCTGCCAAACATCCCTGAGCCCACGGCCGCGCCTCCGATCACCGCCACCGCCAGCACCGCGGCCACCGCCCCCATCCAGCGGGAGTAGGGGCGGCGCGCACTGGGCCGGGCGGCCTTTTCCTTCAATTCCTCGGGGGCGTGAATGCCCTCGTTTGCCTGCTTGTAGCGTCTCATAACTCTACCTCCTGAAGCATCTCCCGCAGAAGGGCCCGGCCCCGGCTGAGCTGGGACTTGACGGTACCCTCCGGCACATTCAGCGTCTCGGCCATTTCGGCCACCGACAGGCCCTCGAAGTAGTGCAGGTGGATGGCGGTCCGGTACTTGGCGGGCAGAGAGAGCACCACGCTGTACACCTCGCGGTAGTCGTCCTCCACCCCCACCTCCTCGGCGGTCTCCAGGGGCACCGTGCGCCGCCGCCAGGGGGAGGCCACCAGGCTCTTTGCCCGGTTCACCGTACAGCGGATGAGCCACGCCTTGCGGTGCTCGTCGCTGTCGAAGCGGTCCTCATGGCGGAAATAGCGCAGAAAGACCTCCTGGAACACGTCCTCCGCGTCCGCCACATTGGCGGTGCGGGCCAGGGCCAGCCGCCACACCATATCACCCCAGCGCTTTACCGCCCGGGTCCGCTGCTCCTCGCTCACGGCCATCGCCTCCTTCTGCGCCCCGCCTCGGCCGCGGCGGGGACTTTGCCTGTCGTTTATAATACCCTGGACTGTGGGAAATGGTTGCAGTTTGGTCAAAATTCGGAAAACGCCCTCCTCCTCCGGGAGAAACGGCCCCGCCCAGACCTAGGGAAGGACTGATTAAATCGGCAAAAGCCATAAGGCCCCACGGAGCGGGGGAGGGTGGAGCGGCGACGCCCCCGCCGGAAGGGCGGGGGCGTTCGGTCATGTCTGGGGCGGCTTGGGGCCCTGCCCTCCGCCGGGCTTGTGGCGGTGGTGGGGCCGGTAGCGGCGCTTGCGGTTGGCGGCCCCTCCCCCCTTGGCCTCGCTCCCCGGGGCGGGCTGCTCCCGCTGGGCGGAGGAGCGCTGCCCCGCGCCCTGCTGGGGGGCGCCGGGCTGGCGGGGCTTGGAGGAGGACCGCTCCTGCCTGGGCCGGTCCTGGGCGGGCTTCCCCTGGTTCCCGTGGCCCCGGCCCCGGCGGGCCCCCTGCTTCTGGCCCTCGCCGGACCTCTGCTGCTCCCCCTCGGCGGCGCCCAGGTACCGCTCCAGCGCCGACCCCAGGCCGCCCTGGCTCTCCGGCCGGCCGCCGGACCGCACCCGCTCGCCCTCGGCGGTGCGCAGCTTGTCCAGCTCCGCCTTGGGCGGAGCCTCATAGCCCTCGGGCCGCCTGCCCTTTCCGTGGCGCACCACCCGGATCTCGTCGGCCAGATAGGCCTTGGGCTGCTCGGTGCAGTCCTCCAGCCGGACCTTCACCTGCTCCCGCAGCAGGTTGACGGAGGACACCGTCCCCGCTCCGTCGGGGCACTCCACAAAGGACTCCTGCTTGGGGCAGCGCTTCACCGCGTCCTCATAGGCCCCCTGCTCGTACTTCAAGCAGCACATCAGCCGCCCGCAGGTGCCGGAGATCTTGGTGGGGTTCAGGGACAGGTTCTGGGTCTTGGCCATCTTGATGGACACGGGCTGGAACTCGTCCAAAAACTGGGAGCAGCAAAAGGGCTTGCCGCAGATGCCAAAGCCCCCCAGCATCCGGGCCTCGTCCCGCACGCCGATCTGCCGAAGCTCGATGCGGGCCCGGAAAATGCCCGCCAAGTCCTTCACCAGCGCCCGGAAGTCCACCCGGCCGTCAGAGGTGAAGAAAAACAGGATTTTGCTGCCGTCGAAGCTGTACTCCACCTGGACCAGCTTCATGTCCAGGCCGTGGCGCTCCACCAGCCGCTGGCAGGTGCGCAGGGCCTCCTTCTCCTTGCCCCGGTTCTCCCGGACCTGCCGCTCGTCCTTCTCCGTGGCCAGGCGGACCACCGGGCGCAGGGGCTGGACCACCGCGCTGTCCTCCACCTGGGTGTTGCGGCGGACGCAGGTGCCGTATTCCAGGCCCTTGCCCGTCTCCACAATGACGCTCTGGCCCTCGGCCACGGTGAGTCCCGCGGGGTCGAAGTAATATTGCTTGCCGCCCGGACGGAACCGGACGCTGACGATCTCTGTCATAGGGGTGTCCTCCGTAAAAGTTGTTGGAAGGGCCTTCTTTTTCTTTCTGAGGAGAGAAAAAGAAGCAAAAAGAAAGACTTTTAGACTGCTCTGAGTTTTAAGGCCGTGTTTATGATAAAAGTTTCTTTTTTCGCCTCCTTTTTTCTTTTCAAAGAAAAAAGGAGGGACCTTAAAAAACGTGGGTAATCAGCAGCCCGAGGGTGTGCCCCGCGCCGGGGTTGTATACCATGTTGTCCCGGCAGGTCTTGAGGGCCTGGAGCACCCTCACCCCCCGCTGGGGATACCGGGCCAGCTGCCGGGAGACCTGGCTCTCCACCTGGGCGAGCAGGGCGGAGAGCTGGTCGGGCTTGGGCTTGTCCAGCTCCACCTCCACCAGGGCCTGGGCCGCGGCCAGCTCGTCCCCGGTGAGCAGCACCTGGGCCAGAGCGGTGGCCCGCTCCAAGAGCTCGGGGTCCGGCGGGGCCTCCTCCCGCGGGAGGGCCAGCGGTTCGCACCGGGAGCGCACCGTGTCCAGCAGCAGGCCGGGGCGCTCCGCCAGCAGAAGAAAGGCGGCGTAGGAGGGACCCTCCTCCAGCACCTTTAGCAGGGCGTTCTGGGCGGCGGGGTTCATGGCGTCCGCCGGGTCGATGACGTACACCTTCCGCGCCCCCTCGTTGGGGCGGATATAGGCGTCGGCGCGCAGGGCGCGGATCTGGTCCACGGTGATCTCCCGCTTGTCCGGGGCGGGGGCGGTGAGGGATATGTCTGGGTGGGCGCCGCCCAGCACCTTCCGGCAGTCCCGGCACGCCCCGCAGGGGGCCGCTCCTCCCCCGGCCCGGCACAGATAGGCCATAGCCAGCCGCTTTGCTAAGGCGGCACGGCTGTCCCCGCCGCCCCCGGTGATGAGGTAGGCGTGGGAGAGGGGATATGGCAGCGACCTCATAGCCGCTCGAACCGCTCCACGTCCACCACGAACAGGGTGGCCCCGCCCACGGTGACCTCCACCGGCATGACGGGCATGAAGCCGTGGCTCATCTCGGTGATGGCGGGCATCAGCTGCTTGCGGCTGTGGGAGTGCTGGCGGATGATGTCGATGACCTGCTGGACCTGGTCCTCCTCCACGCCGATGAGCAGCGTCACGTTGCCCGCCAGCAGAAATCCGCCGGTGGTGGACAGCCGGGTGGAGGAAAAGCCCTGCTTGGACAGGCTCTGGACCACCGTTCCGGCGTCGTCGTAGTTGACAATGGCAATGATAAGCTTCATGAGCGTTCCTCCCGGGAATGGCGCGTGGGCGCGCTACAGGATCAGGTCTGCCGTGGGAATATTATATCCTATTTGGGCCAAATAGGCCAGATGTTTTTTTTCGATCCGCTCCCCGGGGGCCACGACAGGTACGCCGGGGGGATAGGGGGCGATCTGACCGGCGCACACCCGGCCCGCGCTTTGGGCCAGGGGGACCCGCTCCCGGGGGGCGAACAGGGCCTGCCGGGGGGTGAGGACGGCCTGGGGCGGCTGGACGGGGGCCGGGGTGGGGGCGCAGGGCCCGGTGAGGCCGCAGCCCTCCAGGGCCCGCTCCAGCCGGGCAAGGCGCTCCTCCCCGTCGGCGCAGGTGCAGATGCACACCACGTGGCCCCGGTCGGCCATCTCGGGGTACACTCCCCGCTCCCGCAGGGCGGCGGCCAGGGCGAAGCCGTCGGGGCTGGTAAACACCAGCCGGGCGGGGTCCAGGGCCAGGCCCTCCCGCTCCCCCAGGGCGGGCCAGGTCCGGCGCAGGCGGGCCACCAGGCGGGCCGTCTCCCGATAGCGGGCGCTCCCCTCCCCCTCCATATGATTCCGCGCCGCGTCCAGGGCGGACATGAGCACATAGGAGGGGGACGAGGTGCCGTACACCGACCCCCAGCGCTGGAGCTCGGACAGGGGGAAGCCGTTGGCAAAGAGCAGGGCGGCCTGCCCGGGGGCGGGCAGGGTTTTGTGGGCGGACATCACCACCACGTCCGCCGCCTGATAGCCCGTGTACCCCAAAAAGGGCAGGTGCGCCCCGTGGGCGCCGTCCACCATCAGTTTGGCCCCGTGGGCGTGGCACACCAACCCGATGGCGGGCAGGTCCGACAACACACCGTAATAGGTGGGCGAGGTGATACACACCGTTTTAATATCCGGGTGGGCGTTCAGCGCCTCCTCCACCGTTTCGGGCAGGATCGGCCCGGTTACCCCCTCCTCCTCCAGCCAGGGCCGGAGGAGAAACTGGGGGCGCAGGTCCAGCAGGGCCAGGGCGTGGTAGGCCGAGCGGTGGCTGCCCCGGTCCAGGGCCAGGGCGCCCCCCTCCCCCGCCAGCAGGGCTAAACCGGCGTGGATGCCCTGGGTGGAGCCCCCGGTGAGGAACAGGCAGGCGTCGAACCCGAACCGCTTCGCCCACAGCTCCTCCGCCGCCTGGATGGCGTCGGGCTCGCCGCCGTACAGGTCGCCGGTGGCGCCGTTTTCCGTGAAGTCCAGCTCCGACGGCCAGGGGAAGCCACCCGGCAGGGGCGCGCCGTGGTGGCCGGGCATGTCCAGCCGCAGGGGGTGGGCGTCCGCCAGCGCCCGCAGCCCGTCGTAAAGGGGGGCGGGCATGGTCAGCGCCCCTCCAGAAAGGCGTGGGCCTTTTCCAGCACGTCCCGGTCGGAGGGGTGGGTCAGGGCCGATAGCGCCTGGCCGAAGGGCAGGAAACGGGCGTCCGCCACCTCCTCCACCTGGCAGGTCAGCACGCCCCCGGACAGGCGGGCCAGGAAGAACACCACGTCCTTGGTGACCCCCGGCTTGGGGGAATAGGTGATGACCTCCCGGAAGCCGTCCACAAAGTCCACCGTCAGGGCGGTCTCCTCCATAATCTCCCGGAGGGCGGTCTGGCGCTCCGTCTCCTCCCCCTCCACATGGCCCTTGCACAGGGTGGTGTGGCCCTGGGTGCTCTTCAAAACGAGATATTGGCGCTGGGCGGCCTCCCCACGGAAGATCACGGCCCCGCAGCTCTTTTCCCGCTTCATTCCAATCACTCCTTGCCGGTAAATTCTCGCAACTTAAAGATCCCCATGCTCTCTGGCATAGGCGTCAAATTCCGGGGTGCGCTCCCAGTACCGCACGCCCCAGCGCTCAAAGCTCCACTCCTCCATATACGGGTTGCACTCGTAATCCACGTAATAGAGCACCCCGTCCCTGCTCATAAAATTGGTGGGGAACCAGTCGAGGTTCAGCCCCGCCGCCTTCAGCGTCTGGGCCAGCGCCCTGACCTGCTTTCGCTGCCACGGTTCCACCCCGCCCCGCAGGACGAGCTGATAGACCGTCTCCCCCGGGAGCAGCTCCTTCAAAAGCAGCTCCCGGCCCCGATCCGTGTCCAGCAGCCTGGGGAGGGGGACATCCAGGGTCCGTAGCCGCTCATAGTCCCCCAATTCGGCGGCCAGCTTATCGCCGAACGCATAGTAGTCACAGGGCTCGTGGTGGATCTGCTTCAGGGCGTATTGTGTTCCATCCCGCTCCGCCAGCCAGGTGTAGCCCCCCTTGCCCCTGCCCAGCAGACGCAGGATGGCGTAATCTTTCCCGTTAAGGGTCAGTGTGTCCGGCCTGTCCATGGTTCAATCCCCGTCCGTCTCGTCCCCCGCCAGCTCCAGCAGCCGCATCCCCGCGGTGCCGGTGACGGGCAGGGAGAACACGATGGACTTGGCGGCGGTATTCATTCCCGCCTTGTCCATGATGGAGCGCATGATCCGGTCCTTGGTGGCGGTTTTCACCACGATGAACACCATCTCCTTCTCGTTCACCAGGGAGAAGCCCAAAAATTTTTCCGCCTTCTCCATGCCGGTGCCCTTGGCGTGGAGGACGGTGCCGCCCCCCGCCTGCTCCTCCCGGGCGGCGTCCATAATCAGCTCTGTGTGGCCCTGGTTCGCCACCACCACCAGCAGCTCGTATTTGGTGTTCTTCAAGACGCTCTCCTCCCCCGCTTCAAACTCCTGGCCGTCGGTGAGGAAGGCCAGGGACTTTTTCCCCCCGATGCTGCTCAGGGGGATGATGAAGGCGATGCCCGTGCCGGGCACATCGATGCGCAGCTCCCGCTGCATGGCGCTCTTTACCGCGCGCCAGACCGACCGGGTAACCACGGAAAAGGTGACCACCTTCTCCGTCTTTTCCAGGCCGAAGTAGTCCAGCAGCTGGCTGCCCGCCGTGCCCTGGCCCAGGGTGCTCAGGGTGACGGTGACGTGGTGGGCCGCAAACAGCTCCAAAAACTGCCGGGCGGAGCTCCGGGGCGCGATGGCGACCATTAAATATAGCTCATTCATCAGAGTCCTCCCTTTTTAAGGCCCTACAGCTCGATGATGGCGTCGTCGTCCAGATCGCCGAAGGCCGGGCCCGGGGCGGCCTGGGCCCTGGCGGCGGCCCCGCGGCGGGCCTGGTAGACCATGCCCAGGACCTGGATGGCGATGAGGGGGGTCATGGCCACCATAGCCACCACCCCGAAGGCGTCGGTGACGATATCGCCCCCCACCGCCACGCAGGCCCCCTGGGCAAAGGGCAGCAGGAAGGCGGCGGTCATGGGCCCAGAGGCCACTCCGCCGGAGTCAAAGGCGATGGCGGTGAAGATTTTAGGCACGAAAAAGGACAGGGAAATGGCGATGGCATACCCCGGGATGAGGAACCACAAAATGGAGACGCCGGTCAGCACCCGGGCCATGGCCAGCCCCACGGAGGCCGCCACGCCCAGAGACAGGGCGGCCCCCATGGCGGCGGAGGAGACGGCCCCGTCGGTGATCTCCTCCACCTGGCGCTGGAGCACGTAGACGGCGGGCTCCGCCCTGACGATGAAGTAGCCGATCACCATGCCCACCGGGACGATGATCCAGGGGTGGTCCAGCCCGGCCAGCACCTGGCCCAGGTAGCTGCCCGCGGGCATAAAGCCCACGTTGGCCCCGGTGAGAAAGAGCACCAGGCCGATATAGGTGTAGACCAGCCCCACGGCGATCTTTTTCAGCGTCCGAGAGGACAGGCGCAGGGACGCCAGCTGAAACACCCCGAACAGGGCGGTAATGGGCAGCAGGGAGACGGCAATCTCCCGCATATAGGTGGGCAGCTGGGAGGAGAACAGGGCCCACAGCTCCACCGAGTCGGCGATCTCGGGCAGGACAGGGGGAGCGTAGGCCCCCTCCTCCGGGCGGAAGATCATGCCCAGGACGAGCACCGCCAGGATGGGCCCCACCGAGCACAGGGCCACCAGGCCAAAGCTGTCGTCGGCGGCGTGGCGGTCGTTCCGGATGGCGGAGATGCCCACGCCCAGGGCCATGATGAAGGGCACCGTCATGGGCCCGGTGGTGACGCCGCCGGAGTCGAAGGCCACCGCCAGAAAGTCCCGGGGCACAAAAAAGGCCAGAGCGAACACCAAAGCGTAGGAGCACACCAGCATGGGGGCCAGGGCTACCCCCAGCAGCATACGCAGCAGGGCCAGCACCAGAAACACCCCCACCCCCGCCGCCACGGCCAAGATCAGCACCAGATTGGGGACGGCGGGCACCTGGCCCGCCAGCACCTGGAGGTCCGGCTCCGAGATGGTGATGAGAAAGCCAAGCAGAAAGCCCATGGTCACGATCACGCCCAGGCTGCGGCTGCGGGTGACGGCGGAGCCCACCCGCTCCCCCATGGGGGTCATGCTGGCCTCCGCCCCCAGGGTGAAGAACATCACGCCCGCGATAATCATGGCGGCCCCCAGCAAAAAGCACAGCAGGACGCTGGGGGAGATGGGGGCCGCGCTGAAGCACAGCGCCAGCACGATGCCCACAATGGGCAGCACCGCCTTGAGCGCCTCCGCCAGTTTTTCCTTCAATTTTGGGAGCAGACCCTGCAACCGGCCCACCGTCCTCTCCGCGGCATATACTCCACCATTTTAATTCTTATGTGGCAGTATATCAAAAAATTGAAAGATTGCCAATGGGGAGCGGGAAATTTTTAGAACTGTTTACAATTCGACATAACAGACAGAAAAAAGCGGTTTGTGGTTGTTTTCAGCAGGTTACTATGGTATACTAGAATATAATGTGACTTGGCCGGCGGGACCGGCGGAGCGGAGGAGGCTGCTGATGGACAGGAATAGACGGATTTTTGGCCGTATGCCGGATGGAACGCGGGTGGAGGAGCTCACGCTGCGGGATGGGGCGCTCACCTGCAAGGTCATCACCTACGGCGGCGCGGTGCGCTCGCTGACGGCGCCCGACCGGGAGGGCAATCCCGTGGACGTGGTGCTGGGCTTCGACACCCTGGAGGACTACAGGGCCCAGGACAAGTATCTGGGCGCCATTGTGGGGCGGTACGCCAACCGCATCGGCGGGGCCAGGTTTACCCTGAACGGCGTGGAATACAAGCTGTGTGCCAACGACGGGGAAAATTCCCTACACGGGGGGAAGGTGGGCTTCGACAAGCGGGTGTGGACGGTGGAGGCGCTGACGGAAAATTCTGTGGTGCTCTCCCTGGTCAGCCCCGACGGCGAGGAGGGCTACCCCGGCAATCTGGCCGTGACGGTGGCCTATACCCTGAGCGTCGGCGGGCTGGGCATCGAGTACCGGGCCCGCTGCGACCGGGACACCGTGTGCAGCCTCACCAACCACAGCTATTTCAACCTGTCCGGCCACGACAGCGGGAGCGTGGAGGGGCAGCGCATCCGGGTGCTCGCCACCCACTACACCCCTGCCCTGCCCGGCTCCATCCCCACCGGGGAGCTGGCCCCGGTGAAGGGGACGCCCATGGACCTGTGGGAGGAGCAGGAGATTGGGGCCCACATCGACGACCCCCTTGAGCAGCTGACCATGGCCGGGGGCTTTGACCACAACTGGGTGGTCCCCGACTGGGACGGGACCCTGCGGCCCATCGCCAGGGCCTGGTCGCCGGACACGGGGATTGTGATGGAGGCGTCCACCTCCCTGCCCGGGGTGCAGTTCTACACCGGCAACTTTTTGAGGGGCTGCCCCCCGGGCAAGGGGGGCGCGGCCTACGGCGACCGCCACGGCTTCTGCATAGAGACCCAATTCTTCCCCGACTCCCCCAACAAGCCCGGCTTCCCCTCCTGCGTGCTGCGGGCGGGGGAGGAGTACCGGCACAAGACTGTGTATCGTTTCGGCACGCTGGACGGCGCCCAGCGGCTGTAAAGAAAGAAGGGACACCATGACTGCCAACGAGAAAAAAACGCTGATGGTGAACGCCTGCAAGGTGCGCATCGGCGTCATTGAGAGCACCCACGCCGCCAAGGCGGGCCACCCCGGCGGGAGCCTGTCCTCCGCCGAGCTGTTCGCCTACCTCTACTTCAAGGAGCTGAACGTGGACCCCAAGGACCCCAAAAGGTGGGACCGGGACCGGTTTGTGCTCTCCAAGGGCCACTGCGCCCCGGGGCTGTATTCCGCCCTGGCGCTGCGGGGCTTCTTCCCCTGGGAGGACCTCAAGACCCTGCGCCACATCGGCAGCTACCTCCAGGGGCACCCGGACATGAAGTCCATCCCCGGAGTGGACATGTCCACCGGGTCCCTGGGGCAGGGGATCTCCGCCGCCTGCGGCATGGCCCTGGCCGCCAAGAAGCAGAATAACCCCTGCCGGGTGTACACCCTGCTGGGGGACGGGGAGATCCAGGAGGGCCAGGTGTGGGAGGCCATGATGTTCGCCCACCACTACAAGCTGGACAACCTGTGCGCCGTCATCGACAACAACGGCCTTCAGATCGACGGGCCGGTGGACCAGGTGATGAGCCCCTACCCCATCCTGGACAAGCTGAGGGCCTTCGGCTGGGAGGCGGTGGAGCTCGACGGCCACGATTTTGACGCCCTGGAGGGGGCCTTTGCCCAGGCCAAGACCGTGAAGGGCCGCCCCTTCGCCATGGTGATGAAAACCATCAAGGGCAAGGGGGTCAGCTATATGGAGAATCAGGTGGGCTGGCACGGCAAGGCCCCCAACGACGAGCAGGCCGAGACCGCGCTGAAGGAGCTGAACGCGGAGCTTGCCAGACTGGAGGGGATGTAAATGGCGGATGTGAAAAAAATCGCCACCCGGCAGGGGTACGGCGAGGCCCTGCGGGAGCTGGGGGCCGTCCACGACAACATCGTGGTGTTCGACGCGGACCTGGCCGGGTCCACCCAGACCGCCATGTTCGGCAAGGCCTTCCCCGACCGGCACTTCAACTGCGGCATCGCCGAGGGCAACATGATGGCCGCCGCCGCCGGAGCCGCCGCCATGGGCATGGTGGCCTTCGCCTCCTCCTTTGCCATGTTCGCCGCGGGCCGGGCCTATGAGCAGGTGCGCAACTCCATCGGCTACACCGGGCTGAACGTGAAGATCGGCGCCTCCCACGGGGGCATCTCCGTGGGGGAGGACGGCGCCACCCACCAGTGCCTGGAGGACTTCGCCCTCATGCGCTCCATCCCCGGCATGGTGGTCATGTCCCCCGCCGACGCGGTGGAGGCCAAGGCCATGGTCAAGGCCGCTTATGAGCACCAGGGGCCGGTGTATATGCGCTTCGGCCGCTCCCCCGTCCCCGTGTTCCACGACGAGGACAACTTCCACTTTACCATCGGCAGGGGTGAGGTCATGCGGGAGGGCACGGACATCGCCATCATCGCCAACGGCCTGCTGGTGGCCGAGGCGGTGGAGGCCGGAAAGCTGCTGGCCGACCGGGGGATCTCCGCCCGGATCGTCAACATGGCCACCATCAAGCCCCTGGATGAGGAGATCGTGTTAAAAGCGGCGGCGGAGTGCGGGAGAATCGTCACCTGCGAGGAGCACTCTATCATCGGTGGGCTGGGAGAGGCGGTGTGCTCCCTGCTCAGCGAAAAGCGGCCCACCCCCGTGCGCCGCGTCGGCACCCCCGACGTGTTCGGCCACTCCGGCCCGGCGGCGGCCCTGCTGGAGCAGTTCGGGCTGTGCGCCGCCCACATCGCCCAGGTGGCCGAGGAGTTCTCCAAGGGTTGAGCCCATCCCCGTCCCCGGCCCCAGGGCCGGGGACGTTTTTTTGCGAAAGTAGAACTTCTGAGCTGGAATTGTAAAAATCGTGGAATTCACGGAGAATTTTCCCTTGACAGCGCTTTATGTAAACCCCGCTATGCAGGAAAACGCTCAGTGCATCCTTGCACAGGGTGTGGAAGTTTGTGTGGAAGTTGTGGAAGCCTTGAAAACAGGGGATTTTACAAAATTTGGGATGCAAGATGCAGGGAAACGGGGCCTCATTTATTTTCTCTGATTTGACCAAAATAACGGGGATACAACGAAAAAAGAGAGGCCGCGGGCCGGAACTTAGTTCCGACCCGCGGCTTTTTGTCAGCGCAGCAGGGTGTTCTCCCCGGCCACGGCGGACAGGGAGCCGCCGGTGGAGAAATACTGGGCCAGGATGCCCGCCGCCAGCTCCGCCAGGCTGCCGCCGGCGTCGCCCCCCTCCGCCACCAGGCACAGGGCGATCTGAGGGTCGTCATAGGGGGCGAAGCACACGAACACCGCGTTGGTGGACGCCGCCTTGGCGGAGGTCTCGGCGGTGCCCGTCTTACAGCCCACCTCCACCGGGAGGGAGTCGAACCACCGGGCCATGGTGTAGGTCTTGGACAGGTCGTACATGCCCTGCTTGATGGCCGCCAGGTGGGCGGGGTCGATGTCGATGGTGTTCAGCGGGGCGGCGTCGTAGGTCTGGGTGACCCGGCTGTAGTCGCTGGACTTGAACTCCTTGAGCAGATGGCAGGCGTAGTGGTTGCCCCCGTTCACCAGGGTGGCCACGTAGTTGGCCAGCTGGAGGGGGGTGAACATGTTGTTGTCCTGGCCGATGGAGGCGTTGAGGGTGTTGCCGTCAAACCAGGGCAGGTCGAAGTGCTCCGAGGTCTCCGGCCCGGCCACCCAGCCCTTTTCCTCCGCCAGCTCAATGCCGGTGTACTCCCCCAGGCCGAACTGCTGGGCGTACTCCCGGAGCTTGGCGATGCCGGTGCGCCGGCCCGCCTCGAAGAAGAAGCAGTTGCAGGAGTCCTTGATGGCGTCGGTGACGTTCTCCCAGTTGTGCCGCCCGGGCCAGATCCAGCAGTGAGGCTGAGGCGTGGTATAGAAGGTGTAGGTGCCGGTGCACTCAATGCGCTCCCTGGGGGTGATCTTCTTCTCGGACAGCGCCGCCACGGCGGTGAGCATCTTGAAGGTGGAGCCGGGGGCATACCGGCCCATGGTGGCCCGGTTGTTCAGGGGCTCGCTCTTGTCGGCCAGCAGCTCACTGTAATTCTCCCGGAAGGTGGACAGGTCGTAGGTGGGGTAGGAGGCCAGGGCCAGCACCCCCCCGCTCATGTCCACCACCGCCGCCGCCATGCCCTTGGCGGGCTCCGGCTCCCCGTCCTCCCCCACCTTTACCTCCTGGCGGGCGGCGTACTGGGCCAGCAGGTCCTCGGTGGTGGCCTGGAGGGCCATGTCCAGGGTGAGCACCGCGTTGTCCCCCGGCTCCGGCTCCTTGCTCCACTCCTGGCTGATCACGTTGCCGTCCTGGTCCTTCACGATGCGCCGGGTGCCGCTGGTCCCGTGGAGCTGCTCCTCAAAGGCCAGCTCCACCCCCTCCTTGCCCACAGTGGCGTTCATGGGGTAGTCCAGCTCCTGATAGTGCTCCCACTCGCTGCCCGGGTCGATGGCCCCGGTGTAGCCCAGCACGTGGGCGGCATAGCTGGTGCCGTACCTCCTGGTGGTGGCCGTCTCGATGCGCACGCCAGCCAGGGCGTTTTCCTTCACTTTGGAGATGAAGGTGATGTCCACCCCCCGGGCAAAGACGTAGGTGTTGTTGTTGATGCTGTTGCTGCGCAGGTACAGCTCGTACAGCACCCCCGCCAGCTCCCGCTCGGTGGCGCCGGGGACCTCCCCTTTCTTGACGTCGATGAGGCGGAAGGAGGCGCACATGGAGGACAAGAGCTCCCCGGCGGAGGGGTTTTCCTTTTGGGGGTCGGACTTGTCCAGCCACTTGTACTGGGGCAGGGCGGCCAGGCTGCCCAGGGAGGTGGCCTTTTCCTCCGGCTCCCCGTCCCCGTTCTCCCCCTGGTAGGAATAGGGGGTGTCGGTGGTGAAGGTCCAGGGGGCGGTTTTGGAGATGGGCAGGCTGTCCGCCCACTCCACCCCCTCCTCCCGGCAGATCTCCAGCAGGCGCCTTAGAATCCCGTTGCGCTCAGACCCCATGGCGGAGGTGTCCAGCTCCACATTGTAGCTCACCTCGTTGGTCACCAGCATCCGGCCGCAGGTATCCACGATCTCCCCCCGGACGCTGTTGACCTGCTCGGTCTGGGGGATGCGCACGGCGGAGTTGGCGCGGTAGTCGCTGCCCCGCACGATCTGGGTCTGGTAGAGCACGGCCACAAAGCCGGCCAGCGCTGCGCAGAACAGCGCGATGAGCAGGTTGGTGCGCAGCTTGAGGCGGCGGGCTTCCCGCTCCGCCTTCTCCTCCTGGATGTGGCCGGGGTCAAAGGGGTTATTCATGGTAGATCCTCCCGTAGTGGATGCAGCAGAAGCGGCCCGCCCAGTACACGGGCAGGGCCAGGGCCAGGGTCCAGAGCAGCTCGGGGAGCGCGGTGCCCAGCAGCACCGCCGCGGAGGCGGTGTGGGACAAAAGGCGCACGCCCACCGTCCACCCCTCCCACAGCAAAACGGCGAAGGAGGTGCAGATGAGGTGCCCCCACACGTCCCGCCGGAGCAGGTACTGGGTGGTCAGCCCCGACAGCCACCCGAAGGCGGACAGGGAGAGGATGCACCCGGGGCCCAGGTAGCCCAGACAGGACATCACCGCCCCACAGGCCCCGCCGTAGACGGCGCCGAAAGGGGCGCCCTCCAGCGTCCCCCCCGCCACCGCCAGCACGGGCAGCAGCAGGGGCAGGGAGATGGGCAGCGGGCCCAAAACGTAGTAGTTGACCACCGCCACCAAAACCATGGCGATCAGGTAGGCGGCCCATTTCAAAATAATATCATGTCTCGTCATAATTCACCAAAAAGCGCCCAGGTGGAGCAGCTTGTGATCTTCACGTCCGCGAACCGCCCGATGAGGGCGGGGTCCCCACTCAGGTGGACCAGCCGCCCCCCCGCCGTCCGGGCGGTGAGGTTGTTCCGGGGGTCCTCCCCCGGCCCGTCGATGAGGCAGCGCTGGACCGTGCCGATGTAGGAGCGGTGCTTTTCCAGGGAAATGCGGTTTTGGGCCTCCACCAGCCGGTCGAAGCTGGCGGACTTCTCCGCCTTGGACAGGGGGTCGGGCAGCTCGGCGGCGGGGGTGCCCCGCCGGGGGGAGTAAATGAAGGTGAACAGGGCGTCGAAGCGCACCTCTTCAATCAGGGACAGGGTGTCCTCAAACTCCTGGGTGGTCTCCCCGGGAAAGCCCACAATCACGTCCGAGGTGAGCACCACGTGGGGGACGCGCTCCCGGAGGGCGCGCACCTTGTCCAGGTACTGCTCCCGGGTGTACCGGCGGTTCATGGCGGACAGCACCCGGTTGTTTCCCGACTGGAAGGGCAGGTGGATCGCCGGCGCCACCCTTTCGCACCTGGCCATCACGTCGAAAAGGCGCTCCGTGGCGTCTTTGGGGTGGGAGGTCATAAAGCGCAGGAGAAAGTCCCCGGGGATGGCGGCGGCCCGCTCCAGCAGGCGGGGGAAATCCCAGTCCCCCTCCAGGTCCTTGCCGTAGGAGTTCACGTTCTGCCCCAGCAGGGTGATGTCCTTGTACCCCTGGGCGGCCAGCTCCCGGATCTCGTTCAGGATGATCTCCGGCTCCCGGCTCCTCTCCCGGCCCCGGGTGTAGGGCACGATGCAGTAGGAGCAGAAGTTGTTGCAGCCGTACATGATGGATACCCAGGCCTTCAGCCTGCCCGAGCGGCGCACGGGCAGGCCCTCCGCGATGGCCCCGTCAACCGGGGCGGTCTCGAACACCCTTACCCGGCGCAGGTACACCCGGGAAAAAAGCTCCGGGAAGCGCCACAGGGCCTGGGGCCCAAACACCAGGTCCACATGGCGGTAGGTCTGGCGCAGCTTTTCCGCCACGTGGGGCTCCTGAGCCATGCAGCCGCACAGGACGATGATCTGGCGGGGGTTTTTCCGCTTGCCGTGGACCAGCGCCCCCACGTTGCCAAACACCCGCTGCTCGGCGTGCTCCCGGATGGCGCAGGTGTTGATGACAATCACGTCCGCCCCCTGGTCGGTGTCGGTGATCTCATAGCCCATGTCGCACAGCATCCCCCGCAAAAGCTCGGAGTCCGCCTCATTCTGCTGGCAGCCGTAGGTGTCCACATAGGCCAGGGGGGGCGCGGGGAGCTGGGCGTTGAGGGCGCGCAGCTGGGCGCGGTATTCCTTCTGCCGCTGGATGTCCTCAGCGGGGATGACGGGTGTGGTTCGTTTCAAGGGTCGGTCCTCCTGTATGAAGTTTGCCCCAGCGGGAAAAATTTGTGAGATAAGCCGGGGAAGTTTTCCTTGACAGCCGTTATGTCACCCTCAACATGGGGAAAAGGGATTGTGGAAAACTCTGTGCAACTTGTTGAAAACTGTGGAGCGGCGGGGGTTTGGGTCGAAGGCTGGAAAAATCCCTGTTACAATTTTGTAACTTTTTGGGGGAGAAAAATTGGACAATACGCGGGGAGCACAGCTTATCCGTTCAGCCGCGCCGCCACAACACGGGCCGCTTTGACCCCCGACGCCCCCGCTTGCGCCAGACCCCGGGTGACGCCCGCGCCGTCGCCCACGGCGAAAAAGCCGGGCAGGGCGGTCTCCAGCTCGTGGGAGAGCTGGATGCGGGCGGAGTAGAACTTTACCTCCGCCCCGTAGAGCAGGGTGTCGTAGTTGGCGGTGCCCGGGGCCAGCTTGTCCAGGGCGTAGATCATCTCGATGATGTCGTCCAGCTGGCGCTTGGGCAGGGCCAGGGACAGGTCCCCCGGCACGGCGGCGGTGAGGGTGGGGCGGACAAAGGACTTGGACATCCTATGGTCGTTGGTGCGCCTCCCTCCCACCAGGTCCCCAAAGCGCTGGACCAGTACGCCCCCAGCCAGCATATTGGACAGAGAGGCGATGTGCTTGCCGTAGCGGTAGGGCTCATTGAAGGGCGAGGTGAAGCGGTTGGACACCAGCAGGGCGAAGTTGGTGTTCTCGCTGCGAAGGGCCGGGTCGGAGTAGGAGTGGCCGTTCACCGTGTTGATGCCCTCCACGTTTTCCGCCACCACGTGGCCGTAGGGGTTCATGCAGAAGGTGCGCACCTGGTCGCCGTACTGCTGGGTGCGGTAGATCAGCTTGGACTCGTACACCACGTCGGTGATGTGCTCGAACACCGTGGCGGGCACCTCCACCCGCACGCCGATGTCCACCTGGTTGTTCAAAAGCTCCAGCCCCAGCCCCTTGCACTGGTTGGCGAACCACTCCGCCCCGGACCGGCCCGGGCCCGCGATGAGGTAGGGGGCGGTAAAGCGCTCCCCCGCCTCCGTCACCAGGGTGTAGACGCCGTCCCTGGCCTCGATGGACTCCACGGCGGTGTCGAACAAGAAGGTGTGCCTATCCCGGATGGCCTCGTAGATGCTGGTGAGGATCTTTAAATTGTTTTCCGTGCCCAGGTGCTTGCACTGGGCCTGGAGCAGGTGGAGGTCGTACTTCAGCGCCTCCCGCTCCAGGGCGCGGGCCTCCGGGGTGGAGGTGGAGTAGACCTCGGTGGTGGCCCCGTGGCGTACGTTCAGCGCGTCCACGTAGCCGATGAGCTCCATGACCTCCCTCTGGTCAAGGAAGTCGGTGAGCCAGCCGCCAAAGGCGGTGGTGAAATTGAACTTGCCGTCGGAGAAGGCCCCGGCCCCCCCGAAGCCGCACATGGTGCCGCACACCCTGCACTGGACGCAGGCCTTCACCTTGCCCGCCACGATGGGGCACTGGCGGCGGTAGATATCTGCCCCCTTGTCCACCACCAGCACGCGGGCGGAGGGGCATTTCAGGGCCAGCTCATAGGCGGCGTAGATACCGGCCTCGCCGGTGCCCAGGATCATCACGTCGTAATTGGTGTTCATAGGGGCCTCCCTTCTGATGATGGGACCCTGGCAGGGGGCCCTGCCGGGGGCGTCACTTTCTCTCGCGCGAGAGAAAGTGACCAAAGAGCGCGCTTAGGGGCTGCGCCCCTAAGGACCCTGCTTTCATCGCTTTCAAGTGGTGGTCGAAACGGCTTTCGCGGCTGACGAATGGGTGCCGCGTCGATTTCCGGCCCACAGGGGCCTGCGCGGGCAAATCATTGGACCCGTACGGTCCTCCTGTACGCGCCTTCGCAAAAAGGATATACGAACACTATATTATAACATCAAATACCCGCGTTGTACAGGCGGGGACGCATAATTTACCTTTTGTTTAGAAATAATGAGAAGCGCGAGGATAGAGCCATAGGGACGGATGGACTGGAGCGAGGATGAAAACCCAGCCGCCGCAGAGCGGAGGCGGTTTTCATCTGAGGCGGAGGGAAGCCGTCCCGTAATGGCTCCAATCCGAGCGTGACAACAAGGCCAGGAGGCGGAACCCATGGGCATTTTCGGCACAAAAAAGCAGACGCCGCCCCCCCATCCCCGGCGGGAGCCCCGGTACGACATCCCCCTGACGGCGGACGCCGTGGCCGGGGTATTTGACAAGTGTGCCGACTTCAACCGGCGGACCCTCTACCTGAACAACGACCCCGCCCGGCAGGTGGAGATGCTCTTCATCGCCGGACAGGTGCGCAACGAGCGGGCCTGCGACTACGTCCTGCGGCCCCTCACCCAGAACGAGGCACTGCGGGAGGCCCCCGACATGGACGCCGCCTTTGACCTGATGCTCAAGGGGGGGCTTTACTCCCTGGTGGTCCAGAGCCGGGACACCGCCGACCAGGTGATTTTCGACCTCATCGACGGGGCGGCGGCCCTGTTTTTCCCGGGAAAGGAGCAGGTGCTCACCCTGTCGGCGGGGACGGAGGAGAAGCGGTCCGTCTCCGACCCGGAAAACGAGCCCGACGTGAAGGGGGCCAGGGATTCCTTCGTGGAATCCCTGCGCACCAACACCTCCCTGGTGCGGCGGCGGTTCCGGGCCCCCGAGCTGAGAATTGAGGAGCAGATTGTGGGGCGGCAGTCGGTGACGCCGGTGGACGTGCTCTATGTGGAGGGCATCACCGACCCCGCCTTGGCGGAACAGGTGAAGCGGCGGCTGGAGGGCATCGACATCGACGCGCTGCTGACCACGGGAAGCCTGGAGCAGTATATCACCGAGGAGAGCCGCACCGCCTTCCCCCTCACCGCCTACACTGAGCGGCCCGACCGGTTCTGCACCGGCCTGGCCGAGGGCCGGGTGGGGGTGCTGGTGGACGGCATCCCCATGGGCTGGCTCTTCCCCGCCACCCTGGACAGCTTCTTCCGCACCGGCCAGGACCGCAGCACCAGCTGGGCGGTGGCCGGGGCGCTGTCCGTGCTGCGCTATGTGTGTATGCTCATCACCCTGTTCCTGCCGGGGCTCTACACGGCGGCGGTGCTGTTCAACCCCGAGCTCATCCCGGTAAAGCTCACCTTATCCATCATCGCCGCCAAGGCCGACGTGCCCTTTTCCACCCTCACCGAGGTATTGGTCATGCTGCTGGCCTTCGAGGTGCTCCAGGAGGCGGGGCTGCGCCTGCCCTCCTCCATCGGCCAGACGGTGTCCATCCTGGGGGGGCTGGTGGTGGGCTCGGCGGCGGTGGAGGCCAAGCTGGTCTCCCCCGCCGTGCTGGTGGTGGTGGCCATCGCCGGCATCGCCGGCTACACCGCCCCCAGCCAGGACTTCGCCGGGGCCCTGCGCATCTGGCGGTTTCTCATCACCATCGCCGGGGGCGTCCTGGGGCTGACGGGGCTGGTGCTGGCGGGGGCGGCGCTGGTGTACCGCCTGGCCCAGCTGGAGACCTTCGGGGTGGCCTACCTCACCCCCTTCGCCTCCAACGCCGGGAAGCAGCGGGAGGGGCACGTGGTGCTCCGGGAGCCCCTGCCTGAGGTCAAGACCAGGCCGGACTATCTCAACACAAGGAACAGGAGGAATCAGGGGTGAAAAAATGGCTGGTACTGTGTGCCTGCACCCTGGTGCTGCTGACGGGGTGGCGGCCCGCCCCCAGGGAGCCGGAGGGGCTGGCCCTGGTGCGGGTGCTGGGGGTGGACGGCCAAGGGCCTGTCGCGCTGACGGCGGTGTGCGGCGGGGAGGACCAGGAGGAGCCGGGCCGGGGGCGGTGCGCCGGGGAGAGCTTTGACGCCGCCCTGGAGGATCTGCCCTGGTCGGGGGAGCGGGAGCTGTCCCTCACCAGCGTCTCCTATATTATAGTGGGACGGGATGTGGATCTGCGGGAAATTCTGCTGGCCGTCCTGCGCAGCCGGGAGCTGGGGGCCTCCGCCACCCTGTGGCTGGCGGAGGAGGGAGCGGCGGAGCTGCTGGACGGCTGCGCCGACCCGGCCTCAGGGCTGGATTTGCTCATCCGGCGGGGGGTGGAGGCCCCCACGGCGGCCCAGGCTCTGGCTCGGCTGGAGGGCGGGGAGACCCTCACCCTTCCCCTGCTGGACGGGGAGGGCCCCGCCCTCATCGACTGGGAGGAATGGAGGCGGGCGGGATGAACTGTGAAAAGCTGTCCGCCCGGCAGCTGTGGGTGGCGGTGATGACCGGAGGGCTGTCCGCCGGGGCCGCCGCTGCGGGCCGGGCGGACTGGCGGTGGCTGCTGCTGGCGGCGGCGCTGGGCACCGCCTTGGGCTGGCTGCTGCTGTGGCGGGTGGGGGGCAGGCCCCTCCACCCTGTTTTGAACATCCTGTACGCCGGCTGGGCGGCGGTGCTCATGGCGGATGTGCTGCTGCGCACGGCCCAGCGCGTCCAGCAGGCCACGGGAAAGGAGGGGCCCCTGGTCTGGCTGCTGGTGCTGCTGGCCCTGCCCCTGGTCTGGATGGGCTGGGGAAAGGCGGCGGCCTTTTTCCGGGCGGCGGAGATCTTCTGGCTGGCCCTGCTGGTGACGGTGGGCGCCATCCTCCTTCTGGGCCTGCCCCGGGTGAACTGGAGCTGGGCCATGGCGAGCGGGGGCGGCTGGCGGGAGTCCCTGGGCGCCGGGGGGCTCACCATGTCCACCGGGCTGTTTGTCCTGCCCCACCTATATAAAATAGAGTCCGGGCAGGATGGCCGCCGGGGACCGGCGTGGCTGGGGGCGCTGGGAACGGCGTCCGCCGGGCTGGCGCTGCTGACGGCGGGGCTGCTCCACCCCGCAGTGGCGGCCCAGCTGGACGCTCCCTTTTTCACCGCGGCGGGGCTGCTGGGGGACAGCGCCCGGCTGGAGGGGCTGGTATCCGGGCTGTGGCTGCTGTCCGACCTGACCCTGGCGGGGCTGCTGGCCCGGTGCTGGGGGGAGGGGCACCGGCCCGCCCTGGCGGTCTTGGCGGCGCTGGCGCTGGCCCTCACCGGGGTGTTGGAGCGCCTGCCCTCAGAACTGCTCCCCCTGGGCTGCCTGGGGCTGGTCATCCTGACGGCGGCATTGCCGCCGGGGAAGGATAAATAGTGGTGGGACCACCGATGAAACGCAACATTTTGTGGGGAGAAAATGGCCCTGAAAAAAGACCGGAAAAATACGAAAAAAGGTGTTGACAAAGGGCTTGCGGTCTGGTATATTAGCAAAGCGCTCGACACGAGGGGCCGCCGCTCCAAGGCGGTCGGTCAAACCCTTTCGAGGGATCGAAAAAGGGGGTTGACAAACCTCGAGGCGAGTGGTAGAATGCAAAAGTTCGCGGCGAGGCTTGGATGAGAGCCTGGGTCGGCTGGAGCAAAAGAAAATTTGCGAAAGCCGAAAAAAGGGCTTGACAAGCGAAACGGAAAGTGCTAGAATAAGTCACTGTCCGGTGAAGCGAACGGGCTTGCACCTTGTAAATTAAACAACGAAGAAACACGAAGCACCAGAAGGACTTGAGTCCTTCAAAACGCTGGAAACAGCGTGATGGAGGGTCTCATCAATTCTAACTTGAAGCTAGATTGGCTTCAATAAATTCGGTTTAAGCGCGGAAGCGTTTAGATACCA
>ERZ808028.682-NODE-682-length-25344-cov-27.285748_pt1 | contig 25344 bp, 33 predicted proteins | sample MGYA00380184_ERZ808028 | MGnify/ENA primary metagenome ERZ808028 (study PRJEB31490, sample SAMN06133397) | mouse gut metagenome | isolation source: J8_1 | host: mice | place: China: Chengdu | collected 2015-05 ...
GCTGGGCGTTGGTCTTTTTCCCCAGGTAGCCCACCTGCTCCTCCGCCGTGGCGATGAGCCGTTCCGGGGCCGTCATGTGCAATCACCCCCGCCCAGCTTGTCCCCCGCGCCGTCCACCGCGCTCTTGCTCGCCGCCAGCAGCTTCACCAGCCACTTGGGCACCGGGGCCCCCATGGCCGCCCCATTCTCCGCGATGCTGCCCAGCTCCGTCACGATGTACCACACCAGCACCACCGGGCACACCAGCCCGGCGTACTGGAAAGGCAGCTCCACCAGGGGCAGGTTGGCCAGCACCAGGGCCAGCAGCATATCCACCCCCGCGCTCACCGCCACCACCACAATCATGCCGCACTTGTGCCAGATGCCCTCCCGGGCCCTGCCGCTGGACCACTCCCCCTCCTTGGCCGCCGCCAGCGAGCCGGTGAGGTAATCCAGCGCCATGCACCCGATCCACCCCACCACCAGCCAGCCCAGCCAGCCCCACAGGCCCGTGAGCAGGCCCACTGCTGCGGCCGCCGCCGCTTTGATGCTGTTGATTGTTTTGTCCATTTTTCAGCACTCCTTTGTTTCAAATCATTTCGGGCACGGAAAAACCGCCCCCGCTTTCTCAACTTGACAAAGCGGGGGCGGCTGGGTTATACTGAGTATGGAAGGGCGCCGTTACAGCGGTTAGCCCACACCGACTAAGGTTAAACCGTTAGCCGTCCGGGTGCCACCGGGCGGCTAACACGCTTTCTGGGCCGTGGCGATCATCACCAGCAGAGCGATGATGAAGCACACGATGTACCGCAGGGCTTGCGCCCAGCGTCCATTTCCCATAAGCACCACCTCCCCCGTTGGGTATTTGCGCGGGGTCATAACGGTGGGCTAACCGCCTTTATGTAACAGCGTCCTTCTCATGGCAGTATACCATTGTGCGCTGCGTTTTGTCAAATATTGTCGCTGCCGGCCGCCCCGCTTGGGCGGCCTTTTTGCGGTCACACCACGGGACCCGCGCTCAACACGCCGGTGCCGGCGTTGCCGTAGAACTTCGCGCCCACCAGGTCGTATAGCCCCACCGCGCCGGAGGGGCTGATGCAGGGGATTAGTTTGTTCTGCAAAGTTAGAGAACTCCCATCAAAACGGTCGAAAGCATAAAGATTTGCCTTTAACCCATTTTTTGTGGAATTCCCCAATATTTTAATATTTGGCATAGTTGTTGCTGGAAAAGTATTGTTTGTTCCTGCGGAAACAGAATGTCCATCCTCACTAAACGTTTTGCCTTTGGCGAAAATGTTAAGGCTCATTTTCCGTGGTGCATTATTATTAACCGCAACTGCTGGTGTCCTTGTTGTACCAGCGTAGCCACCCAACCTTCCGCCTGCGCCATTGGCACTCCAGCTAATATCAAAATAATACCTTACCACTGAAGTCCCACTCCCTTGTTGCAAATACGAAATAACAAAGTATTTTGTTGAGGTGGACACGCCAGCCTCCAGTGTCTCCACAACCATATCAATTTCGGTGTTTGAAGATGGCTTGACGCCAAGATCAAACCAAGACGCGCCATCCGACTGGACATACTCCACCTCAGTATACCCCTCCGGCAGACGAGACGGCTTTTTCTCCGCCCCCAGCACCAGCGTCTCCCCCAGATATGCCTTTTTGACTTCCTGCCCGCCTAAACGCAGGGCGGAGATATTCTGTGTTCCTAATTTCACCATGCCCCTACTCCTTGATGAGATACAACGTGGCGGCATCCTTCGTGGTCAGGGCGTCGTATTCGGTCTGGGTCAGGACCTGCATGGCAGCCACCGACCCTGCCGACACCGCCCCCACCTCCGCCGCAGTGGGCGTCCAGGTGTTCGGCCTGGCCCCCACCATCGCCGCCGTGTAGTCCCCGCCCTGGGGTGTGACTGCTCCCGCCCGGCCATTGAAGCTGGACACGCCAGCGGTCCCGCCGCCCCCGCCTTCGCCGGGGTCGTCGCTGTTCAGCCGGACGATGTTGTTCTTGCCGTTGTTCACAATGTTGCTCCCGGTGGGGAACAGGTTGTCGGTGAGCAGGCATTCGCTCCAGTTGTCGTCGATCTGGATGGGCGTGGTGCAGCCGAAAATGCGGTTGGAACAGACCAGGGCCTTGGAAATGCTGGTGTTAGGCATCCAATCGTCTTTTCTCAGATACACGCCAATACTCCCCGCCGCAATGTTGTTTCCAATAATACAGGGAGAGGCATCCTTCTGTACATTGCTGCCCATCTTATGAGCAATGATTGCGGGCTGGTCGGCCAGCGCTTTCACAAAATTCCCAGAAACCGTGGAGTTGCCCCACGCCTGAATATAGCCAAGCATGACGTTATTGAACGACACAACCGCCCCAGCTGCCGCATGAACCCACCCATTAGAAACAAAGTTGTTAGAAAACAAGGTAAATCGAATGTCGATATTGCACCAGGAGAAGGAGTTGCCCGTCACCACAACAGGTCCTTCGATAGAACAGCTTACCCTGCCCAAACACCCATTTGTTTCAACCGTGTTCCCCACAAAAACCGCATTTGAGATATCCGTATCATTATAATCTGCAATTAACATATAGACGATTTGTAGATCGGAATTTACAAAATCAGATACTATAAAAGTATTATTCGAAATGATAAAATTGGCGTTGCTTCCGCCCATAATTTGTAAGTTTGTACCGTTGCTGCCTGATGCCGCATCCACCTCCATATGATTATTGCAGAATATAAACCTGACCGGAGTATCTCCCAGATACGAATTAAAGACCGACACATTCTGAAACGTACAGCTGTCAATTACAATGCTACCTTTTTCGAACTTGATACCAGCCGTTTTGTCAGAATTCAGACGACGAAATGTGATTCCATAAAGCCGAATCACAACCGATTTATCTGCTGTGCCCATAGCGATTCCACCCCCCACTACATCAGAGAGATTGAATATGGTAGCCCTCATCTCACCAGTAATGGACACACTGGTCTTCACCGCTGAAACATCTATTTTTTCAGTAATCGAATACTCCCCGCCCAGCACCGCGATCTCTCCGCCGCCCTTCGCCAGCACCGCCACGATGGCTGCGTTCAGCTCCTCCTGGTCGTCGGTCCCGTCGCACAGGTAGTCGCAGTCCGCCTGCGTCCACCCGGCCGCGGACGTGCCCACGGTGACGCGGCAGGTGCGCTTCCCGGAGATGGTGTCAAAGCTCTCGTTAATGGCGTTTGCGGCCCGCTGGGCGGCGTTTACCTGCTCCATGAGGTAGTTATACCCATGCTGCTGGGAAAGCCCCACGTCGGCCCCCGAGGGCGCTACCGTCTGCCCCGTGGTCCAGTTCTCGGGCAGATCGGCGGGCAGGGGTGTGCTCAAAGGTCTATCGGCCATTTCAGGCTCCCTCCTTTACGATAAATGCGTGGCGAAACGCCACGGTCTCCTCCGCGATGGGCACGTACACCGCGCTGGACGTCAGCACTGTGCCCGCCTGGTCCAAAAGCTCAATCTCCGTGACCTCCTCGGTCTGCTCCCGCAGCACCCGGTAGCCCACGCTGGCCACGTTCCCCACGGTGGAGTGGGACAACGCCGTAATCACAATGCTCCCGTTGATGCGCACAGACTTGATATCGTTGGCCACAAAGCCCGCCGCCTGGTCCAGGAACGCCTGCTGTATGCTGGGCTGTCCCGCCATTTTCACAACCTCCTCCTCGTCTCCGCTGAAGAACGGCAGCCGGCCCAACTCCCAACTGCCCAAAATGTAGTTATACTCCCCCAGGGTACGGGCAATGGACTCCGACACCAGGAAGGACGCTGCCACCCTCGGACGGCTGATATACACGATGTGGCAGGGCTTGATGATGTCCATGGTCACGGACATCTCGGAGAAATACTGCTGGTCCTCCACCGCCGCCTCGATGTACAGGGTGTAGTTGGGATAGTCCACCTCCACCTCCCAGTTTCCCGTGCCAAATAGAGCGTCCAGGCGCTGGTACAGGAAGGTGAGGGTAAAAGGCGGGTGCATGGAAAGGCGGTTCAGAATGCGGTCCCGGCGGAAGGCCAAAGTTTCCGTCACCGGGTTGGCCACGATGTGGAAGATGGCCTCCCAGTCCGCCGTGGTGCTCTCGTCCATAGTCTGAACAAAAAGGTTTGCCCGCACCCGTGCCATGAACATGGCCATGACGCGCAACTCCTCCCCCTCCGTCCGGCACAGGGCCTGAAAGTCCAGAATCTCCCGGAACCAGGGCGGCCAATACTGGCAGATGTCAATCTCTGGCACTCAGCGTCACCTCCCCTAAAACGGGAACCTGCTGGGTCTGCCCCGTCTCAATGAGCTGAAGGTCCTGCGCGGCGCCGTTCAGCGTCACATTGGCGGCGTTGACTACGCCGGGGACGGACAGGATGGCCGAAATCATCCGGGCCAGATACACCCAGCAGGAGTAGCTGGTCAGGCGGTCTGCGTCAGGCTCCGCCCACTCCTGACGAATGGCCAGCAGGTAATTTGCCACGGCGGTCTCCACCAGGGGCTGCATCTGCTCCACGGTATACCCCGCCCGCAGCGTGAGCACGGCGGACACGTCCACCGCCACGCTCTCCGGGGCGGTGACGGTGACCTTGGCCCCGATGGGGGCGGTGCCGTAGCCCAGGCCCTGGTTGGGCGGCGGGTCCACCACAGTCTGCACCGCCTCCACCAGTTGCCCGGAGGCGGGCATCCAGTCCGCCCCAATGATGGACAGCTTCACCGTCCCGCCGCCGTCCCAGGTGGGATATATCTGGAGGTCGCCTACCCCGTCGATGTCCCGCACCACACGTTTATAGTCGGCCACATTGCCCCCGAAGGGCCGCTCCCGCAGGGCGGATATGATGCGTGCACGCAGCGCCTCCTCCGTCTCCCGGTCATCCCCAGGCACCAGGATATCGGTGATTTGTGCGCTGGTAAGCCCCGGAATGACCGTGATGGGGAGAATCGGTCCCGTATAGCTGTTCCCAATGGCTCCCGGCGTCTCGCAGGTCAGCCGGTACTGCCCCGGCCCCACCCGCTCGGTGGCGGTAAAGTTCACGCTGTCCCCGCCGTCGATGGTGGAAAACCGCGCCCCAACGGGGATTTCGTCCAGATTAAATACGCCCAGGCGCACCGCGGGAGACGCGGGGTAGCGCTCCACGTTGGCAACCACCGCCCAGTTGTCCAGGTCCTCCCCAACGGCGGTCTGAATGGCCCCGCCCCGCTGCACCTTGTCCAAGTCCAGATAGAACTCCTCCAGGGAATAGGCCCCCGCCCCCAGGGCCGTCTGAATCATGGAGCCCTCCCGCTTGTCCAGGGAATTTGGCACCCGGTCCAGCATGGCTTCCAACAGGGCGCGGTAGGTTTTATTGGTAAAGTCCAGCATCATATCATCCCTTTGCAAAAAATCCCCGCCACCTCATATCGAGACAGCGAAGAAAGTTTCCTAAAATTTTTGCAAATTGTAGACAAAAGTCATTTTGAATGATATTGTGTAGATAGGAGGGGAGAAATATGGGATTCTTTCATTCGGCGCTCAGTGAACTGCAAGCGGCTCTTTCCAAGCTATTCAAGCCCTCGTCCAAAGCGTCCACTACCCGGAAAGGGAACCAGGCCGTTGAGCAGAGCTCTCCCTTTCCCAAAACAGGAAATGCGGAGCTTGATCGGACCATGGCAATCATCGACGCAATGGATGGCCATGAATTTGAGCAGTTCTGCGCCGAACTGCTGGAGCGCTGCCGTTATCAGAACATCCACGTGACCAAAAGCTCCGGCGACCAGGGCGTAGATATTATCGCGATTAAAAACGGAGTGCGATATGCGTTTCAGTGCAAGCGATATTCCTCCAAGCTGGGAAACGGACCGGTGCAGGAGGTCAACACGGGGAAAAGGATTTACTCCTGCCAGGTTGGCGTGGTCATCACCAACAGCTACTTTACATCGGGCGCTGAAATGGCCGCCAAGGCGGTGGGCGTTCAGCTGTGGGACCGGGAAACCTTGATTCGGAAAATAGGATATAAAGTGCCAAGCCGGTCTCCGCATTAATGAGCGGAGGCTGGCTTTTTCATTTTCCGCTGTCTCGATATGAGGTTGTCAAGGTTCGTTCACGCCGCGCTCTAAACCGCCAGCGCCACCTCCACGCCGGTCTTTACCGGCCCGAACACGGTATTCACCGTGACGGCGGCGGTAAGCACCGTGTCTTGGAACGTATATGAGAAATCCGCGATTCCCAGGATTCGGCTGTCCGGCGCAAAGGCGTCCGTCAGCCGGCGCTGAAGCTCGGAGGCCACAAATCCCGGGTCGTTCCCCAGCAGGCCGGCCAGTTCAATGCCAAAGTTGGGAGAGTAAATCTGCCAGTGGAACCGCTCCACGTTGACGATGACCTCCACCGCCTGACGAACGGCCTCGTAATTGTCTCCCCGGCCCCGCAGGCGTTTTGTCACCGGGTCGGCAATCCATGTGAGGGACGGCTGGTCCTGGAACACCACGCCCTGGGACAGGTCGATATCAGCCTGCGGCAGCGTTGCCATTGCGCTTCCCCCTCTCAAAAATACGGGACAGGATGATAAACTGCTGGCCCCGCATCACCCGGAGCAGCAGCACCTTGTCCCCCACGGCCAGCCCCCGGTTTAGGATGATGTACCCGCCCTCCACCGGCAGGGGCTTTCCGTCCTCATAGCAGACGATGTCCTCCAGCCGCCGGTCTGAGGTGTAGGCGTCCGGCGTCAGCCCCTCGCCGGTGGGATAGCTTCCGCCCAGGCCCTCGCCGGTCTGATAGGAGCCGCCCAGGGCTTCCCCGGTGGCCCCATCCTGGGTGGTATGGGTGTGGCCCAGCCCAGATACTCCATGGTTATGGCCCAGGCCGGACACCGTATGGCTGTGCCGGAAGCCCGCCGTAATATGCTCATGGGCCAAAACGGGAATCTTCTTTTCCACCACCGCCGCGGTGAGCCACAGCACCTCCTGGGGAAGCGGCGCCATAGATTCCCGGATGGAGACCTCCAGCGGCTCCACGCCGGTGACCGTGCCCACCGCCAAATCAGCCAGCCCATAGGCGTTCATGGAACTCTCCACAATGCCGTGCAGCGCGTCAATCAAATCCATCTGCTATGCCACCCCCAGCTCCTGTACCTCAAAGTCCATGGTGTGAACGTCGTGCTCAAAGGTGTGGGTCACCTTTTCCAGCAGAACCAGCGCGTACAGGTTGATATCCCCCAGGTTGGGCACGTCCATCATAAGCATCTGCCCCGCCCGCAGCCCCACCAGTCCCAGGGACGACACCTTCAGCGTCCGCCAGCGGCGGTTATAGTAGGACAGCATGGCCTGGGCCGCCGCCTGGGCGTCGTTCAGGGCCTCATCCACCGTCTGATACAGCTGCAGCAGGCCCCAGCGGGCGATGTTGGCGCTGTCCACCGCCTGGAATACATCCGCCCGCCCGGTGGACTCGTTGGGCCGAACCAGCTTAATGGAGTTGTAGCTGTGCTCGTCGATGTCCGTCTTGTAGGTGTAGTCCAGCAGCAGCGATCCTTCGCCCACCACGCCCTGGGCCACCATAGCCCCCGCCTCCCGCAGGCAGAGCGCGCCCGCGTCGTCAAAGAAGGTGTACAGCTTCCCTGTGGCCAGCAGCGTCTGCTGGATGGCGGCGGAGATGATATCCAGACAGCTCTTGTCCTCTTTAATCAGGGTTGGAATGGGATAGCCGGTGTCGTCCAGCGCCCCCACCTTGAGCTGAAAATCCTGGGCAATCTCCTGGATAATCTGCCCCGCGGTGCGCCCCACAAAGCAATAGCTGGCGCTGGCCTTGAGGTAGCGCAGCTGGTCGTAGCAGGTGACGTCAATGACGGCGTGCCTGTCCCGGGACTTGGTGAACACCCAGCCCAGAAACACCACCTGCCCGTCCACCGACAGGCGCACGGCGTCCCCCTCCACAAAGGAAATCCCGGAGGCGTTCACTGTAAATTTCAACGTTCCGGGGGAGCCGGTGCGGTTGGTGGTGTAGATGGCCTTCTGCACCTGGGGCGCGATGTCCCAGCTTTTCCCCGTCCGCTTTTCCACCACAATCAGCTCGTAGGTCATGGGCGCACCGCCTGAATCTGCTCCCCCTTCACCCATCCCCGGGCCGCCCCCGCCTGGGTGGTGATGTGGTAGGGGCAGGGCCGCTGGGGGTCGGTGGCGACGATGCGGGATATTTTCCCCCGGAACCCGGAAAAGGTGCCGTGGGGCTCCGCCCCCTGGCTGGAGGAATAGTAGTTTCCGTTCACCGTTACATCCTGGCCCACGGTAAGCTGCCCTGATGGGATGGAGCGGGTTGCCTGGGCGGATGCCTCCACCGGCTGTCCTGCCGCGCTCTGCTGGAGCGTGACTGTTTTGGCGGTGTAGTCCCGGTACTCCGTCAGGCCAAGTTCATAGTAGAAATCCCCGGTCTCGCCGCCGCGCTCCTCGGTGTGGAAGGACGTGACCAGCACCTCCAGGTTGGTGTCGAAGATGGGCGCACCGTCCTCCATATAGCGGTTGGCCACAAACCGCACCCGCGCCCGCTCGTCCATGGCCTTTTGCAGAAAGTCGATGTAAAACTGCGGGGGCCGGAAGCCGCCGGCGGTGAGCACCGCGCCCAGGTCCGCCCGGCCCGGCAGCAGGCCGGACCAGGTGACGACCTGGAGCTTGGGCGTGCGTGGGACCATGATGGGCCCTACGCCCAGCACGTTGTACTCGCTGTTGTCGTTGTCCCGGCTGATTTTGTAGCTCTCGGGGTTCACCGGGAGGCGGAGGGTCGTCCCCTCCCGCGCCAGGTACAAGCCGTATCGGTTTTCCATGGCCCCCCTCCTCCCATCATGTATAGCTCAAATCCGTGTGGCTGGCCGCCTGCTCCACCAGGATTCTTTGCAGGGCGTTTTCCAGCCACTGCAGGTCCTCTGCCGTGTCCCCGGTGTTCTGGCCATTGATGGTGATAACCGGGGTCTGGGCGGTCAGGTTGATGTTGTTCACATACTGCCGCTCCGCCCTGTCCACCAGCAGCTTCATGTCCTCCTCGGACAGGGCCACGCTGCGCTTTATGGCCGCCGTGTCGCCCTTGATGGCGTCCAGCGAGCCCGGAACGCCGGATGCATCCAGCATGGCGGAGAAGTCGGTGCTGGCGCCGGAGAAGCCGCCCAGGATATCGTCGACGCTGAAATTGTCCAGGGCACGGCCCATGCCACCGGCGGCAGACGACCACTGCCCCGCCGTTCCTCCGATATCCAGCAGGGCCATGCGTTCAATCTGCACCCGTTTTTCGCCCGCAACAGTATTCGCCCAGTCCTGCACATTGTTGCGCCATCCATTCACAGCGTTGGAAAGGTTGCTCCCAAAAACAGCGTCAATAGCTCCCGCAATATTTTGCAGGACGGACAGCGCAAAGTCTGCCAAATCTGCCAACAGATGCACAATGGCCGCGATGGGACCATCCAGAAAATTGGCAAAAAATTCTGCAAAGGACGCCAATAAATTCCACGCAGAAGCCACCAAATTGTAACCGAAAGCGAATAGACCGCCTGCCACCGCGCCGATACCTGAAAATACATCCTCAAAGGTCAGGCCCATTTCTTGAGCTGCTATTCCAGCCGCCGCTGCAAGCCCTATTAAGACTATAAGCGGCCAGTGCGCCAACGCCCAAGCTGCGGCGGACGCCAGCGCAGACGCAACGGACGCCGCACCCGCAAGCGCCATCCTCGCCGCCAGCAGCGCCGCGACGCCCGCCACGGCTGAAAAAATGGCTGTAACCAGGTCCCAGTTGTCCGCCACCCACTGCGCCCCTGCCGCCAGCAGGTCGATCGCCCCCGTGGCGGCGCGGCCCAGCAGCTCAAATCCAGCGATCAGGCCGTTCACCGCCTTCTTCCCCAAATCGCTGTTGAGCAGGTCGGTGAGCCTCTTCATGGCGGGCTGCATGGCCTTGACGGCGGCGTTGCCCGCCATGGTCCACGCCTGAGCAAAGGTGAGCGGAATCTTCTCAAAGGCGGCGTTTGTCTCATCCGCCGCGGAGAACATGGCGTCTTTCACCACTGTGGCTGTGATTTTCCCCTGGGAGGCCAGCTCCCGCATCTCTCCCACGGTAACGCCCATATACTTGGCGATGGCCTGGGCGATGGTGGGAGCCTGTTCCAGGATGGAGTTCAGCTCCTCCCCCCGCAATACGCCCGAGGACATGGCCTGGGTGAGCTGGAGCATGGCCGCCTGCATCCCCTGGCCGCTGGTGCCCGCCAAAGCGAACTGCTTGTTGATCTGTTCGGCAAAGGCCACCAGCTCGGCGTTGCTGTTGAACGCCTCCCCCGCCATGGTGCCCAGCTTGCCCACCATGTCCGCCATCTCCTGGTAGGACCCGCGGGAGCGCTGGGCGGACTGGTAGATCATGTTTTGCAGCTCGGCGGTGGTTTGCAGTCCGTCGTTCATCCGCTCCAGCCGGGCGGTGGTCTGGGTGAAGGTGTCCGTCAGCTCCACAAATTTCTGCGCGGTGCGCAGTCCCAGATAAGCCTTTGCCAAAGACAGCAAACGGCTTTCCAGGCCCGCGGCGGCGCCCACACCCTGGCGCATACTGCGGTTCATTTTGTCCTGAGACCGGGCCGCCCGCTCGCCGGAGTCAGCCGCCTGTGCGGTGCTCTCGTCCACCCCGCCCATGGCGGAGGCCGCGTCCAGGGCCGCCCCCGCCATCCGCACCAGCGCGTCCTGGGTTTTGCCGGAGGCCGCTTCAAACTGCCGCTGCCCCGCCGTCGCCGCCGTGCTCGCGCTGGACGACTGCCGCAGCATCCCCAGATAGCGGTTAAATGTGGCGGAAAAACGGTCCGCCAACACCATTTCTTCCCGTATAACCGACATTTACCCGTCTCCTTTCGGCTTTGGCCTGGATTTGATTTCCTTCAGCGCGAACAGCGCCAGCAATATCTTCTCCCGGGAGGAAAGCTGGGACACCTTACCGGGCCGCCAGCCGTGGTTAGCAAACATATAGTAGGCCAGCAGGGTGTCCGGGTCCTCCCGGCGAATCAGTTTTTTGCCTGCTCCTCCAGGTCGTCATCCAGCCCCGACAGCTCCAGAATGGCGCTGGACAGCTTGCGGTACTCGCCCACCAGCAGCATTTTCCCCGGAACCTCCAGCGGGTCCAGGGTGCCATAGGCCTTGCACATCTCCTCGCTGGTGAAATCCGGCTCCACCGTAGCGGCCACCACCACCCGACGGCCATATTCACCGGCATCCAGCCTTTCCTGCAGCTGGCCGTTCACCTTTACCCGACGGGTGGATTTACCAATCAGCTTTTCGTTCTCCTCCTCGGATACGGGGCGTATCACAAAGGGGATGGGCTTGCCGTCCTCCCCGCAAAACCGCTTGGAAATCACAACCTCCTTCCGCTCCGGGAGCTTAACGGGGTTTAAAAACGCGCTCAAATTGCTCATGGTCTGTTCTCCTTTCTCAGGTTCCCGTCTCGGCGGGGTCGTGGAAGCTGGACAGCGGCTCGAAGTCCTCATAGCTGAAGCTCACCTCCACGGTGAGCATATCCGCCTCCGCGTCCAGCACGGACAGGGGAATGGTGCCGGTCAGCTTGCAGTTGTAGTAGGCCACTGTCTGCACCCCAACGGTGGTGGTGGGATCGTCGTTGGTGACCTGAAGGTTGAAATAGGGCATCACCCCGGTGCGGATGTACTGGGCCAGCATATCCAGAAACAGCGGGGTGCCGTAGTAGATGGTCATGGTGCCCGTCTGCTTCACCGAACCCGGTTTCTGCTGGGCCTTTTTGGTGCCGATCACCTTCATGTCGGAGGAGGAAATCTCCGCCTGGGTTTTGACGCTTTTGGCTCCGAACAGGTCCTTGACCTGCCCGTTCTGGATAATAACCGCTTTACCTGCGGCCCCGTTCAGGGTGTCGCGCTCTAACAGAAAGCTCATGATTTCCCTCCTTTATGCCACAATGATGGTCAGGTATGCCTTTTCCACGCTGTCCCCCACGTAGAACGCGGCGGTAACTGCGATGCTGTCCAGCTCGTCCCCCGGCTCCACCGCCACATCGTCGCCGGTGGGCCGCTCCCGGAGGGCTTCTTTGTTGTACATCTCCAGCAGGCGGGACAGGACGGACGCCTTGAACAGGCCGCGCCCGCCCTCGTTATTCTTCACCTTTCCCCGGAAGTTCAGGGAAAAGTCCTTGTAGATGTCATTGGCCAGAGAGCAGCACACCCGCATGGTGGTGTTTTTGTGAAACACCTTCCCCACATCGGGCGTATAGGTAATGAGGGTGTTGATGTCCGTCTCCACCCGCACCTGGCCGAACTCCTGGACCAGGACGATATCGCCGGCCAGTATCGCCGCCTCAATCTGACCGTTGGTCTGCCGGGCGGCCACGTCCACCGCCCCGGGATAGGCGGCATAGGAGAGCGACTGGTCATACTGCGCCCCCGCCTCCGCCCCGGCCAGCCACCACACCGTCTCGTTGGGGGCCAGCTGTGTGCCGTCGGACAGAATCACGCCGCTGTTGGTGTTGATGACATAGGGGCTGTCCGCACTTTGCGCCCCAGACGTCACCAGCTGGCTGTATTTCCCCTCCTGCTCCACCAGGCGCTTCACAAACGCGCACATGGCCTCCCGGATGGTGCTGTCCGTGCCGTCGTAGGCCAGGATGTCGAAGGAGTAGGGCTCCAGCGCGGTCAATGCATCGGCGTAGGCGGCGCTCTGCACCGTCCCGTCCGCGCCCCCGGTGAGGGACGCCCCCGCCGTGGCCGCCAGCGCCCCCTTGCCGGAAAACGTCACCCAGCCGTTTGCCTTCAGCCCCGACACATCCTTGGCCCTCTGCTGGTCTACCTGCTCCCCGTCCAGCAGGGTGGTGACGAGGAAACTGCCCTCCTCGTCCACATCGGCGGCCACGGTGACGGCCAGGCTGTTCCCCCGGACGCCGGGGTACCGCGCGGTGGCGGTGACCTGGTCCTCCCCCGAGCCGCTGATCACAGCGGACGCGGGCGCGGCCCCTTCCGCCGCCAGCCGGTACAGCAGCACCTTGCTGGGCCCGCTGGTCACATTGCTCCCCTTGAACAGCTCCCGCAGGAACAGCGCCCCCGGCTCCGTGACCGCATAGCCGATGGCGCTCCGGGTGTCATCCCCGGCGTTCACTGCGGTCACTTGCCCCATAGGCCCCCAGGACAAGGGGCGGGGAATGGCCACTGTGCCCCGGGTCCCCAGGGCGGCCGCGGGGGTCCCTTGGCTTTTAAAGTTGATATAAATGCCGGGCCGCACCTTGTTCTGCGCGGTCCATGTTCCGCCTGCCATCAGCGGACACCTCCTTTGAAGAATTTGTCCAGGATGCTCTGGGCCTCCTGAACGGTATACTCCGGCTTCGTCAGCAAAACCTTCGCGAAATCCCGCTGATATCCTGCCAGCGCCTGACTTTTCAGCAGCTGCGCGGTGGGATAGCGGACGGGGTCAGCGCCGGACTTCTCCATTTTTGCGGCCATTACGATACCTCCTCGGTGTAGGTCTGGATGGACTGCATGAGGACGGCGTCCTCCTCGCGGCTCACCCACAGCTTTAAGTCAAATTTGTAGTGCAGCGCGTCGTCCTGAATGTACCAGTTGCGCTCGTAGGTGCGCAGCAGGGCGGCCTCCCCGCCGTATGGGAAGGTGTCCAGCATCTCATCCAGCACGTCGGCCACATGGGTATACTGGTCCTCCATGTCCACCACGTTGTAGTCCACCAGGCAGACCACATCCACCCCCAGCTGCCGCAGAAAGCGCCCGCCCAGCTTTTTCGTGATGTTTGCCTTGGTCCGCTGGAGAAACAGGGCGGGCAGCTTCGTCCCCTGCTGGTTGGGGTTGTCGTAGAAGGTGACGCCGGGCAGCGCCGGGGCCAGATAGTCCGCCAGGGAGCGGGTGAGCCCCTGCATGGTAACCGTCATTGTCCGATCTCCCCTGCGAGCTTGTCCAACTCCGTCCGCGCCGCCTCGTCGTACTTGTCCATGGCCTTCTCCGTGATGTGCAGCCCCTCCACATAGGTGGTCTTGCTTCCCACCACCAGGCCGCACTTGCGCTCCAAGTCCCGGGACAGCAGCCCGTCCGCGTCAATGTAAAGGCCGGGGACGAAGCGCTTGTCCAGCCGGTGGCCGTCGTTGACATAGCTGGCGTACTCCATGTTGTTGGCCAGAATGGTGGAGAAACCGGCCCCCACCGGCGTGCAGCTGCTGTCGCTCACCCAATGCTGCGCCATCTCGCCGGAAATCATGTTGACGCCCCGCTGCTCCCCGTCCTCAAAGGTATTGGGCGGGGTCAGCTCGACGGCCAGCTCCACCGCCCGAAGGGTTGCGCCCTGTGCGATATCGGCCAGACGGTTTTTTATATCCGGGAACCGTTTTTCCAGCTCCGCCAGCCGTTTTCTCAGCCCGTCACCCAGCTCCATCTCCCAGCGCTCCTTTCAGATATTCCCGCTGGAGCAGTCCCACCTCCTGGTGGGCCAGCCCCGGCAGCACCGCTCCAAAGGGCTCGTAAAAGTACACCGGGTCCCCGGCAAAGGCCCGCATGGTCTGCCGGACCTCCCCCAGCCGCGCCCCGCGGCGAATCAGCAGCTCATCCCCCGCCTGGACGTCCACGGCGTTGTCGCAGGCCAGCTTATCCTCGCTCTCCCCGGCGGCGGCGGTGGACTGCATCTTGGGGGCGTGGGCGCCGCTGCGGTAGACCCGGCATGGCACGTCCTGCGCCACCGGGAGGCGCTCGTGCTTGGTCAAGCTCCCCTCGGCCCGGGATTGCACCCGGTATACGTCCACCAGGTCGGTGTACCAGTCCGCATAGTTCATATCACATACGTCCCCCCCATCCCCGCCAGCCGCGCCCGTGTGGCCAGCAGCTGGCCGTACTGGGTGGCGTTCAGGTCGCCCCAGTCCGCCGTGGCCCGGGTGAGGGCGTCGGTGTCGTAGCTCACCGAGCTGTCCCCCAGGGCGGCGGACTTCACCACCCCCACCAGCGCCCCCGAGGCCGCCGCTTGGGCGGGTGTGTCGTTCTGCTCAGAGAAGGTGCGCAGATACAGGGTGGCGTAGTGGGCCACATACAGCCCCGCGGCATACCGCCACCCCTCCCCCCATCGGTCCGGGGTGACGGCTGCGTTGGCCTGCCGGATAAACTCCTCCAGCATGGCCGCAGGGAGCAGCGCTTCCCCGTTCCCCTGTTTGAAGAACTGGGGGAAGTCCTGCTGGAACAGCTCCACGGCATAGCTGCCCCTGCCCCGGCTGATGTTGGCCGCCTGGGCCTTCACCCCGGCAAACTGCGGCTGATTCCAACAGAACATTCCCGTGCGCCTCCTATTCTTCTTCCCCGCCGGCGCGCTCCTGGTGTTCCTCCTCCGGCCCTGTTTCCGAACGCTCCTGGTCCTCCGCTCCCCGCTCGGCCTCGCGGCCCCTTCTGGACCTCGACTTGGATTTTTCCGACACCACCAGCTTGCCGTCAGCGGCCAGCGCCTTAAAATAGGCGGTCTTGGCCGCCCAGTCGGGCACCTGGCAGATATCGCCCCGTTTCAGCCGGACGGACTCCTTTCCGTCCGGGCTGGGGATGATAATATTTCGGTTGGACATGACGAAAACGCTCATATTGCCCTCCTTAAATTCCGTCCCAGTACGTCATGGTCTGGGGATAGAGCAGCTGGACCTGAGAGATGTTGGCCATGTAGGCGGTGTCGTAGCACACGTTGGCCACGTTGGGCGCGGACATGACCCGGGCCAGGGGCACCAGCTCGTCCATTTTCAGGAAGCGCTCGTGGTTGACATAGACGGCCATGCGGTCCGTGCCGCCGGTGCCCGCGCCCTTGCACCACCGGGTGGCCCCGATGAACAGGGACCCGCCATTCTTGGCCGCCACGTTGTTCTTCAGCACGAAGTCCAAAATGGTCTGCGTGGCCAGGTCGGTCACCATGGTGTTGAGCAGGTAGGTATACTGCTCATAGGGCAGCAGAATGTGGTTGGGCATGGCGCTCTCGTCGTATTCCGCCGCGGCCCAGGCAGCGGTGATGGCGGTGTTGATATCCGCCAGAATCTGCTCTTTGGTCTTGTCCTTCCACTTGGTGGACGGGGCGGCCTGACCGTTGCCCGCCACGGTGGTCTCCACCGCGTCCGGGTCGTTGAGCAGCCCGGTGGTGCCGTAGGAAGCAAAGCCGCGGTAGACGTTCTCGTCCATGTGCTTGTCGTAAGACAGGCGCACGCCGTCGCTGAGCATCTGATCCAGAGAGCGGCCGATGTAGTTGGATTTCTGCATATCCACAAACATCACCCGCAGGGCGGCGGCGAACACGTGGGCCTTATAAAGCCCTTTATCCAGGCTGGCCTGCACGATGGGCACGCCGTTGGCTCCTCCGGCGGTGACGGGGCCCTCCCCCGAGCCGCCGGTGATGCCGTAGGCCACGGACATGGCGCTGGCGTAGTCCACCCAGCCGCCCCCCGTCTGGATTACGATGTCCCGGGGATAGGTATAGCTGCTCAGTGGCTTGCGAATCAGCGGGTCGCGCTTTTCCAATTCGGAAACCAGGAAGGCCCCGCCGGACGCAATCCCCGCCTCGTCCATGGTGGGCACGCCCCCCGGCATACCGGGGACAGACAGTTTGCCGGAGCTGAACACACCGGCGTTATAGGTCCCCGCATTCTGAAAATTCTGCATTCCATGTTCCTCCTTCTCAGGCGTTGTTCAGGGTGAGGATGCGCAGCTCGGCGATCCCGTTGGCGTCCGCCGGTCCCGCCCACCGGCAGTGGGTCAGCTCCACCGTGTTGGCGGCGGTGGCGTCGGCGGCGGCCTCAAAGCCGCCCACCGCAGCGGTGGGAATCGCCTCGTTGGCCGCCACCCGGACGTACACTTTGCCGCCCAGAGTGGGGGTGCCGTTCTGGCACTTCACGTTGATGCAGCCCCGCATGAACACGGGGACGGCCTCACCGGGGGCGTAAGCGCCCGCCCCCTGGTCCAGATAGTTCAAAGCGCTCTTGACCTCCCGGGCGGCCACGCCTACAAACTGCGCGGCAGTGTCCCCCTCACCCATGGTCATGACCGCGCCGCCGGCGTCATATTTCAAGGGCGCGCCGAAAGCAGTCTGCTGTACGCCCCCCGCCGGGCGTGTGTCGATAATCATATCAGGCTGCCGGGCGTAGCTGCCCGCGAAGCCGTGGGGCATGGTGGCGCCGATGTTCTGAGGATGCAGTGCCATAGTTAAACCTCCTTTTCCTGGCGCTTGTGCGGATTCCGGGCGGCGTAAGCCTGCTGGGCATCCGCACAGCGCTTTTCATAGCTGGTCATGGCCGCCTGGTCCGCGGCCTTCTGGGCGCCGGCCTGGGCCGCCGCCGCGATTTCGCCCATCTTGCCCTGGTCCCGGATGGAAGCAATCAGCGCGTCCGTCACCTGGGCGCGCACCGCTTTATCCTGGATGGCGGCCACCACCGGGCGCATGGAGCGCAGAATGGCCACAGCGGCGTCCTTCGCCTCGGAGGAGAGACAGACGTCCGCCGCCTTGTCCGCGGGGACGGTGACGGTCTTCTCCCCGGCCTCCTCGCCGCCCAGCCTCTTCAGCAAGTCGTCCAGCTCGTCCTCACCGCTGAGCTTCTCCTCCTCCGGCTCCTCTTTCTTGAGGCTGCCCAGCAGCTCCAGCACCCGGTCCAGCTTACTGCCCAGGTCGTCTCCCTTCGGGGCCCGCTCCACCACCACGTCCGCAGCGGGTGCGGGGTCAGCCGCGGCGGCTGGTTCGGCGTCCAAGGCGGTCGCGGCGGTGGCAACCAGGGCGTTGACCTCCTCCTGTGTCTCGGCTTCCTTGGCCGCCATGCCGAACGCCGCCAAGATAGCCTCCGTGAATTTGCTCATGTACTTCCTGCCTTTCTCCGCCTCTTGGGCGGCGTCTTTTATTGATACGGAACTCCCCGCCCTGCCCCGTGGGACAATGGCGATGTGGTTTCCCAGTATCCCTTTTTGCGCATACCCGTTCCCGTCCGCCGCGTAGGTACACAGGTAGCCGCAGCTCACCTGCCGCTTCACATGGTTGAGCACGTCGGAGGCCAGCGCCGCGTCGTCAATGTGCAAATCCGCCACCACATAGTCTCCGCTGCGCCGGACGTTCTGGGCGTGGCCCCGGACGTACGCGCTGAAGTTTTCCGCCGTCACATTCTCCGGCGGGTGGCCGTCCGTCACCGCGCAGCCCTCAAAGCTGGCCAGGGCCGCGGGGGAGAACACCTCCTCCGGCTCACGCCGCACCGGGATGATCCGCTCCGGGTCGCCGTCCAGCTGAAGCTCCCGGGCCAGATACTCCTGGGTCCCCGTGCGGGCCACGGGCACGCCGGTGCAGATAATCCCGCCGTTGGGCTTTTTCGTGATGTGCTCGGAAATGGCTGTGCCGTAATAGGCCAGCATAGCGTTTCGCCTCCTAAACAAAAACGGGGTCAACCCCCAAGAAATCCTTGGAGATTGACCCCGATTGGTCCTTCCCGCCCGCCGATTCGGGCGTGGGTGCGGTATTAAACTTTCAGTTCCTTCTGAAATACGAGCTGAATTTTGATTGTGCCGTCCTTGAGCTGCTTGAGCTGAACGCGGTGGCCTTCGGCCAAAGCCGACTCGATGGCGCGGATGAGCTGCTCAGTCATGGTTTATCACCCCAGAGTCCCATCTCCTTCAGCTCCCGTTTGGAGCGTTCAAACTTTTCGTCAAGTTCCTGCTTTGTTGCAAGTCTTTCGATATCCGCCTCAGTAACTGTTATATTATCCCAGTCCTTGGGGGAGGATCCAATATCCACAAAATACGTATCCGGCTCAAAAACATCTGTAATTGCGCCGATTCGCCCATCTTTCAGCCGGACCTCTGCAAATTGTTGATATTTAGCCATTATACTTCCTCCATGTGAGCTGTCGTCAGATGGACACCCCCGTCTTTTCCTACCAGCCAGCCAAGCCGAACATTTCCCGGCTTTCCCTTTCTCCCGTACAAAACAACATCCTGAGTGTATTTGTCTCCAAATTCGATGGTGGCCTTATATGTTGCCGGATATCTTTTTGCTGCCTCGAGTATTTCTTGGCGCATAAACTGCCAATTATCCGCATTATAACCAAAATGGGAGGAAAAAGCAATTCCTTTAGGATAGCCGTCTTTGCTGTGAGGATTGAAAAAATACTTTGTGAATTTTTCTTCCGCCGCTGTGGCCGTCGCCGCCCCCGGCAGCGCCCGCTCGGGGTGCCGCAGCAGCTCGTTCTGCCGCCGGTAGTCCAGCCTCCACAGCTTATACTTTTCATCCCCCGCCGCCTTGTGCCGCTGGAAGGTCTGGAACCTCTTGGGCACGGCGTTTCCCAGCGTCTCCCGGTAGCGCTCCCACTGGCGGTACTCGTTCAGCCATCGCGCCCGATTCCGCTCCTTCTTTCGGTAGGCGTCCATCTGCTTCTGGGTACGCGGGTCCCGGGTGGGCGGGTTCTTCGTGAAGCTGGAGAAATCCTTGATCTTTTTCAGCTCCTCCTCGCTGCGGCCCATGGGCGTCCAGCGAATCAGCTGGTGCAGACAGTTGGGGTGAATATTCAGCCAGGAGTTGGACAGGTCGTCCGGCCCGCCGGGGTCCATCTTCCCAAACGCCGCTGACAGCGGCGGGAAGTCCGGGTCACGGCCGCTTTTGGAGTACACCCGCCCTTCAAAGGGTGCGCACAGCTTGCAGGTGGTGCCGTGGCGGCTGACTTTGTACAAATCCCACTGCGGGTCTTGGGTAAGTACGGACAGGACCTCCGCCTGCCGGGAGGTGGTGCGCAGCACCATGGACGCATAGGTGTGCAGGCTCCAATTTCGTCCCGCCCTATCCACGAACGCGGTCACGCCCTCCCGGCGCAGCGCCTCCACAAAACCGGGCGCGGCCCGAAACGGCCCCCGGCCCATGGCCTGGGCCAGCCCCGTCTGCTCCAAGCCCACCCGGCGGAACACATCCGGCTCCGTCCGGCCAATCAGGGCGCTTTCCAGCGTGCTGTAGACGGTGGCGTGGGCCTCGGTAAGTTCGCCCATCAGGTTCATAGTCAGCCTCTGGACGATGTCCACCTGTTCCCCAGTGAGGGCGGATGCGTTGGAATAGCCCCGCTTGTGCTTTTCCGGGGTCTCGTTCCGGGCGGAGGGCTTGCGGGCCTCGGGGTGGGACACATAGAAATTGCGCTCAATCATCCAGGGCACGTATTCCCAGTCATCCGCTTCCAGCCTGCGCAGAATGGCCTGCACCCGGTCCAGCGCGGCCTGGACGTGATAATCCACCAGGCCCATGGAGCGCAGGCGGCCCATCTCGTTGATGATGTCCGTCTCCGCTTGCAGGTAAAGCTGAACCATGCGCTGAAGCTCATGGTCCGCCATGACGCGGTTCAGGGCGGGCATTTAGTCCTCCTCGTCCAGCTCATCGTCTCCACATCTTTCCCTGAGCCTTTCCCGCCATTCTCTGGACAACTTGCAGGAGTGGTTTTTCAGTTCCTCAAAACTTGCCTGCGGATGCTCATCAACATATTTCTCCATTTTCTCCATGAATTGTCGCTGCATACTTGTAAAAAGCAGTTCATCCCAGACATGATAGCGGCTTTTCTCATCAGTAATAAACCGTGAGAGTTTTTCGATCATCCTGGATTCATATTCATCCATAGCATCCCAATCAATGTCATCATCAGAAACCACAAGGACAGGAAGCCAATACATTCTTGTGTGCTGATAAAGTTCTTCCAGCGTAACATTGGCATTTTGGGTTAGGTAGTCCGACAATTCCTCGCCCAATTCATAATCTTCGATTGTGTCAACAATAAGGCCCAGCATAAACCACACATGATCGTCCTTGAAATCCAGCTCTTTATATCGCTCCATCAAAAATTTCTGACAATCCCTCATCTACACCAGCCCCTACTTCAATTTTCTCTTGGAGAGAAAGACGTACTCACCTGGTCCGTTCACAAGCACCTGATATTTATGTGTTCCGTATGAATACGTTTTTACTGCCCCTGGCTTTAACCTCGGATGATCCGTAAAGAATCCGCTGGTCACCCGCTCGAACTCCTTCGGGCTCATCTTCGCCTTCGCCGTCTTTATTTTACCACTTTTCTTTGCCGCTGTCGAGCTTCTGCCCAGCTTCCCGTAGGAAAACTGCCCGTTCTTCGCCCGGGGCTGGCCCTTGTAGTCCACCGTCAGGCTGTCCCCGGTTTCCTGCTCGAAAGCATCCAGATTTCCACCGCCAAAGCTCAGCCCCGCCAGCGGGTCGCGCAAAGCAGTGACATCCTGGTAAGTCTTCCCGGCGTTGGCCGCAATCTCCTCGTCGCTAATGGAGCCAAACAGCCCCGTCTCATCCGCCAGCCGCTTCAGCTCCTTTTGGGCGGTGTCCGCCTGGAGCAGCCCCGCCTGGAACACGGTGACGACGGTCTCCGCCTTGGCCTGGGCAATTTTGGCCACCTCGTCCGCCTTGGGGGACCACAGGGGCGGGAACAGGATGTCCAGCCCCTCCGGCACACAGCCCCAGGCGGACATGGCCAGCACCGGCAGCAGCTGCTGAAGAATGGGCCGCAGGCGGCTCTCCCGCAGGGAATCCACATAGTCGTAGTAGTTCTGCAAATCGCTTTCGCCCGTGGCGTTCATCCCCGCGGGGGAGCGCCCGAACAGCTTGGTCATAGGGATGCGGGAGGCCCCCGACAGGTCCAGGCACATGGCCTCGTGCACTTCGTGCAGGCCGGTGAAGGTGTACTGGGTATTTTTCACCTGGTCGCCCTTGTTCACCAGGCGCATTCCAAAGTTGGACTGCATCACGCTCTGGGCCTGCATGGTGTTCCAGAACCGCCGCTGCGCCTCCCCGGAGGCCAGGGAAAAGAGCTGGTCCAGGTTCTGCACCTCCATGGTGTCCACGTTGGCCCGGAAAGTGAGTGCGGCCATGTTGGCGGCCACGTTGTTGTGCTTTACCACGTCCTGGTACAGCGCCTCCACCTCGGACTCTCCCCAGTACTGCTCGGCCACCCGCTCCAAATAGGGCAGCTCCCGGCCCAGGAATCGGATGATTCGGGAGTGGTGCACCCTGGCCACCGTCATTCCGTTCTCTCCGTTGATGGTATAGTATTCCGGCGCCATTCGGCCCCGGCCGTCGTAAATCAGCCCTGTGTCCGGCGTGATGCCGCACCAGCGGTCCAGGATGTACAGCCCCTGGAACGTTCCGGGCAGGATGGTCTCCGGGTCCAGCGGGCGCTCCAGCAGCCCCTCCTGCCCCCGAATCATGATAAGCCCCGCCGCGCCGCCGTACAGCCGGCCCCAGCGCAGGCCCTCGTTCACGCTCTCCCGCAGGGCGGCGTCTGTCTGCGCCCGCTCGAATTGACGCAGGGCGTCCGGCCCCGCCGGCCCGGAGAGGCGGAACCACTTCCGGCACATATCGTCCGGGATAATGCCCACCACGTTCTGAACAATCCAGTTGTCCCGGTACAGAGAGTTGAGCAGGGCGTAATTGCCCGTCATACGGGTCAGCGGGTATTCCGTGGCCTCCAGCGGGGACTGGGAGCCATGCCCCAAGCGGAACAGCGGGTTGGAAAAGGCGTCCGCCACCGCAGCGGCGCTGCTACCCTGTTCGTTCAAGCTATCCCTCCTCTCCATACCGCCACGCGGGCAGGCAGGTGTTCACGTAATAGCGCAGGGCGTCCGGGGCGTGGTCCATGGATTTTACCGGCTTTTCCACACCCATCTGGGCCGCCTTGCTGTCCCAGACGTAGGATTGCAGCTCCCCAATCAGCCCTTTGCAGCGCTCGTTGAACCGTATCATTCTTCGGGCCAGCAGGGAGCCTACCCGCCGCAGGCCGTCGGGCACGTCGTTGTCGCCCTGGTTCACATACACCCCGCGCCTCTGAAGCGCCACGATGAAGCTGGCCGCGGACGGGTCCACCACCGCGGGGCAGAAGAACTGCGGGTCGTCCCCCATGAACCGCTGAAAATCGTCCGCGTATTCCTGGTCGGTTTTCTGCCGGCCGCAGCGCTCCAGGTCCCGGCTGTCCCAGCGGTATTCGTTGTCCACCCAAACTGTTTCGCCATCATCGTAGATGTCCAGCAGGACAAACGGATTGGCGGTGCCATAGTCGCAGGCAATCGTTCTGGACGCGGTGTATTTCAGGCCCAGCGGCTTCTCCCGCTCGCCGTAGACGTGAATATCCGGGTCGAACATATCGTAAATCAGGCCGTCGCCCGCCGTCCATTCCCCGTCGATGTACCGCTTTTTGAACACCCCGGCGTACAGGCTGCGGTACATGGCTTTGGTCGCCTCGGACAAACTGGGGTTGTCGTCCATCATGAAGTGCAGATGGGTGGCGTCCTTCTCCCGGAGCTTCAGCAGCCATTCCTTGCGGAACCAATGCTCGGGCACATCCGGGTTGCAGTTAAACCACAGCTTGGCCCCCTCCACCGAGCACCGGGCCAGCGCCTGCTCCACAAAGGAACGGGGCATCAGCGCCACCTCGTCCAGCAAAACGCCGGCCAGCGTCACGCCCTGGATGAGCATATAGCTGCTCTCGTCCCGCCCGCCGAACACGTAGAACAGGTTGCGCTTCGTGCCCCGGGTGACGCTCAGCACGTGGCCGGAGCGCGTATAGCTCAGCGAGAAGCCATTCTGCGGGAAATAGGTCATGGACAGCAGGGGCTGGATGACGTTGCGCTCCGCGCTGGCCACCGTCTTGCCGCACAGGCCGAACGAGCACTTGTCGAAGTTCCCCATCGCCCACAGGATGAAGGACAAGGACATGATGGACGTCTTGCCGGAACGCACCGCTCCGTCACAAATCAGCGCCCGCTTCCCTGTGTACGGCCAGCGGAGAATTTCAATCTGCTTTGGCGAAAGCATCGGCGGCCTCCTTTAGGCTCTTGGTGATTGGGTCGTCCTCCTGGGCGGCAGAGAGGGCTGTCTCCGCTTTTGTGCCGTACCCGTGCCTGCTCATCCAAAGAGGCGCCAAGCGGGTGTCGATGACGCCCAGCTCGAACTTCATCCGGGCGTCCACCTCGCACTCCTCGCGCATACGCGTAACGATGTCAACAAACCGCGCATCTTCGGCGTACAGCTTGTAGAACGCCGCCCGGGAGATCCCCACCCACACGCAGAACCCCTCGATGGTGCAGGTGACGGAGCGCTTCAGCTCCGCGCTGACGAACTCGGAGTTCTTCGCGCTGAAGTCATGGGTCAGAACACGCTGGTTGTCGCACCATTCCTTGTACTGTGTCCACGCCTCCTCCATGGCCCGCGCCGTTTTGAATTTTCTGGGACGTCCCACGATTTCACCCCCCGCCCTTCAAAATCGAACATACCATTTGCCCAAATAATTATCTCATAGATTTTTCATTTTGTCGTGCCATATATAGCACTTGTGAAAATTTTTCTGTGGTCTCAAACCGCGTGCCGCAGGCTCTGCACCTTCTCCTTCGCAGAACGTCTCCAGTCTGGAGGTCAATGCTTCGAATTACCACGCTTTTGCCTCCACAGCCTGGGCATCTCCGCGCTGTCTGCACTTTGGTCATCCCTCCGCCTCCTCTCGAATTTCTTCCGCGCAAATGTAAATTCCCGGCACCTCAGCCCAAAACTTTTCGCAAATCTCCGAGGCCACCTGCGCGTCGTCCTCCCAGAACCCCACATCGGTCATGCAGTCTTTAAGAAGCTTTTGCAGGTTGTCAGTATCGGGCTTGGTGATTCGGTACTCGCCGTCCCTGTGCCCGCCCCGGGGAAAGCACCCTTGACCCCATTCTGATTCCGTCACACAAATCCCGAGGTATACCACGGCAGGCGGGTGTTGAGTTCGGCCCGGCTTCCCCCGAATGTGTTTTTACAGCGCGGCTCGGGGCGAGTCAGGTTTTCGCCGCATACCAGCGGGGTCATGCTGGCATAGCGCGGCAAGGAACAGCAGATAAGCATGGCCGTTATCAACATTGATCTGCTGCACCTCCTCTTGTTTCAGCGGCTCGGCTCGTGCGCCAAACTGCCGCATATGTGCCCCGCCGCTCCTACTATGGGGCCCCACGTGGGAACGCAAGGCTTCGGAGGCGGCAGGGCGCGCACAGCTCTAAAAACAGGACTGTTACAGGTAACTATCCCTGGAAACCTGCTGTGCTGGTTTTGGCTTGCCCCATTCTGTCCCGCAGGGCCGGCAGGTGCCCCGTGTACTTTGGGGCCATTTTCAAGTGCCCGCAAGGGGCAAAGTTGCCCGAACAGTAGCCGCATCCCGAATCGTGGGAGGGCCAAACGGTCGGGGGGGATAATGTCCTCCCTGGGTCACATCGGTAAAGAGGTGCGGGAGGTCCTGTCCAACCGCCACAATTTTATTTTGCGGCTGGAGCCCCTGGCCGGAGTCGAACCGGCATTACTTGTCTCTAGCCATTTGAGCTACAGGGGCATGTGCAGACGCTGCGGGC
>ERZ808028.684-NODE-684-length-25328-cov-13.701042_pt1 | contig 25328 bp, 19 predicted proteins | sample MGYA00380184_ERZ808028 | MGnify/ENA primary metagenome ERZ808028 (study PRJEB31490, sample SAMN06133397) | mouse gut metagenome | isolation source: J8_1 | host: mice | place: China: Chengdu | collected 2015-05 ...
TATTCCGCCCAAATTTGTCCATGAAAAAGAAACGTTTTGTGATAAGTATGAATCCAGCAGAGTTTATAGAGCAGGTTGTGAATTTTTAAAAAGATAAATTTCAGAAATAGAGATGGAAAAAAGATTCATGCGTATGTCGTGTCCGTCAGGGAGGCGAAGGAGACATGCTGTGCTAGATCATCTGGCTGTGCTCAAACCTCTGGCGCAGCTAAACGGGCAGACAGAACCCAGAACAGGAGAACCGTTTTGCTTGATGCAATTTTTAGTAATTAATCTAATCCAAAGGAGACAACTATGCGAACAACTACTAACCAGGCTATTTCATTGCTGGGCAGCATAGCCATGCTAAACGAAAGAATCATTGCTTTTATAAATGAATGCTATCCCCGCGAAGAATACTGTCGTATGAAAAACATAGATGCGCTGATTATAGAAAAAGTGTCTGGAATACTGCTGCAGGCTGATGTAGATATCACACTTGACTGTAACAGTCTGACCACGTTTCTACGGGAAGCTTTCTATGAAGCATTAAAAAATGGGGACTATAAAACAGCCAAAGAGGCAGACGAACTTTGCAGGCATCTGCTCAGGCTGGAGCTAGAGATAAAGGACAGAAAATAGGCGGAAAGCAAAACATTACTTCTGTCAGGTAATCCAGTCTTTACCCGTTTAGCTGCGCCCAGGGCTTGGGTACATGCTACTCAATGACAGGATTGAGAAAATCTATATAATTTATATTATTTCGCAGTGGTAATGAGAAAGGAGAATCGATATGACACCGGAGATAAAGAAACAGGCAGTCCTGACACTGTACCAGCAGGGACAGCCATATACGGAAATTGCGGAATCGCTGTTAATGTCCAAAAATACAGTTAAATCAATCTGCCGCCGCAGTGGCCTTAAACCACTTCCTATGAAGGATACAGATGTTGCTGCGTGCAAAAACTGCGGGAAACCGCTTGTCGAGATTTCCGGGGGCAGAAAAAGAATTTTCTGTTGCGACCAGTGCCGCTATGCGTGGTGGAATCACAGCCGGCATAAACAGCCATATATCCTGACCTGCCGCCAGTGCGGAGAAAAGTTTATCAGTTTTGGAAATAAAAATCGCCGATACTGCGGACGGGACTGCTACAATCTCAGCCGTTACGGGGAGGGATTACCGTAACATTAAGGCACTAGCTTGTAGCTGGTTCCTTATAACAGCGGTGTATGCGCGGCAATATTACTCATTTTTTATAGCTAGATGCCGCAAAATACAATGCCTGCTGTCTTATCTGGACAAACTGGCAGAATAAATGATTTTGAGAGGAGGTATCAGGATTATAAGCTAAAAGTAACCAATTAACAGTTTTGGCAGCTACGGTGCGCTCAGTTCATGAGGTGCATCGCAGGATGCCCTCTTAGCGACTGACACCAGGCTGCAAAAAAGGAGGGCAGAGCCAAATGTTTACTAAGAGTTTCGGGATCGAAATCGAATTTACGGGTATTACCCGTCAGAAAGCGGCAGAAACCGCCGCAGGCTATCTCGGATGCAGCGCCAGCTTTACGGGCGGATATTATGAAGTCTACGAAGTCCAAGCTGCAGACGGGAGAATCTGGAAGTTCATGTATGATGGAAGTCTCAAATGCCAGCGCAAAGAAAGCGGACAGATTATCGCCGCTAACAACAAATACAGTGTGGAGTTAGTCAGTCCCATCCTGCTTTACCGCGAGGACATTGACACCTTGCAGGGACTGGCTAGGAGGCTGAGAAAAGCCGGAGGATTTTGCAATAACTCCTGCGGCATCCATATCCATCTGGACGGAAACGAACACACGACCAGAAGCATCCGCAACTTCATCAATATCATCGCCAGCCGCAATGACCTGTTCTATAAGGCCCTGCAGATTGCACCGGAAAGGATGAGGTACTGCAAAAAGATGGATGCCTATCTGGTAGAGAGGATTAACAAGGTAAAACCAGTATCTCTCAAACAGCTTGAGAATATCTGGTATGAGGGTTATCCCCGTAACCGGAACACGCATTATCATGACAGCCGTTATCACTTTCTGAACCTGCACAGTTTCTTCCATGGAAATCACACTGTAGAACTCAGGGGGTTTAACGGTACACTGCATGCCGGAAAGATCAGGGCATATGTTGTCCTTGCCCTGGCACTTAATCATCAGGCACTGACACAGAAAAGTGCCAGATACCATAAAGTCCAGGAAGAGAATGAACGTTTTGCCATGCGCACCTACTTAAACCGCATCGGCTTTATCGGCGATGAGTTTAAAAGCTGCCGGGAACATCTGTACAAGCACCTTGATGGTAATGCTGCCTGGCGGTACGGCTCACGTGAGAACGTCAGAAGCCATATTGGCACACATCATATAGAAAGTGGAGGAAACAGCAATGAAGAATAATCCAGCTAAAACCAGTAACCTGAATAATCATACGGAAAGATTTTATATCGCCTATGGTTCCAACTTAAACCTCACCCAAATGGCACACCGCTGTCCCACCGCAGAGGTAGCCGGACAGACGATCCTGAAGAACTGGCGGCTGATGTTCCGTGGGGCTAACAGTTCTGCGGTTGCTACCATTGAACGCAGCCCCGGATACCATGTACCAGTCCTGGTCTGGAAACTCCGCCCACAGGATGAGCAGGCTCTCGACCGCTATGAGGGCTGGCCATATCTTTACCGCAAAGAGACTCTAAAAGTCATCTTGAATGACGGACAGATTTCTGCAATGGCCTACATCATGAATGAGGAAAATCATCCTTATGGTGTCCCGTCCACGGGATATCTTGAGACGATTATGACAGGCTACAAAAGTGCCGGATTTGATGAAAACATTTTACATCAGGCGGCAAATGAATCCATGAAGGGAGTGTGATTACTATGACCGAAATCGTTAAACAGCAGATTTTAGCTATCCGGGCAACAGCCGAAACCAATATGTTTGATGCCTATGCCGTCCAATATATTGCCAACCGTGAAGGCTTTTATGAACTGGTAGTGTTTATTCAGGCTAACCGTGAAGAATACATAGATTTTATTCTTAGGGGCGGCCGGAGTTAACCCACAAATCTTTACATGATTCCGATCATCAGACTTGCTTTTTTACATGGTCTGAGTGATAGATAGTGTAAGCCAGAAAGAAAGGAGTAAATGCTATGGGCATTCAATATAGCTACAACCGGACAGGCGCGGAACGCAAGGCACTGGTGCAGGCAGTCAGCAATATATTAGGTGAGACTCCTGTTTACCTGAAAGCCCCGACTTTTGCCTATGACATCGGCTACTGTAGTGTCGATAAAAATGGTATCCTGTCCTTCCGGGAAGATACAAAACCTGAGAAAATTGAGCAGCTGCTTAGATGCCTCAAAGAACAGGGTTATGAGCCTGCAAGTGATGAGGCAGATGCCAATACCCTCACGGTTGAGATACCAAAGAATGGACTGACCGATGAGAAGATTTTGAATCTCAAAAGGATTATTGCCAGCAAGAGCACTGTACTAAAGAAAGCGCTTCAGACCGACACCCTTAAAATCATTGACACTGGCACTTCCCTTAAATTCCCCTGGTTTACCCTGCATGGGCTGGAAGGTGAAGTAAAAGCTTACTGTCAGCTAGCTACCGCCCTCTGTCAAATGGCGCGGACACAAAAACGTGTCACAGCAAAAGAAAAAGATACCCAGAATGATAAATTCACCCTGCGTCTTTTCTTAATCCGTCTGGGGTTTATCGGCGATGAATATAAAACAGCCAGAAAGATACTGCTTGGCAATCTGACGGGAAACAGCAGCTGGAAATCAGGACACCGACCAGAACAGACTGAGACGGACACAGGAATGATTACATTTGAAGTTACTGTCACTGATACACCCAAATCAGAAAACCAAAAAGGTGATCCTTATGGGAAATAACAGCTTTCCCAGCAGAAAAACAGTTGAACGGATACGGGAGCAGTATCCTGAAGGCTGCCGGGTGGAGCTGATAAATATGGATGATCCATATAGCAGATTATCTCCCGGCGAACAAGGTACAGTCAGCTTGGTAGATGATACCGGCACTGTATTTGTAGACTGGGACTGCGGCTCCCACCTTGGTGTCGTTTATGGCATCGACCGTATAAGAAAACTGTAGAACCTTATTTATGAGGGGATTCTAAAGAATCCCCTCCAACTTTAGGGTGGCGAAAACTCAAAACGAAATGGAGGCAGCATTATGAGAAAAATTACAAAACTAAATCAGACCGCACTTGCACCTGTAAAGCGCAAGAAGGTTGCAGCTTATGCCCGTGTATCTTCGGGAAAAGATGCCCAGCTCCATTCACTGTCTGTACAGATCAGTTATTACAATAATTATATTGGTAATCGGGGAGACTGGGAGCTTGCCGGAATCTATGCTGATGAAGCCCTGACTGGCACCAAAGAAAGCAGGCCAGAATTCCAACGGTTGCTTACAGACTGTAGAAATGGAAAAATTGACATGGTGATTACAAAATCCGTCACCAGACTGGCGCGCAATACCCTGACACTGCTGGAAACTGCACGTGAACTAAAATCTTTAGGGATAGATATCTACTTTGAGAAAGAAAATATCCACACCATGAGCATGGATGGTGAACTGATGCTGACACTTCTAGCTTCTTTTGCGCAGGAAGAGAGCCGGTCGGCCTCAGAAAACTGCAAATGGCGCATCCGTAAAATGTTCGAGCAGGGACGGGCTACTAATGGTAATGCACTGGGATATCGTTTTGTGGATGGAAATTTCCGCATTGTTCCAGAAGAAGCGGAAATCGTCAGGCAAATCTTTAATGATTTCCTTTCCGGCATGGGTATTAATGCCATTGTAAAGAAACTAAACCGTTCAGGTATCCCTGCCAAAAATGGCGGACTCTGGAGCGAAGCCACCATCAGTAACATCTTACATAATGAAAAATACACAGGAGACCTGCTTCTACAGAAATATTATCATTTGGACCATATCAGCAAAAAGACTGTTAAAAACCGGGGTGAACTGCCACAGTATCTTGTAGAAAATAATCATGACCCTATCATAAGTAAAGAGGCATTTAAGCAAGTACAGAAAGAATTGGAACTTCGGATGGCAAAGTTCGGCATAACGAGGGAGCCCCCTAAAACGAACCTTTTTACCGGGATAATCCGCTGTACGATGTGCGGTAAGAATTTCCGTCATAAAATTGCCAATGCCGGACAGAAGTGTGAGAAACCGGTCTGGTGCTGCAGTACTTTTAATACGCGCGGTAAAAATTTTTGTCCCTCACAGCAGATTCCAGAAAATATTCTCATTAGCATAACCTTAGCAGTTTTGAACGTAACAGAATTAGACCGTGAGATGCTGCTTCAGCATATTAAAGAAATACAGGTGCCAGCACACAACCAGCTAATTTACGTATTGACTGACGGCCGTATCATAGAGGTACCGTGGCAGCACCCTTCCAGAAAAGAAAGCTGGACTGAGAGTATGAAACAGGCCGCACGCGACCGCAAATTACAATTTAGAGAAAGGGTGAAGAAAAATGGCAGAAACAGTTAGAACGGTACAGAAAATCGAAAGCCGGGCCAGCCTGACATCAAGTGCCCCAGACATAGAACAGCCCAGAAAACGGGTGGCTGCCTATGCTCGTGTTTCTACCGATTCCGAGGAGCAGCTCTCAAGCTACGAAGCACAGGTGGAATTTTACACCCGCTACATCAAAGGTAATCCTGGCTGGGAGTTTGTTGATGTATACACCGATGAAGGTATTTCCGGTACCAATATCAGAAAACGGGAAGGGTTTAACCGGATGGTTAATGACGTATTAAACGGTAAAATTGACCTGATTTTAACAAAATCCATCAGCCGCTTCGCCCGCAATACGGTCGATACCCTCACGACTGTCCGTACCCTGAAAGACCATAAAGTGGAAGTGTATTTTGAGAAAGAAAACATTTATACCCTTGATGCCAAAGGCGAAGTAATGCTGACTATCATGGGGAGTCTGGCACAGGAAGAAAGCCGTTCCATCAGCGAAAACGTGACATGGGGTAAACGGCGGTCAATGGAAGAAGGTAAGTTCTCGCTTGCCTATAAACATTTTCTAGGCTATGAGAAGGGAGAAAACGGACTGCCTAAAATCGTAGAGCATGAAGCCAAAATCATCCGGGAAATCTACCAGCTTTTTCTTGATGGTTCGACTGCGCGGTCAATTGCTGATTATCTGACCTTGCGTCAGATACCAACACCAAGAGGCAGAAAAAAGTGGAGTACTTCCACGATAATGAGCATTTTGCAAAATGAGAAATACAAAGGAGATGCCCTGCTCCAGAAAACTTATACGGTAGACTTTTTAACCAAGAAGGTTAAAAAGAACTGTGGCGAGGTTCCGCAGTATTATATTCAGAACTCGCATCCTGCCATTATCGATGCTGAGACTTTTGATTTGGTGCAGAAAGAGATCGAACGGCGAAAACCGCACCGCTATCAGCTGCACCGTAGCAGTCCGCTGAACGCAAAGATTATCTGTGGTAAATGCGGTGGATTCTATGGTAGAAAAGTTTGGCACAGCAACAGTAAATACCGTAAATCAGTCTGGCAGTGTAACCATAAATTCGATAATGAATCTCATTGCAGTACTCCAAACCTCAATGAAGATGAAATCAAAAATGCTTTTGTCATAGCTTTCAACCAGATGTTAGATGACAAAGCGGAGCATCTGGCCAGATTAGAAGAACTGCAAAAAGAGCTAAGCGATACCAGCTCATTAGACGAACAGCTAAAGGCAGCAACGTCCGAACATGCCCGTCTTTTAGCAGAACTGCGCCGTTATATGGAAGAGAACACCAGGCATATACAGGATCAAACCGAATATAATCGTCGCTTTTCCGAAATGGACACAGCCTGCCAGAAACAGGAGAAAATCATCGCGCAGCTCAAAAAACAGCTCATTGACCAGCAGACCAGGAAAGAACAGGCAGAGCGCTTTCTTTATATACTGACGGAATGCTGTAATCCCATAAAAGAATTTGACACTGATTTTTGGAGCGCTATGATAGAAAATGTTACAGTCTCGCAGGATAAAACTCTGAGCTTTAGATTCTATGATGGATCAGTCATAGATGTAAAACTACCAGAAAAAACGGAAACATCTCAGATACCAACTAACACAAAATAAGCCAAGTACCTTAGAATAGTATAGTACCTTATAGTAGCCCACGGAGAAATCCGTGGGCTTTGATATTACAATTATATTAATTAGAGATTCAAATGTTTACTCAAAATTCCATTTTTCGCTCATATCTATATTTTGTTCTTTACAATACTTGATTCCTAATTCTGTATAATGAGATTCAGAGCAAATTATGCGATTGCTTATGCCATTTAATATATCATTTAATTCTTCAATAATATTTTGATTTTCTGTTTTCTTTAATTCACAAAGAGCGCTATAAGGTTTATCGCCTGACCGTAAATAGCCGAAAAACTGTCCTTCAAAATCTGGAACATTTACAATCACTTTGTTGCCTTTTCCTTTTTGTGATTCCGCATATATTTTTTCGTTAATTGACCACATTGAATTCTTGATCCACGATTTGTTTCTATTTACTTTTGGCGAATCTAGGTCATGTATTACGATATAACTCATGCCAAAATGGTTTAAAATTTTTTCGAACATGGGTATATTTGCCTTCCCACGACAATTTAAAATTGCTGTATTCTCTTTCTTAATTTGAGATAAAACCGCCTGTTCCGTATCACCCTCAACTAATATGATACTATCTGCAAAAAAGAATTCGTTTATTGTTGGGTGGCAGTTCCTTATCATTTGTAACCGCTCGCGTTCATCATCGGCAAAATTCGCTTTTTCCGTAGAGAATGTTTTAGTTGCATTCTTTGTTTTTTCTACACGGATAATTGTAGTATGCGGTTTCGAGACATCGATAAATATCGGCGAATGCGTTGTTATCATGACTTGCCAGTTTTCTAATTCAGCAATTTTATATAAAGCCTCTCTAGCAGAACGAATTGCTGGTGGGTGCAAAAAAGACTCAGGTTCTTCCACTAATAAAATTTTGGGATCTTCATCCTTTAATAACGCATTACGTCCAGTTTTCATTTTTCCCGAATCAGCCAATGCCTCTATGGCAGACCACAGGAATGCTCTTTGAAGACCACTGCCCTGATTAGCTAAAGGGTAATATTTACCGTCTGCACTTGCAACTTGTAAATGTGTTCCCGTGGCTAATATTTTGTCCACATCTATTTTTCCTGCTTGTGGTTCAATATCAACTTTGTGATCTGGAAAAATATCACTCAAATTTTTTTGTAACTTGTCCGTTGTCTTATTTAGTTCTTCTGCAATTTCATCCTTAACACTTTTGGCTAGTGTATTTATCTGCTCTACCATTTGCGCTATTTTAGACTGATCACTTTTGGTATTTTCTTTCACCGCAGATGTCAAAAGCTCAATAACTTGCTTTTCTAGTTGCTCCGAATCGTCAAAAGGATTAATTTTCAGTGGCACTGGAATGCAACTTGCAATTTTACTATCCCAGCCTCCCATTCCTCCGGCAACCCAATTTTTTTCTTCGTTATTCCAAGAAAATTTCTGTCCTTTCTCTCCACTTTTATTCCATTGCCATTTATATTTAATAACATTATTTCCATCTTCATCTTGATAAATCCATTTTTCTCCAATTTGCGACTTATCATTATCATTTATTTCCCCAAATATTCCAGCTATCTCTACAGGATTACTTTCATTATTTTGGTAAAAATCTTCTATTGATAATGGATTGCTCGCATTTCTAAAAACTTCGTATGCTTTTAGAACTGTAGTTTTACCTACATTGTTAGGACCAATCAAAACCACTATGTTATCAATTTTGACAGTAATGCCATTTTCATCAATACAACCAAAATTCCTTATTTGTAACGCAGACAATTTCATGATTTTCCTCCGTATATTGTGTCAATAACACTGTTTATTCTAAACTTCCAAATTATAGAAATAGCATACTCCATTTTAAGGGAATTGTCTATTACTAGTTGAGTAAATAAAAAAAGAAATAATATAGACGACTGTATAACACAAAGTTATAGAATAATATACGAACTTTAATATGTGTAGAACGTGTAAACTTACGGTGCAAGCTATTTTCTATGTATCATTAGTGACGTCTAGACACAGAATAATCGAAACTGGTGGATTTTTTGTGTGTATTTGAAACTTAAGTCTGAAAAACAGTAGGTTTTTCAGCGGCCTCTTTTTATCAGCGGTGTGGCAGGAATTGGGAAAAGTGAATTTGCAAAATACTATGCGGACAAGAACCGTAAGAAATATACAAATCTCATTTATCTCTATTATGCTGGAGATTTAAAGAAAAGCATTGCAGGCATGTTATTTGACGATGATACCAGTGAAATGACCAAGGAAATGCTTTTTGATAAGCACTATAAGATTTTGAAAAAGCTGCACCATGACAGCCTTATTATTCTTGATAATTTTAATGTACTTCCAAAAGATGACAACTTTTTCAGGGAATTTACACAGAATGATTTCCAGCTATTGATAACCACCAGATGCCATCCTACGCAGTACCCCATTATGGAATTAAAAGAGCTGGATACAGCGACCGAACTGCCGGAACTGTTTTACCGTCTGTGCCCTTCCGCAAAGGAAGATACACTGGCAACAAAGCAAATCATACATACCGTACACAGCCATACGCTGACTGTTGTGTTGTCTGCGTTGTCCTTATCCGCAAGCGGCATGGAAGCGGAAGAACTGCTATATGAATTACAGACCTGCGGACTGAGCATTTCTTCCGGTGAAGCTGTTGAATTATATAAGGATGGAGATTACACCGACGGACTGATGGCAGAGCATTTAAGGAAACTGCTACAGCTTGGGAAACTGTCTGATCCCTGTCTTGATGTCCTGCGTAATCTTTCCCTGCTCTCTGCCTCCGGCGTATTAAAAAATGCTTTTAAGAACTGGCTGAAACTGCCTTCATTAAATGATGTGAATTATCTCGCCAAATACGGTTTTATCCATGATGACAGAGAAAACCGGAAAATCAGTCTGCACCCACTGATAAGAGAAATTGTTGCACTGGAAACTTTGCCGTCCGTATCAAACTGTCACACACTGCTTGATAGTCTGCATTGCATCTGCCTTGTGCATGGACTGGAAGTTAAAAGACCGCAGAATGTGATTGATTCACTTATCAGCATTACAGAAAACATTTTAGCAGACATACCAGAGGATTATCTGCTGTTCCTTCAGGATACGTTCCCGTATCTTGAAAAATATCTTGTGACGGACTATCTGCCAAAACTTGTAGAACGGATAGAGTATGTAATGAAACTTGGGATAACTGCTGCTCGGGATAAGCTTTCTGCACACCAAAACATTCATTCCTGCTGTGACAAGGCATTGCTTCTTGACTACAAAGCAGAGCTGTTTCTCATAAAAAACGACTATAAAAATGCCTTAAAGAAACGCCTTAAAGCAATCAGCATTTTAGAGCCATGCCATACCGCAGATGCCGATTTACGTACAGCAAGCCTGCTTTCAAATCTGCATAACAATCTGTCCAATGTATATCTGCTAATGAAAAAGCCCAAAGAAGCTACCGAAGCGCTTCATACCGCTTTAGCAATCCGTCAGGAATACGCTCATCTTAGATTGACAGAATCACATGATATGCTGCAACAACTGATGAATCTGACCAATATGCTGGTTCTCTCCAAAAACACTGATATGGCGAGACAGGCGCTTTCTGCCTATGAAAATCTTGTTTTGGAACATGAAGGAACACAAACATTGGATAATGGAATCTGTCAGATGATGTATGGTGCGATTGCGCTTTCCGAGAGCAATGCTAAAGAAGCCGAGCTTCATCTTTTATCTGCGGAGAATATTATTTCAGAAGTCATGGGAACCGATAACGATTATGCCAAAACTGTTTATTTGTACCTGAATAACCTGTATGCCAGATGGCAGAAACCGGAGCAGGCTATGGCATATAAAAATAAATACATTGAATGTTCCCACCATCGTCAATAACATTTTGATTGCCATGAAAGTTAAAATTTTATCTTAATTGCAAAAGTAATGTCAAAAACCGTATAAAATAAGGTATTTGACATTACTTATACCCCCTTGAAACATGAATTTTCCAATAAGTGAAAGTTAGTTATTAAACAATATTTTGTACAATTATTATCGAACACAAATCCACCTAATCAGTTCATCAAAGTCACTATCGTATAATTTTTGAAAATTCTTCCCATTTTCATCAGACAAAAATTGCAAAAACTCACCTATATCTTTTCTATATATCTGCCCAATTACTTGAAGATCATAAGTCGCCTGCCTTGTTGCCTCATAATCATTTATTTGCTTCATAGCTTTCTCTAATTCTTCATATTGCTTTTTCCAATATCGTGTATACTCTAGCTTAGATGCTGCCCCTTTGTATATATCTGCTTCAATCTTATCTGGCGCGTTCTTTTCATAGTATTTTCTCTCCTTCTCACTCAGAACAACAAACAAAAGCTTGTCTTTATAATGATGATCCTTAATTATTTCTCCCACTTCATACATACAGGCTTGTCTTCTTAAATAGGTATCACTTACAATCGTCAAAACAAAATCATGGTCTTGAATTGTATCCATGAACATTTTAAAGCTGTCTTTATATTTTAATCCAGTATAACGTGATATTTTAACCTTGTTTTGCAGCTTTTCAGAAATCTTCTTTTCAATTATATCCACTATTGGAGCATCACATTCTGTATATGAAATAAATAACGTTGAAGAATTCTTTTTCTTTTCTCGGCATACTTCTATGCTATTGTTTTTATAACAATAACACATGTCATCTATCAATATATTTTGCTCTGCTTTCTCAACCTTAATAGCAAAAACATTCTTTGTCAAAACATATATATGACCATATTCAAAAAGGATTTTGCCTTTTAACTTCTTAGACACATCGTCCATAACAGTCTTTATATCAAATGCAAGCTGAAAACCTTTTACCTTTAATACACCGTTATCTCTTTCAACACCAATCAAAACATATCCACCTTCTACATTGGCTAATCCACATATAAATTTTGTAATTTCTTCTGGACGCATTTCCAATGCTCTGCAGATTAAATTATCTGTCATATTATTTTGTATTATATCTATAACTTCTTTTTCATCTGGTATCATTTATCTATATCCCTTTCAATGGTATTCTATTGAGTCCAGTCAGCTTAATAATCTTTCCAAATGTGATTTTCTGTGGTTCATTCTTTCCATCTTCTACCCAAAGTTCCCAATCCATTGAGTAATCCAGCAAATCTTTCTCTGTTTCATAAAATATTCTTACTTCTCCGCCATCAGATGGACGTGCCAATAAAAATATTTCTTTCCCATCTTTCTTAATGACAAAAATCGTATTGGCTATTGGACGCATTCCAGTGATATCATACTCTTCACGCCCATTTAAATACGAAAGAATATTCTTTTTTGATCTCTCCAATATTGTTCTTACATACTCATATGTATCTGTATCATGTTTTGATGTCCTGACATATTTACTTGCAAACTCTGCATTATTCAATGCTGTGTTCAACACTTCTTCAGAATCAATTCCTAATTGCAGCAACACATCTTGTGTTAATTCAATCCTTTCTTCGCATTTTTCAACTTGCTGAGTCTGACCTTTCGCAATAAGTTCTTCTAGTCTTTCTGGATCGGATACATTAAATTTTCGCATAAGATGCTTTAAAGTGTCAGCATGCTTTATATCATCAAGAATTTGTTCATCATCATACAGATAATGTTTATTCTTATACAGATCAGGAAAAATCTCTTTTGCTTTTTCTTCATGATCACGCATCCATATCAACAATTTCTTGAAATTATTTCTGACCTCTTCTTCTTTTGAACTTCTATTACTATTTACATATTGTATAATTTGCGGCGACAAATCTATGTCGTTTTTCCAGCGATTCTCTGGTAGATCCAAATAAATATCTCTTATTAATAAATCCGCCTTAATATCATATCCTGCACTGACAGCTAACTCTTTCAGCACTTCATCAATTTCATTATCAAGGAATATCTTTTCCTTAATCATAAAATTTCCATTTTGGTTTGGAAGAATTGGTTTGGTTAATTTATTGATAAGATTATCATACCCTTGCTTTACAATAAATTCTATAAACTCTGCAAAAAACCGAACTGCCTCATCTTGTGATATTTCCATATATTGAGCAAAATCCCGTATACATCCATATTCACTAATTTGATCCGCCACACAAGTTATCGTATACTTCATAGCTTCTTGTAATATCCTATCCGAAACCACTTGCACTTCTATCATTTGATTGGCCACTTTCAAAATGCTATTGGCATAATGACATATCTGCCTTTGAACACCCACGTTATCATACTTACCATCACATATCCATACCATCTGCAATAAAATATTACTTTTTCGCTGTTTATCAGCATCATCTAAAATATTTTCTATCAATTTTAGTATCTTTTCATCATCACATTCCCCAAATCGAAACCATTCTCTATTTCTAAACTCCAAATCAAGAAGCCATTCTCTGCAATCGTTACCAAGCATTTTTAATATATCCTTATATTTTTCTAAAATTTTTTTATCAAAATATAATTCTTCTACATGGCAAAATGTACCATTTTGATTTGGAATAATATTAATTTGTTCAACCGAAACATATGTTTGAAGATTTCTATTATCCTCTATAAGATTAAAATACATCGATAACCATGAACGCCAATCCTTATCTTTTATTTCTCTCTGTAATTGCATTGCATTCCCATAATCATTAATTTGTTTCGTTAGTGATTTAAAAGTGTATCTATTACAGTCATTCCATAAAGAATGATACCAATTATGAATATCTCTCTTACACGAAATCTTTTCAGGCATTATATCATAAAGCAAATCCCATATTTTTTCGCGCATCTTTGCTTTAGAATCTGATATTATATATATCTGTTCTTCATCAAAATAATCCTGTAATTCCATCATAGAATCAACACTGGTACGTATAATGGGTACATGAAGAATTATATTTTTACAATTCTCTACGATTTCTTCAATCCACTCTTCATCAATCCACTCTTTTTTCCCATATGAGCCAATCCGAGTAATATTATAAATTCCCTCCCATTTCTTTTTCGCTGCATATTGGAGTATCTTTTCATACAATCCGCATGCCGTTTCAATAATACTTCGATTCTGTTCCACTTTATCATCAGCTTTTGATTTACAAGTAAGATAAATTCCGTCTCGCGGTTCAGTAGGATTGAAATCGCTTGCGAAAATTAAAATTGGAAAAGGAAAGTCCTCTGTCCCTATCAAGGGAAAATCACAGAACAATTTTGACTGCTGTCCTGCAAAGGGCAAGATATAAGTTTCATGTTCCCTACGTTCCAACGCAATAGATACAGTAGTATTTTCTTCTGTTAAATTTAAAACATAGATTTTTTTCGTCTCTATATCAGATTCATATATAATCTCATGAATTAACGAACCATCTAAACCACACGAAACAGGTTGGCTATATTTATACTTCTCCTTAGTAGCTTCAAGAGCAATTTCTTCAATATCTTTGAGCATAGACAGCACAAAAGGAGCTGATACTCTTAGATTATCTATACCTTGCTGCGCTACCTCAACGCCCCCATTATCTAACTTATATTCAAATATTGTGTTATATTCACCTGCCTTAATGTCATCTTCTGTCAATGGCTGACATGCCTGTAATTGATCTACAGCCTTTTCCATAGCAGAAACTATTTCATTTTTATCATGACCAGTTCTATCTAATGTTATTTGAAACTTTGAAAACTTAGATTTTTCGACCTCTATAATTCCTGATACATTGACAACCTCTGATAATAAATGTGTCGTTATAAATCCCGTTCCAAACTTTCCGCTTTTTCTTTCACTTCCATCATACTTGTCTTTTGATGAAGATTGGTTAATAAGCGACATCACATTTGCCATAGTAAATGGTCTTCCATTATGTCTAAATATTACATTGTTATTGATTTTATCAAAATCAATGCTTATTTTAACTTTACCAGTTTCATTACTCACATCTTTGGCATTTTGGCATAACTCCCAAATCCACCGTTTAACACTGTTTTCATTATTACTATAACGCTGCTTATCAAGCAACTGCACAATACGATTAGCTGCACCTATTCTTAATGAATCATTATCCGCTTTTTGTATATCTCTTTGAAATTGTTCTTTATCCATATATACCTCGTTTTACTCTTGTCCTTCTACCGTCATTCTTAATTTATAATTTCATCAAGCAATATATTTTAAATACTTTGCATGATATCATCATATTCCCCTGTTCTACAATCCGCTTCTCCAATCGTCTGCCCAAATAGATTTTCGTAATATGCCACAAACCTTCTATCATAAGAACACCTTTTTCGTATAAGTTCCTTGCTTAGTCCAAGATGTATAAGCACTTCTATCCTGAAAAAGACCTCAAAACAATATGTAATCCCCCTTAAATCTGTTTGACTTAATAGTGGATCATTTTTATGTGACGCATGAGTATAAACATTTCGGTCATTTACCATCTTAGTTATTATATCTCCACAACTACTATTGTCAGTTTCCGATAATGCCATAAGACAGCTTTCTACAATTTTTTCTAAACATTCTCTAAAAGTTTCTCCAAGATTGTTACAATAAATTTTTACAAACTCCTTATCTTTCTCATCCGTTAATTTTTTCATAATTCTATGCTTTTCTTTTTTAAATTCTTTTTCTATGCTTTCCCTATCCCCCAGTCTCTCGATTCCTTCCACCATCTGCATAGCCTTTAAAAAATTATTTACTGTAAAAATCTGTAATTCCTCATCCATCATAAGCTGCTGATATGCTTCAAATGCCACTCTATCCTCAACATACATTTTTTCAAACTGACAAATAACTTCATCAATATCTTGATTAAAATCCGAAAGTTTAAATATTTTTCTCCGCACATAGCCGCGTGAATCAAACTGCTCTCTATCGAAAGTGTTTAACCGTTCTTTGGGAATCATTGGCAGTCCCAAATATTTGTACATTTCTTTTCCTATCCACACTTCTATATTAGTTACCGATATTCTTTCCCCACATAATATTTCCAAAAACAAAATAAAACTATGGATCTTTTCTTCAACATTGCTAATTGATAATGTACTCCCTTGTGAATAATTTATTCCGTATTGAATTCCCAAACGTATATCCGCACCTATGCGTTGTACTTCCGGGGCTGCAAAACAAGAAAAACCTTCTTTCTTACCAATTGTCCTCATATGTGTATCTATATGTATCGCCGACTGTATATGGAATAAAATATCTTCTGTATCCAATATCCCATAGGGCGTAAGTCCAATCAATTCGGTTCCTTCTGTCACTTGCATAAAAAATTCTTCGAAACAATTATCGTGTACATTACAATATTGACTACCCCAAAAACTTTTCTTCGCCTCACAAGTAATGGAAAAAACAACATTTTCTACTCCTCTTGTATGTTTGTCCGTAACCCAATACCCCATAATAGTCACATACTGGTCAACTGTTTTTAAATAGATAACATCATTATCATTGTGTTTCATCTGTTGATACAATTCTCTGGAAAGTTCTTTTGTTTCTATACTTACACTATAGTTTTCAGATACTCTAATCAATCCTGCTATAGAACACTTTACTCCCGCTATTTGCTCAAGTGTACAGCTCTTACAATAATTCAATAACTGCTTCATAAAAAACTTTTACCCCTTTCCATACGATACATCTTCCGCCACCATGCTCATTTCCGGTTCAAATGAATATACAACATCACTGTTCCTTTTTAATTTCTCATACAATACTGTTCCAAGCGTGTCCATAATCTGTTTCATCATATCCGGCTCTTTAAACATGCGAACAAAAAACTCCTCATTTTGTTCATAGCGGCTCGCCGCCATATTGGGAAAATCTTTCTCGAAAAGCAGCATAAAAGTCTTAAAATCATTATTCTTTGCATATCCATGCCACTTATCCTGCGCTTCATAATCGCTTTCAATCTGTAAAAGGACTTTATCCATCTCTGTAAAATCTGTTCCATAGCGTTCATTGATTTTGTCTATAATGACTGTAAGCGGATTCTTCTTTTTATCCTTACGTCCCGCTTCGCCGGTAATCGGTCGGAATCCTTCTTCCGTTGGTTCCAAATCAATGCTTCCATCAAAATCTTTTTCCAAACGGTAATATTCCAACAACACTTTATCATCTACATTGACACGTTCCGTACTCCCTTTGGGTAACTGCATCAATAAGAACTTAGCATATACACTGAATTTATGGATATTCTTGTCAAACAACCGGCATACCTGCGTAATAAACGCATAAATACGATTGAAACGGGCAAGTGTAGATTTAAACATATCCTGCCTTTCCGCATTTAATGTCTGAAACCGGTCAATTGCTGGCTTTATTTTCCCTTGCAATTTTCCGATGTCTCCACTTGTTTGCTGCTTCTTTGAGTAAAAAATATCCGCAAACTGCATGATTTCAATTTCCTGATATACATGATACTCATCCAGTGTATTTTTCAGATCATAAATGACATTTGGATTTGTTTCCTCTTCCAATGTCGTTTCTTCATAATAAGGCTCAAAAAATTTTTTGATATCATCTGCTGAATTTACAAAATCAAGGATAAATGTATCCTGTTTACCTCTGCATGTACGATTAAGGCGCGAAAGCGTTTGAACTGCTTTCACACCTGACAGTTTTTTATCCACAAACATCGTATGCAATAACGGTTCATCAAATCCCGTCTGATATTTTTCCGCTACAATCAGCATACCGAAATCATCTGTGTTAAACGCTTTGGGCAATGCTTTCTCTTTGATTGTCTTTCCATCCTTTGTCTTATTCAGTTTTTCCTCCGTAAATGTCTGACCATCATCTTCAATTTCCCCCGAAAATGCGACAAGTACATCAAGGTCATAACCTTTCTCAAGAATCTGCCGTCGAAATTCCTGTAAATACCGTACAGCATGCAAACGAGATGGCGTTACCACCATTGCCTTTGCTTTACCGCCAATTTTTGTTCTGGTTACACGATAAAACTGCTCCAGCATAATAGCAGTCTTTTGAGAGATATTGTGAGGATGCAGCTTTTCGTAATCCAAAATAGCCTTTACTCCTGTTGTTGTATCTATCTCCGGATTATCAGGTATTGATTTTACAATCTTATAATACATCTTATATGTCATATAATTTTTCAGCACATCAAGGATAAATCCCTCCTCGATAGCCTGTCTCATAGAATAGATATGAAATGGATGATAACCACCGTTCTCATCTTTCCATCCGAACATATTGAGTGTCTTTTCTTTGGGCGTTGCTGTAAAAGCAAAAAATGACATATTGCTATGTACTCCCTGTGCTGCCAGCTCATCTAACAGCTTATCCTCATCATCCCTATAATTTTGTTCCTGATCATATTCCATCTGGGCGTATTCTTCTAAAATCTTCTCTGTATCTGCCAATGCACGTTTTAATTTTTTTGCCGCATCTCCCGTCTGAGAAGAATGTGCCTCATCAACAATAACGGCAAACCGCCTGCTGCCTGATTTTACTTCTTTATAAATCACCGGAAATTTTTGCAATGTGGTGATGATAATCGGTACACCATCATTGATAGCATTCTTTAGCTGCTGTGCATTCTTTTCAATTTTCTGCACAACACCATCTACATGGTCAAACTGATAAACCGTATTTTGTAGCTGCTCATCCAGCACCTTACGGTCTGTAACAATAATGACTGACTGAAAAATCTTTTCGTCATATGTATTATGCAGTCCCGCCAAGCGATGAGCAAGCCATGCAATGGAATTGGATTTTCCAGAACCCGCACTGTGTTGTATCAAATAATTTTTACCGGAACCATTGATTTTGACATCTGCAAGCAATTTTGTTACCACATCCAGTTGATGATAGCGCGGAAAAATCATTGTTTCCGATATGATTTCACCTGTATCCTTATCCCGTTCCACTTTCAAATGAAGATATTTGTTCAAGATTTCAAGCAGACGATCTTTGCAAAGAACATTCTGCCAAAGATATGCTGTATCATATCCGTTTTCATTGACAGGATTTCCTTTTCCTCCGACTCTCCCTGCGCCATTACTCCCTTGATTAAATGGCAGAAAATAAGTCTTTTCTCCTTCCAAACGTGTAGTCATATAAACCTGTGTCAAATCTACTGCAAAATGAACAAGCACACGTTCTTTAAACGCAAAAATAGCATCTTTTCCCCTACGGTCAAATTGATACTGTTCAATCGCATTTACTGTGCTTTGACCCGTAAACTGACATTTTAATTCCATTGAAACAACCGGAATCCCATTGACAAATAGCACAATGTCAATGCTATTTTCATTACTGGGAGAATAATGTAACTGCCTTGTACAATGTAATATATTGGCTGCAAATTGTTCCTGTGTTGTTGTATTAATGGAAGTTTCCGGTTTCCAATATACTGCACGGAATTTAACGCCTCGGTCTGTAAATCCCTGGCGCAAAACCTGAAGCAGTCCTACCATTTTTACCTCGCGGCAAAAGCGCTCCACTACCTGTTTTTCACTGTCTGTTCCGTAGATTTTCTCATAGCGTTCCCACTGTTTGGGCTGGCTTGTTTTTAAAAATTTCAGAAAGGTTTCCGTATCCAATGCCCGCTTACGATCAAATTTACGTGGATCTCCTTTTTCATAACCACCCTCGGTAATAAGATATTCTTCTATATCCTGTTCAAAACGTTTTTCCTTTACATCAAAATCTGACATGAATCGTTCCTCCTCAATGTACCTTTTGCTCTTCAACATATTTCCTACAATGTGCATTTACTCGCTCTGCTTTTCTTTTTGCTGTAAATAAAACATGGTTTTTTGTATTTCGATTTCTTTTCGCAATTCTTCTTCTGTCGGCAAATACAATTTATATTTTGATGCAAACAACTGCTCATTGCCATGAAGGACAGAATACCTTGCGATATCTTCATCCGTTTCTGTGCAGAGTACAATACCCAATGTTGGATTATCGTCTGTACTTTTCTTCAATTCATCGTACATACGAATATACATATCCATCTGTCCTACATCCTGATGCGTAATTTTGCCCGTTTTCAAATCAATCAAAACAAAACACTTCAAAATGTAATTGTAAAATACAAGGTCTATAAAGTAATCCTCTTTCTCTGTCTTGATATGCTGCTGACGAGCTACAAAGGCATACCCCTTTCCCATTTCCATTAAAAATTTCTGAATATTAGAAATAATGCTGGTCTCCAAATCGGTTTCAGTAAAATCTGTATTTGACGATAATCCAAGGAATTCCGCTATAACAGGATTTTTGACAAATTCTAGCTTGTCATTCTGGAAATTGGAAGTCTTTTCCTGCATTTTCTGTTCAACCAGATCTTTATGTTGCGACTGCAATATACGGTAGTAATATTGTGTATTGATATTTCGCTGTAAAGTGCGCACACTCCATGTCTGCTCATATGCCTCTTTCTCATACCAACTGCGGGCAGCAGAATCTGCCACTTGCAATAATGCACGATAATGCGACCACGAAAGCCGTATATGAGATTGTCGACACGCTGTGTCGACAATCTGGGGAAACTCTTTATAAAAACGCAGACAGTGATAAAGATTACTGCGGTCATAACCTTTTCCATACTGTGCAGTCAGCTCTTTGGACAATTTTTTAATGATGTTGGCACCGTACTCAGCGCGATCTGAACCATCAATTTCTTCTTCTGATATTCGGTATCCAATCAGCCAATTTCTTTGTGATAAGATTGTGTCTACCGCATGGTAGGCTTGCCGTTGGGAAGTCTCTATAATATTTTGTATATCTGATAATATATTTTCTGATTTTTGATAGATGCTCATAATATCAGTATTTTCAGTTTTTATGGGTTCATTCATGTTTTGCCTTTCATATTAATACCACATATTGATATGTCAAATATGTGTTTGTTATTTAAATTTAGTCAATTTATAATTTTGTACCCAACCTGAAGAGTAATTTCCACTTTCGTCTTCCCATTCAATTTTTACCCACTTTTTATATTTTTGAGACACTGTTACTACTTGTCCTATATTAAGGTGTCCCATTACTCGAGAGGAACAATCTGGTTTTATACGTGGCATCACATCATTTTTTGCAACAATGCGGTATGACATTGCATTTAGCATTTCAGCACTTATTTCTAAATCATTCACATAATAATTGTTTACTTCAATGGTTGTATTATATGTATTACCAGGCTTAGTGCTTACCAATGAATAAATAGAAATGAAAAAACCTATAATTGCGATACAAAAACTTACCCAATCTCTTATATCTTTAACATATTCTTTTTTATCTTTCGCCTCAATATATTCACTTTTTTCACTCTGTCCATCTTCTTCATCAGCTATGTATGCCTCTGTAATCTGCTCTGTTATAATATTAGCATCAAATGGATTACTGTAATCATATGCTTTTAATGTATCCTGCATTATTTCAGTTAATTTTGTATAATCATATTGTTGCAAAATTTTGCACATATCTTTATATGATACATCCATTCCCTTCGCAAGTTGCGCCCAATTTTTTGACAGTTTTGACAAATCACCAAAGTCCTGCACTATTCTCATTGAGTCTCGTAATTGTTTTGTTATTTGCGACGACATTTCTATGAACTCGCGTTGATTCTGCATCAATAAAGTCGAATCATAGACTTTTATGATATTTTTAACCTGATCATTCATTCTTGTTATAGATTCTCTAACGTCCGCAGATATATCAAAACTTAAAATGGAATTTTTCATAATCTCTGAGATCTTAATAAATGAATCATTTATATTTGGCATAGGCATAACCCCTTTTTCATAAAAATTATTTTACTTCCCTTTTCCCTGTAACAATCTCATAAATGAGTGATTTTTTGTATAAGACAATTTTGTTAATAATTTTTTGTTTCGTTTCAATTGCATCATCAATAGCACTGCACTTCTTGTCAAGAAATTTAGCGATTTCTTTCTGTTCTTCCATAGGAGGAACTAATACAGGCATACTTTTTAATAAGTCTTGTCCTAAACTCGCTCTTGTGACAAGATTCATTTCCTTTACAAGAAATGCACGGTGATGACTGCTTCTAAAATAATATTTACTGTATCCAGTGTATAATGTATCATCAAACGGTCTGACGCGAATTACAAACCCAGCAAAAGTCGCATTTGGTATCGTTTTCTCGCATACACTGGAAAACCCAACTTCCTCTACTATTTCCGATGTTCGTGTAAAGAAAATATCTCCCTTTTCAACAGAATAATCCTTCCGTTCATTATCCGTAGTATCAATTAATCCATCAAAGTGTATTGGCAATGTATAGTTTCGATATACATCTCCATAACTTACAAATGGATAACCATATCCAAAAAACTCACCGCCTTTACTAATTCCATTCTGAGGCGTTCCAATATTTCTCAAACGACATACTTTCCATGTAGATGGTATTCTACCGATAAATTCAATTCCACTATCTTTCATCTCTACATCAGAATTTAATCCCTTTGTTACTGCTTCCGTAATTATAGCTTGTTTGTATACCTTTAGCTTTTCAATAATCTCCTGCTGTTTCGCAATAATATAGTCTATCTTTTTACATTCACTTTCAAGATAATCTGCCCTCTTACATTGTTCTTCATAAGAAAGTATTACCAAAGGATAGTTCATCAATGTTTCCACACTAAGCGTCCATCTATTATCAAAAGATACTCCTTTTCCAAACGAAAAAAAAGCCATTAACCAATACTGAACTTTAAAATAGTAATCGTAAAAAACAGGATTAAAACCTTCCTTACTTTTTAAATTAATATATGCCGGACTTATAACACCATTAATATGGGAAATACTGCAATTTGCACCACTATATAAGTCCATAGGATTCAATAATAAATCCCCTTCTGCAACAGGATTATAGTTAAAATAACTTTCTGCAACTTGCCCCTCATTGTTTGAAATATCTCTTACACGCACACCACTTCTTGCAAGAGAAAGAACAATCGGCTCTTCCTGCATTGCCTTTTCATTTTTTCTTATAAAAGCATGCTTTACACGAATCATTGACCAATCGGCCGGAATTTTCCCAATCCATTCTACCCCGCTATCCTTCATTTCTTTCATATACCAAAAACCTCCTGCAAGCTGCCTTCCAGCTCCTTTTCCAGTTCCAGTATCTCCGCCATAATCTCCGCAGAAGGCTGTGGCGCTTGATATTTATAAAAATACCTTGTAAATGGTATCTCATACCCCACTTTGGATTTCTTTTCATCTATCCATGCATCCTTTGCAAACGGTAACACCTCACATTTAAAATAATCCTGTATATTTTCCGTCAATGGCACATTTTCCGTATCGCGCAGCGAAGTATCTGGCTGCTTCTTTCCACTTTTTAATATCAACTCGCCATTTTCATCACGCAACGGTCTCTCCACCGTAATCTTTGTGTATCCGAAATCATCATTATTGAAAATCTTACTAATTTCTGTTTCTCGAAAATCACCATAAATCTGCGTAATTTCTTCAATTGCACTTTCCGGGATATCATTTCTTTTATTTCCAAGTGCTTTTCTGCGCTTTTCATACAATCCGTTTGCGTTGATAAGCTGCACCTTGCCTTCCCGCTTTGTGCCCGCTTTCTTATTGGATAATACCCATATGTAAGTAGCGATTCCCGTATTATAAAAAATATCATTTGGCAGGGCAATAATCGCCTCAAGCAAATCACTTTCAAGAATGTACTTTCTGATATCGGAAGGTCCACTACCCGCATCGCCTGTAAATAGCGGAGAGCCATTATGAATAATTGCAATCCTGCTTCCACCATCACGTAGTTCTTTCATCTTGGAAATTGCGGTCATTAAGAAAAGCATCTGCCCGTCTGAGGCAGCCGGAAGTCCTGCACCGAAACGTCCCGCAAATCCGCGCTTCGCTTCATCCTCCACGACTCTCTTTTCATTTTTCCATTCCCGTCCAAAAGGAGGATTCGATATAATATAATCAAATTTTTGTCCTTCAAACTGATCATCGGAAAGTGTATTTCCATCTTTGATAAAATCTGCATTATTGCCCTTTATCAACATATCCGCCTTACAGATTGCAAATGTCTGGTCGTTCAACTCCTGACCAAATGACATAAGTTCTGTAGAAGAATTGAGTTCATGTAAATATTCTTCCGCAACGGAGAGCATCCCGCCTGTTCCACATGCAGGATCGTAAATCGTTCTTGCAATATTTTTCCCTGACAGCGTACTGCTGTCATCATAGAATAAAATATTTACCATAAGGCGGATAACCTCACGGGGCGTATAATGCTGTCCCGCATCTTCGTTGTGTGACTCGGAAAATCTACGAATGATTTCTTCAAAAATATATCCCATTTCTAAATTGGAAATGATATCAGGATGAAGATTTGCTCTGGTCGAAGTGAACTCTTTGATAACAATATACAGAATACCTTTGTTTGCCATCGTGTCAATGTGTCCGTCAAACTTAAATTTCTCAATAATGTCCCTTACATTTTCAGAAAAGCCATTTAGATAATCATGAAAATTTTCTTCGATATTATCAGGATCATCCAACAGCTTTTCAAATGTATATTTACTGGTATTATAAAATTCGTAGCCCGATACTTTACGCAATAAAACATCCCTCATCGGCAAAGTCTTAACCTCATCATATTTTTCAAGAACTGCTTCCTTCGTATCTGCAAGAATACAGTCAAAACGACGGATAACCGTCAATGGTAAAATAACCTCTCCATATTCATGAGGTTTGTATACACCTGTCAATTTGTCTGCAATCGCCCATATCAAAGCTGCTTTTTCATTTATACTTGTGCTTAAATTCATATGATATCCCTTCTGTATTTCTTAAAATGCTTTCAATTTAATGTCTATTACCCCTATTATCTTAGTATATCCAACTGCCCGAACATTATCAAGCCAAACTTTGCTACTTTTTAATCATCTTTTAAGATTTTCTACCTTGCATTCTCTTTACTAAAAATCATCGCTCCCTATCCCTCTGCTTTTTCTGAATATTATCCTTTACTCCGCAATGTTTTTTCCGATACTCATACTCTTTCAAGAACTCATCATAGACTGTCATCTTATATTTCATACTTTTCATTTTACCTTCGTCATATCCCATCCGTTTTTGATATTCCTTTAATTCTGC
>ERZ808028.685-NODE-685-length-25326-cov-6.294546_pt1 | contig 25326 bp, 17 predicted proteins | sample MGYA00380184_ERZ808028 | MGnify/ENA primary metagenome ERZ808028 (study PRJEB31490, sample SAMN06133397) | mouse gut metagenome | isolation source: J8_1 | host: mice | place: China: Chengdu | collected 2015-05 ...
CATCACCGGCAACCATAGCGTTCAAGGTCGTTTCCCCATTCGTCCCCGAGTAGATGGCATCCACAGCCTTCTTTTGGTCTCCAGTCAGAGGAAACGGGAGCGTCTTGATGAACCCATCCATCTCCTCCCGCTTCGGCATTGGCTTTGCCAGAGCAAACGACTTATTCTGCCGTCGGCTGTAAAGAGTCTCATAAAAATCATAGATCTGGTCAAACGAAATTCGCCGCTTTGCTTTCTTCCAGGAATCACCACCCATAGGATGATGCATCTCCCTGTAGGCAGGAATCTTCTCCATCAGCCCCATAGCCTTTGCCACCGCGTCTTGTTCTGACCAGACAGACCCGGCAGCCATAACAGACAGGCTTGCATCAATCTTCTCAGTCAGGTACTTATCAGACATCCCCTGAATCTTGGAATAAAACGGGTGGATATGCGCCAGACGGTTCTCGCCCGGGGCAGACATGGCAGGCTGGACTATTTGTGGCTGTCCTCGGAAATAGCTTACCTTTCCGCAGAAGGTCCATAGCGAGCCGGGAGTCAGCATTTTTTTGTAGTAGCAGCCGCCGAACCATGTGATGGCAATATCCCCTGTCCCGTCATCCAGAATGATGACAAAGCGGGTGTTGTCGTAGACGTTGGTAATCACTCCAGATACTCGGCAAATGTCCCCATCCCGCAGATCTTTGACGGCCTTCTTCTCTCGGTAGTCCTGATACTTGCGGGGGAAAAAGCTCGCTAGCTCCTCTGCGCAGGTAATCCCCTTCTTCTGAAATTGTTTCTCCTTGGCCGAACTTACCCCCAATTTGCTTAATGGAATCATGTAATCTCCTCCGATCTATTTACTTTATATTATGCGGTCCAGACAATTCCTATTTCCAAGAGAGCTGAAATCTATATTTTGGTGTATACAGAGAATTTTTTTCGGGGTTGGATTTTTCTCGAACCCCTGCCCACATGTTCTGAACTATCACACCGTTCGATGGTATTCTGGAATAAAACCCTGTCCAAATACCATTGATCGTTAAAATTGCCCAGCAGCCTTGGCCCGTTAGCAAACCAGAAAAATCTTCCCCCACGTTGCTCTGTATACACCAAAAAGGAGGATTGCTGCCATAGTTGAATATCTGCGACCTTCCCATTCCTATTAAGAGGGCCTTGCCTTGCAGAATTCCCCTCCCCTAACACCCCCTCTTCCATTTGCATACAAAATGGGATGGCAGGAAACTTCTGCCATCCCAAGATAAATATTAGACCTTTGGCTCATCCAGATAGATAAATCCTTCCAGTGTATACTGCCGTCCATTCCAGTATGGAGCGTATCCAAACGACCGCTTGTTAACGCCCATCCAACGTACACCGGATCCGCATTCGCTTTCATAATAGACCCTGTTTACATAGTCGACAGCCTCTACATATGCAATATGCCCATACCCACCTGGATCACCATAACAGACTAAAGAGTTCGGTTTAGGCGTAGAGCCATAGTTAAACAGTCCTGCGGCTTTGTTATTTCGGTAATAGTCACCACCATTGCCATGGATTGCATTCCGGTACTGCTCCTTTGTAATCGTGGTATTTTGAATTGTACACAGATACTCATATCCACGGCCCCACGCCCACCAAGTACATTGGAGCCCTTGCAGACTGTTTATAGGCGATTTATGGTATGGGCTGCTCGTCTGAGATTTACTATAGCTTGAAACTTCGCCTTTCCTGCTGACGCCGATGATGCCTGTAAGCTGATTTTCCAGGTTCTTGATTTTTTCAGCGTTTACTGTCCCGTCGGAGTTATATAAATCGCCGCCTAAACTACCGCCGCCATAAATTGTCATCGACTGATAGAAAATCGACATGGGGTCAATAGTAACCCCTCCTCTGGTTGTTTGCAGGTATAGCGCAGCCGTGCCGCCAGGCTTCTTTCCAGAAGTTCCTATCAAATCTCCCTTTGAAACTCTACTCCCCACAGAAACACTGATTGTATCCAAATAGCCATAGGTAACAGTAAGCGTACCGCCGCCCAGGCCATCAATTTCAATTTCCTGAGTCACGTACTTCCCCTGTGCCTTGGAGGAGTCGTTGTTTACTGCTGTAATCTTTCCGTCGCCAACTGCAAGTATGTTAGTTCCAGCTGGCACATTCAGCTCCATGTAAGAGCCATTAAAATTGGTAAGCGGCGAATAGTACGTGTTGGTAGGCGACATAGTTCCAGGAATCGTTGTTCCTGTCCCCGGAACCGTTCTCGTTCCCCCATATCCCAGGGTTCCAAGGCCCAGAGTAGCATTCTTACCGACAAATAGGAATGTAATATCTCCGTTTTGGAGCTGTTCCTCGGAAGCTTCTTCTGCAGTACTATACCAGACCTGCGTTGCAAAGGTGATGCTGTGATAGACAACTCCACGAACATCACCAGAGTTGTACTGAGTGCCAATCTGGAAACACTTGTCCAGTGTCGAATTCTTGGTCGGAAACACTTTACTGGAAAGCGCATCCCAAAACTGGGTCAGGAACCCAAGGACGTCTTCCGAGATATTGTCAACCAACCGCCCCAGCCAGTTTTTGGCCATAGAATCGGCCTGAGAAATATGCGCCTGCATATTGACTGCAGTAAGTGTATCAAAACTGGAAATGTCATAGAGCTTATAATCCGAGTCGATAGGCATTCCGTTCTGGTCAAGGTTCTCAAATGCCAGCGACGAATCGGGAATATTGATCGAGCCTGTAGTTGCTCCTCCTTTAACTTGGAGGAACCAGATGTTGTAACCCGAAGAATTCAGGTGCAACCCATCGGCTGAGTATGCAGGGTCCAAAGAATTATCCTTTTGCAGCAGAGACCATATATCGAGAATCTGCATTCCTCCAGAGCTGGCAATCTTATTAATCACCTGATTCTTCGCCATGATATAGGCGTTTGAGGCATTGTGCCCCTTCCCGTCAATGCAGGGTGGCAAAGATGTCAGAACAATTCTTGCCCCTGGAGCCTTCTCCCCTATTGCGGCCAGTAACGCCTGATACTGACTTTCAAAAGTCGCGTCATAGGCTGTACAGCTGTTTGTGCCAGCCAACAGATAGACTGTCTTTACTGTGGATGGAATCTCGGAGTTTTCTACAATAGTTTTGAGCTTTTGAAGTCCAGCCCCAGTCTCAGCAATTACCGTAGCCCCGCCAGACCTAAGATTATTGTTGGTATCCAGACCCACCGTCAACGAATCTCCGATAAAAGCGCTGGTGGAAAGGTCAAACGAGACTGCACTGCCGCTAATCTCTGATGGTGCAACCCCGTCAAGAGATGCAGCAAGGGCTTCCAGTTGGTCTGCGGACGGAGCTGGCCGACCATACCGGTCAACTGGACTCACAGCCTCACTGTTGCCTGTGCAATAATAATGCGTGTAGAACCCAGCGCCATTATCAACAACCTTGTATATTGTACCTTGGATCTTGGCTGACTGACCAACAATATTTTCAGGTATCGTAAACATGCCTGAAAGTACCTGCATAGCGCTGGATATGTCAGCCTCCGTCGGCTGCCAGTTTGGTTGGTCATACCTCCCTGGATACGTTGAGTACTGGTTCGCCTGCGTAAGGACCTCCCAAAACGTATTCGGGAACCTGGAGCTATAAACTCGGTTGACAAATACAGAGCCAACCATTAGCTTATCAAGCTTATTTGGTCCGGCTTCCACCGCTATCAAATGAGACAGGATATACAGATCAGAGGTGGAATCACCCATATCAGCAGCATCCACAACCCCAACCGCATTCAGCGACACATTACCATTGTAGATACGAAGCAGACCTAAATCCATCAGGAATGTCAGGTTATTCAGGTACTCTGTCTTCTCGGACGTGCCCTCAGCAGCCTTGAGGCCAGTACGGAGAAAGAAGTCCAGATCCTCCATATAGTCGGAGGGAACAAAGTTTGTATACTCATCAGCATACTCCTGCATATACTCAAACCCCCAAGGGGAGGTCTCCTCCTCAATCTTAGGCATCTGGGTGACGACATTACCAGTCCGGGTTGCAGTAAGATTGCATTTCGAACAACCGCCTGCCACGCTGATTTTTGTGACAGGTTCACGGTGGTCAATATTAGCCACACTGTTCTCACTCAGAGGGATCACCGTCTTTTCACAGTCGGGGCTGTCAGCCGGGCTGATAGTATAGTGTATATTGCCGGAAAACGTCGCCGCATGGGAGACAACAGCAATGTTCAGAGGATACAGGCCAGCTCCTTTATTTCCATAGGCATTTTTCAGCGCTGTATCCTGAAACTCCATACGATCAATATCAACATCCTTGGCGTCGGTAACCTTCATATCGATATGCTGATTGGTGACCTTGCGGTTATAAGCGTTGGTAAACCTTATTTCCTCGGCCTTGTTTGGTTCACTGCCCATGCCCCACTCCTTTGTATCATCGATAATTGCGTTGATATTTGTCGGCTTTTGATACCGATAGTCAACAGTATCAGATTCATAGGGCTTAATATACTCATTCAGAGCGGTGTTGAGCTCCTCAACAGTGCTAATACCTTCTAATGGCCAGCTTTTAACCCAAGCATGCTGCCAATCCCCCCACTTCCCGCCAGCATCAGTTTCAACCCAGTACCTGCGGTCGATATCAATCTCCACATGGGTATAAGTACACTCAATATAGCTTATTTTCTGCTCCGGCTGATACTGAAGTACGGAGCCAAATCCGTAATCCCAGAGACCTGGCTGCACCCCTGTCGATGAACTGCCGCTAATCACATTCCGATCGGTCAGCTTATATGTGGTTACCCCATCTGCGTCCGTAGACGCTGTTGGCGTTTGGGACTTGGCTATCAGGTTCTGCGTTTCATCTGACCCAATATCCGAATCCAACTGCGATGGATCCTCCAGCATCTTATCAAAATCCTTCACAACCTCCTCGTCAAACATCTTGGAGTTTGTACCAGTCTTGAAATCAATGGGCAGCCTGGATGTATAAACTATGGTTTCATTGCCATCCTTATCTTCCAGTGTCATCTTCTTCCCAAATACAGGTTTGATAATTTGTTCTGGGTAGTAAAATGAATTATCGTGCAGTAACTCATCCGCCATCCGTATAAAGTCGTCAGACAGGTAGAAATTGTTCTCACGGTCGAAGTAATCCCTCAGGCCGGCAAAGTCCTGAGTCTGTTCCGGTTTATTGAATGTATAGAGCTTGTCATTGTAGGATTTTGTAAACGAACAGGTAGACATATATTTGTAATAGGCATCGATAACTGCCTGCGGTTCTGTCATGGCCAAAGCCGTTGTGATGCCTGTCTCCGTATCCACAATAGCTGGGTTCTGCACAGCTGGGTCCAGGTTATCGCTTTGGTTAGAACCGCGCTCCTCTGCAATGAAGTTCCAAAGAATAACACCTACCAGAAGAATACCGCCGGCAACCAGCAGCGGGCCGCCAATAAGGGATATCAGCTGAACAAGCAGCTTGATAAAAATCTTAGCCAGATTCGCAACGCCCTTAGCAATAGCTTTAGCACTCTTTACAGCGCTCTTTCGCAATGCGGTCGTTGCCTTATGGGTAGCGTTCCTGGCCAGCCGGCCAGCTTTCTTCATACCCTTCTGCCCCAGGCTTTTTGCCGTATTCGCAGCTTGGTTCATTGCCTGTTCACTAACATTATTCATGTCATTTCCAGTGTTAGGCATAGAAATCGTCTCCTTTCCGATATCTTTTGAGATTTCCAAACATTGAGCTCTTGGCCCAAATTCCCAACAGAACAAACATATGATATGCAGACTGCAGGAAATCTATTGGGCCACCGCCCCCTGCCAACAAAAAACGGGTCCAGCCATAGCGGCCGGACCCATGTAAAGCAAATAGATTCTACCGGTATTTGGACTCCAAATCGTCTGCGGAACTCCCAGAACTCTGACCCGACATTGTATGCAGGTCCGCATTCAGGATGCGTTCCATCTGTTCAGCCTCCAGATTCTTTTGTGCCTTGGCCTTCTTCCACCAAGAGAAAGCAATAAAAATACCGACCACGACGACAATGGAGATGATGATTGTCGGCATCGGGGACTTTGCCACCGTCATTATACGGTCCGCCGACTCTTCAAACGCCTTGGAAAACAGTTCATCCTCAGACAGATCGGAGTAGTAGTACTTGTCCACGTAGTCCATCAGGATGTCGCAGGCTTCCTTATCCATTACGGTCTTGGCCTGTGCCCCACAGGTGTACCACATGTTGTAGTTGCCTGAGGAGTTGTACTCATGGAACAGAAGCAGGAAATGTCCTTCGTCTGTGAACAGATCGTCATAGAGTTCGGCTGCATACTCCTCCATGTCACTGGAAGATGGATTAACGGTCCCATTGACTGTGTCCGTAATATACAGGTAGGGCTGGACTCCGGTTTTCTTGAGAAACTGCCGCATACCCTTTTCCAGTTTCGTGCCGCTTCGTATCCAGTCCAACTCGTCTGTGTAGAAATCCGTCATAACGACAGAGCCCATGCTCAGGGGCTCTCGCTCCACAGTAGAGGGGGTGATGGAGCCAAAACCAGAAGACACAACTGCGGCTATGAAGAACAGAAGGAAAATAATGAACAAGAAAACAATGATTTGTGTCAGGCAACCCATCCCACTGGACCGACTATATGGCCGACAGTAACCGCCGGGGCCGGAATGATAGTGATAATGACTGCCACCATATGAGGACCGGCTGCTGTATCCTCCTCCGCCTCTATGAGAACTGGAGGAAAAACTGCTGCCGCCTCTGCCGGAAGATCTCATGCGCCCACCAGAAGAGCGGGAACTGCTATGGGAATGACCTCCCGAGCTGCGGCCACCGCTGCCGCCTCTACCGCGTCCCATATTAGCTCAACCCCATTTCTGCCTTCATCTTGGCCAAAGCATCATCAACGGAAACCGATCCGCCGCCCTGGTATTTAGCCGCCAAATCAGCCGCCTCATCAACGGGGGCAGCATCCAGTGCAGCTCTTGCCTGACTCTCATCCAGCATCCGCTGGGCCTTTTCCTCCATGCGGGTAAATCCGGCAATTGCGCCGCTTGCACCGTCAAACGCAGTCTTGGCGTCATTAACGCGATTCTGGGTCCGGGCCACAGCCATAGTCGCCTTGATGTTGTTCCGGCGGGCTTTCAGGTCGTTGATCTCATTAACCAAATGGTCGTGCATCTGCCGCATCTTGGCGGAATTGCCAGCAGCCACATCGTAGTTCTTCTGAGCCGCAGCCTGGGCCTCGGCCAGTGTCTGCTTCTTGGCCAGGAACACCTTAGCGTCGCCCTCGTTACCAGCGGACAGAGCCTTGCGGGCCAAGCCGTCGTACTTATTGACCTCTGCGGTCGCATCATCCAGCAGTCTCTTGCAGCGGGCCTCCTCAGCCACAACAGCGGCAGTCTCGGTTTTGACCTGAGCCAGATTCTCACTGGCTTTGCGCAGATACTGGTCGATCATCTTCTCAGGGTCCTCTGCCTTGTCCAGCAAGGCGTTGATGTTGGATGACATGATGTCGGCAAAACGGGATAAAATACTCATAGGGTTTTCCTCCTTGAATTTTGCGCTCTTACGGCGCTTTTTCCGGTGGTTGTTCCGGTTAAGACATATGGTATGCAGACCGCTTAAAACCTATTTTGCAAAAGAAAAGCCACCGCCAGGGAGATTCCCCAGCAGCGGCCAAAAATTTTATAAGGAGGCTTGGATCAGGTACTGGAACCAGCCAGCAGCGACGCTTTCACAGGCTGCAGGGTCCCAACCTTGTTGTCCTCTTCACTTGGGATGTACTTCAAGAAGTGGGCGTTGGTCAGACCTGCCTTGACCTGGTCGTCAGTGATGAGCCGGAAGTTTTCCTGGCCATCGGTCCGGCGATAGAACAAGTCAGCAGCCTCAAGGGCATCCTGCTCATTCTCACACAGGAAGAGGTAGACGGGCTCCTGGGAGTAGTACTTCCCCCAGTGTTTGCTGTTGCAGGCGAAGTGAACCAGCTTGTTGTCGATCTTCTCCTTCCAGATGAGGGGGAGATCGAAGCTGCGCACGCTTTCCAGGATAAACGGGTGGCTCGAATAGCCCTGCATGATCTCGAAAGCCGCAGAGAATCGAATCTCCCGGTGCCCGAAGGCGATGTCAAACGTGGGCTTGAAGTAGCGCAGAGCGGGACCCTGTACCTCAGCCAGAGCGAGATAGAACTCGACTGTGCTTAGATACTTCTGGATCAAGCCAGAACCGCGGACTGCGTCGGTAGTGAACCAGGTGATGCAGTCGGAGTTACTGAAGTGATTCAGCAGAGCGACCGCACCAAAGTCCATGCAGTACAGAACAAAGGCATCCTCGGGAGCTTTGCTGATCTCGCTGTACTGGTTCAGATAGAAGCTGTTCATCATCCGCTCGCCCAGCATCCTCTGGATGTTGTCATCCAGGCCAACGGGGTCGATGCCCTTCATCTCCAGCAGCCGGACCATCTGGTCGTGAGTCGCGAAGGTAAACTGGTACAGGAACTTCAGAACTTCCAGGGTAACCAACTTGTCGTACTCGGGGAGCTTGACGAACGCCTTCACCAATGTATACTCAGGCATCGTCTTGGGCTGGCTGGACTCGTGCTCAAAGCACTGCTGATAGTTCTCAGCAAACTTCAACAGCTTGCCCTCTTCTTGTGTAATGTAGGTCTTTTCATTCATAGTAGAGTTGCCTCCTTAAAAAATTTGTTTCCCGAATTGGGAGTCCAGGTATAAATCCTGTCTCAAGGGGTGAACTGCCTTCTCTTTGTCCGGCAATTCGCGGCGTGGGACACTTTTCATCCCAGACATGCCCATCATATGCAACAATTTCCGAAGCTATTGGCAGCACTGCTTTTCCAGCAAAATAGGCATCCTATAGGCCGCTGTTGGACATAAAAGGGCCTGTTTCCAACACTAATTGTTTTGGTATTTGTCATGGGGAGAGGGGGCATATAGTTGTGGGATAGTCCTCTTGATAGAGGGCGATGGATGCGCTACTCCAATAGGGCAGTCACCTTTCCCGCAGGCACAGGGCTGGGGTATTTTAGGCATAGGATTCTAGTCCTTTTGGGTAGATACAAAGATATGTGGCGAGGAAGAATTTTGGGGATTGCTGGCTCATGGGTTCTGAGCTGCCCTACCGATCGATGGTATTTGGACAGATGCATATAGCACACCTGCAAAGAAAAGCGCGGCCCCATAGAGGAGCCGCACAATTGCTTAGATAATTGTTTTAGGAAACGCGGATGATCCGGCCGCGAATGCGGGGCGGGTCAGTAGGATTCTTGCCGGGGCTCACAGACTCGATCTTGACGGAGACGCGAGAGCCCTCCTCAATCTCCAGGTCGCGGGGCAGAGCACACAGGGCATCGATACCCAGCTTCAGATTGACAAATACGCCAGTACTGCGGCCGAAGTCAGCAATGCGGACCACAGTGCCCAAGACGATGGTATCAGCCTCAAAATCGTGCTCCAGGGGCTTGGTCCGGCGAACCTTTGTGACAACCTCCCAGAACACATAGCCCTCCTGGCTCATCTCCTTGCAGCGAACCTCCACCTTGTCGCCCACCTTCAGGTACTCCCTGATATCGCTGTGGTCATCCGTAAAATCACTGTTGCGGATATGGCCGGTCACGCCGCCAACCTCGATGTAACCGCCATAGCGGCTGAAGCCTACCAGCTCGCCCTCGTAAACCTTGCTAGTGGCCAGGCCTTGCAGCATGGTTGCCTTCAGCTCCTCCTGCGCCTTCTTGCGGGAGCACAGCAGCCGGCCATTCTCCTCATCCACGCCCAGGATGATGAAGGGAATGCGGCGGCCCATCAGGCTCATCAGATAGGGATTGACGTTGTCAGAGTCGGCCTCGGAGGAGTAGATGACACACTTCTCGCCACCCTCCTTGATACCAGCCTCCTGGTTCTTGCCCAGAATCACAACCATGTAGCTCTGACCGTCCGGGTCGCGGGCCAGCCGGGAAACCTCACCCCAGCAGATAGCTTCTTTCTCCATGAGAGTTGTCAATGCCTGCTTATCGGCCTCAAAAATAGCATCCATCATAATAAATCGTTCCTTTCCAGTTTTTCTTTGAACTGACACAGCGTCTGTGTCGATGGAGTTTTCCCCCATTCGTTTTATATATTATGCAAAGCTATTTGAGGCTATTGGCATTTTAAATCAGGGGTAGGTGGTAGTTCTTTTGACGCTGCTCAACATGGAGTTCGCGCTGTTTTCAACGGCCATCTTCTGTACAGCCTGTTCATTTTTGGAAAATTTTTACAATACCTTAAATTCGAGGAATATTATGGTGCCCATGTGTGTATAGTTAAAACAAGCCAATCAGGAGGTGCCAACAAATGAAAAACGAAAAGTGCCCCATTACCTATCAGGGGCAGGTATATGAGTCTCTTAAAGACTTTGCAGTCAAAAACAATCTGAATTATTCCAAGGTTCTGTCTTATCACAGAAAGGGTCGCACTGCGGAGGAAATTGTGACCCAATGTCAGTTTTCTGTGGCAAGTAAGGCGGCGGCACCTCCCCGGGAAACGGCCAAGCGCTACTTCGTAGAATACAATGGTGTACAGTATACCTCTCTCTATGCCGCCGCCCAGGCTCTTGGCCTCTCTCCTGGCCGTGTGTATGATATCAAGAAGCGGAAGAAGATTTCGGCTGAAGCGGCTCTCGATTATGCCCTGCAGAACTCTGCCAAAGCTGGGCAGGGACAATCTCCCAATGCCACACCCTGCATAGTAGATGGTGTTTCCTATCCAAGCCGAGAAGCTGCAATGCAGGCATATAATATTCCCCGAATCACTGTATACAGCAGAATGGAGCGGGAGGGTATCAGCTTTGAGGAGGCTCTGGTCCGAGGACGGGATTCTGCAGTGTACCGGGCTCCCACTTCCAGCCTTTTCTTCAACCTTCATCTTGTTCAATCGAATCAGGTTTCCGCACCGCCCACGCTGGAGGAGTTGTACCGTTCCCTGATCTATTACCACTGCAAGGTTAACTATATGATGGATCTTCTAACCAGCACTCCGGCCCTGTTCGTGGACGGACACTCCTATGTTTTCTTCAACAAGGAGGCGCGGGGGGTAGAAATTATCTCGGAACTCCCTTTCGCTGTGGACAATGACACCATGAATGTTATCAACGGAACGTTCGTCACAATCAAGGCCTTCTCACACCAGCTGTCCAGAAAACCATATGTTGCGACTTTTCAGTCGGCCAAGGAAGAACTCCAAGAAATCAAATCACTCCTCAACACATGGTTCTCCTACGCAAGTGTCAGAGACAAACTTATCCGCACGTTCGGGAAACAGGAACCGGAGGTCGTTGCTGCAATGGCAGGGACTCCGGAAAAGCAAATCGGCTGAGCAAAAATGCTCAGCCGATCTTTTTTGTGGATTAGGTTGCCGTATTGTCAATGGAAACAGTATCCCCTGCTGTAGATTCTTCCCCTCTGGCATCTTCCTGATTGTCGACCCCATCTTCGGGTTCTGGCTCCAGGAAGATTGGTTCCTCCTCGTTAGGGTTCTGACTTTCAGCGGGAAGAACGGTCCCTTCATTGGAAGGGCCAATATATAGGCCGTCTTTGTCAAACCACTCAGGGTGTTCGATCCGCATGGTTTCCGTCTCTGCAATAGACTCATCACTCCGCTGTGGGAGACTGAGCACAGAATCAAGGCTGGTCCATGGGTCCAGGGCATTCTTCACTTCCCGAATGGCGCTTTTGGTCCAGATTTCCCGATTGAGCTGATTGTCCAGATCTTGGAGTGTCCAAGGACGGTAGTAACCAAACTGGTCCCCCACGATAATAAGGCGGACATCGTAGCCGGAAATGGTCATATCATATGCAGCCAGGTCATAGTAGCGGGTGGAGGAGGTCTCGTTGATTTGGGCAAGCATCTCATTGGGTGATTCCAGATCAGCCACCCGCAGTCTGATATCATCGGATACCGGCTTGGGCAAGATGAAAGAGGACCAATCAACAAAGGCATCACTCTTTACACTCACCGGAGACCAGGCCACTGCGGCCGCCAAAATCTTTGGTTCCGTAAATTCTGCGAAAGTCTTACTTGGATTACCATCCTTGCGGATATTGATAGCTTTGGCTACATCGGAGCGCAGTAAATCAAACCTGTCACGCCAATCCTCCATCCCCTGGCCTTCATCATCCTCCAGGTTCTTATACAGAGCCATCTGCTCCGCTAGAAATGCATCAAGGCCTGTAAAATCACCTTTACTCAGAAACTTTAGAGAGGTTACCTCCAGCATCTCAGGGGTGGCCGAATCCATTGATGGCCGTGACTGGTATTCCTCCTCAATGTCCTGGGACAATACAGGGGGAGGGTCAGTCAATTTGTTGGGATTTTGCAGTCCGCCGAATTTACCACCGGTGTTATCCACCTTCTGTGAACCAAAGAACAGCATAAACATAATCGCAAGAACAAACACAACGACCATTGCGCCGATGGCGGTTGCGCCAATGACAATTGTCTTGTTGATATCAGCTCGGCTGTTTGTTTTAGGGGACCTGTCGTCCACAACTACCTTCTTGGCTTCACTTTCATTATCGAACATCTTTCAACCCTCCTCAAATCAGGTCATCATCACAAAGAGGATCTCCGTGATCATCGTCAAACTTGAAGTTGTCCTCTTCTGACGGGGAAAACATATCGTCATGGGTCCAATCATCATTCTCATGCCGCCGATCCTCAAACATTTCAACCTTCCGTCCATCAGGAGTAGTGTCAACAGGTTCTTCGCCCAGCCCCTCCTCAATGCTCTGGTCTGGAGTCCTCTGAGGCGGTGTTGGAATAAAAGGCTTTACCGGGGCGGGAGCTGCATCTATTCCCTTCTCTTCCGCTCCCCAATCAATATCGCCAGTGTCAGATGCAGGCTTTTGATCCCCTTCGCCCTCATGCTCTTTGATATACCGATACTCATGAGTCACGATTTCATGCTCAACCATCTGTTTCAACCGCTTATCGTATTTCATATCAAGCCACTTTACCTTGCCAACTTTAGGCGTCTGGATAGAGTTGTTCTTGATAATGCAGTAGATGATCTCGCCAAATGGCCGGTAGATGATATCAGATGGAGAGAAATTAGCTGTCATTTTAGCCTGCTCTCGGACACTTTCTGAGGGATGTCCAAGTCGATCCAGACCGCCAGTAATAAGGTTGAACCTTTTGTGTGTCTGGCTTTTGACCACTTCAATCTTTTCATACTCACCAAACTGTTCTGAATAGAACTTCGCATCATCCTTTGACCCGCCAGGGAAAATCACAATGTTACGGGCGTTCGTCGAAACCAATTCTACGAAGTTCTTACCGTCGCGACCGCCACCCATGGCCATCTGAGCCCGAGCCTGAGTCGCCAGATGGGACGCCACACGGTAGGAACGGCCCTGTGTCAGCATATCAGCAAAGCCAGGGGTGGAATACGTCTGGAACTCGTCGATGTAGAGGAAGTGCGCACGGCGGTTATCCTCGTTGCCAGGCCGACGGAATACAGCCGACTGCAACTGCAGAATAATGAAATAGCCAAGAAACTTGCCCAGATCACGAAGCAAGCCCTGAGCAGTTGAGATGCAGATAACGCCACCTTCTGCCAGATGCTTATCAAAGTCAATTTCATTCTGCTCTCCCGCCTCAACATCGGGGTTCAGAATATGGCGCAGGTACTGATTGGCGATTACTTTGGCCACCTGGGACCGGATACCAGAGGAGTTCTCATAGACTTTTGACCGCTCTGCAAAGTACTCGTTCATAAACCAGCTGGCAATATCAGCGTTTTCTTTCGCCTCATCAGGCGTTGCAGAGCTGATTTTCGAGAATTTATTAACCAGTTCACGGCCCTGATTACCATTGTTCTGCAGCACGCGGCTCATCCAGATGAAGGTAGAGTAATAGCCATCTATCCCCTTATCCTTATCCAGGCGTTTCAGCACCTTTAAGGTGTTCCGGACCAGCTGCTCGGACAGATCTTTGAAGTACTGGGGACTGTCCGGGTTCAGCATTAGGAATGTGGTCACGGCATTCTCAATGACATCCGACTCGTCGCCTATCAGAGGATTAAAGAACGGGCAGTTATCAACGCTGGGATCAAAGTAGATGTAGGGCCGCCCCAGGTCCTTAGCCATCATAGCTACTTCTCGGGCCAGGTCGCCCTTAGGCTCGATGACGGTCACCCCAGCCTCCAGGTTATGGACATCCTGATTGACCATCGGCAGAATGACCTGAGATGTTTTACCTCCGCCGGTGGGCCCCAGAATGAGCATATGCAGAAAGCGGTCCTTATAAGGAATGATTTCTCTGGGATCCTTATCTCCTGCCTCCAGGCGCTCCTTATCGTCACACAGGACAACATCCCCAGGCTTATACTCCGTATTGCCCTTGGCCAACTGAGAGTTACCCACGTTATCCAGCCACTCCCAGATCTTCTTTCCAGACTCGCTAAACTGGAAGACTGTCACAATGGCCAGGGCTACTACAACAAAGGCAAGCCCTACAAGGACTATGGCTCCAGAAGCACCAAACCATTTGGCAAACATGCAGTAGGGAGAAAGACCCATCAATGCGGCAAACAGGAACATATTGATGCGAGCCCACAATTTTGAGGTCCTTGCCTTCTCCTGAGTGGACTTGCATGTCAGAATATACCATACAAGGGACGCAAACTCAAGGATAAGCGCCACAATAAACAGCGACTTGTGAAACAGCAGGGATAAGAGCACGCCAAGGGTACAGAGTCCTGCAATGAATTGCTGTCCGGATACAGCCCAGGCAGGCCCGCTCTCCTGGAGGAAGTTGTTGACCTGCTGCGCTAAATTGTTGATTTTCTCTTTCACAATTTTGTGTATGGTCAGCTGTAAAATACTGACCAAATCCTCCTTTCAGAAATGATATATGTATCATATGCACGTTTCGCGAAAACGATATGGCAATTAGAATCTAGTGCTCCTATCCCCTGACCTCTGGTGCTCACCTGTTGTATATCGCTTACCCCGATCACCGCTTGTTCTTTCGTACCCTAAAGCATTGAAGCCGACGAAAATTTTGATGCAGGATGTGTACTTTAGTACATTAAAGTAAGAGCATCTACCTTTCCTATATGTGCCGCCAAAAGTTTCTAATTCCCTGATCTGTTTGGGAGGGGTTCTATATATTTGCGCTCAGCTTTCTTACTCTCCGATTTTTGTCTTGGAAGTTTCCTCTATATTCATACTCAACCTTCTTGCTCTCCGATCCGTATCTGGGAAGGTTTCTTTACTGTCAGGGGCTTCTTACTCTCCGGACTTGGGCGACTCCGCTGTCGCGGAGCCGGCCTGTGCGGCGACCTCGCCGTTCCGTCGAGCTCACCACACGCTCAGCGGGGGCTGGACCATGGAGACTGTCCAAATTCCATCGATCGGTGTGTCTGACCGGGACACCTGGGCTTGGGGGCAACTCACTCTTAGACTCCAACGTTTCTTCGTATTCACCAAAGGTGTCTTATCAGGAAGGTGGTTCTGGAGAAGTCTGCTCAGCTCATGTGTACTGGGCAAGCAACTTGATCGTGGCATCTGGGCAGACTTCACCCTCTGGCACGACGCCAAAAAAGGTCAAGAAGTCCTATCTTTGACTCGCACTAGAAGGTTCTGCGTATAAGTCATACGCAATCAGCGACATGAAACCACCTCACCCACCGCACTCCTCTTGCGCCAGCGGCTTGTTTGGATGAGGTCCTCTGGCTTTCGCCAGCAAGAGGCCCTGCAAACCCATCTAATTTATATACCGGACAGATGTACCCGGTTGACGGAGGTTCTGTCATGGCTTGGGCATCATTCCCCCGAGTGGATTCTTTGCAGCGGCTCCACCAGACCTGATTCGTTTGCATTTAGGGGACGAATAGCTTAGCAACCCCCGCTGGAGCCAATAGAGTTTCTGAGCTCGTACTCCAGCCTTTATGGTGTCCACTGTATGCAGCCGGACCGACTGAGGGAATTATGCCTCTCCTCTCTCACGGCTCGCTGTAGTCTGCTATACAGCAACTTTGTTAACCTTTCGCAGCCCCTCCAGAGGCCGCTTTCCCAATCTTTGCATATATGGTATGCCAATCTATTGGACCCTATTTGCCAAACCCTAGCGGAGGCACAACATGGCCCAATGCACCCATATGATATGCGGTCAGCCCCTTCACTATTCCAAGCCTGACCAAATACCATCGATCGCTGTGGTAATCCAGAAATCATGGGCCTGGCACATCAAGAAAAGACCAAACAGTGAAATATACAAATTATCTCATCTGTCAAACGAGTTTGCCTATTTGGCCGGTGTTTCTCCTGCGGTCCCATCAAATGAGAATTTAGCTGCCTCAAATCGCCCTGTCCCATTCCTATCCATCAGAGGTACACTCCTCGAAATAGGAATCCTTCCGACCGCATATCATATAAATGCCCAAAGGATTTGTATACAAAACACATTTTCAGGAGGGATTAACCTACCATGGACAGAGAAACTTTGTTATCTCAGCTGGACGATGATCAGCGAGCTGCCGTGACGGCCCCGCTGAGTAATATCCTATGTGTTGCCAACGCGGGATCAGGGAAGACCCGCGTCTTGACCTACCGCATCGCCTACTGGATTATGGAAGGCGTGCCACAGGACAGCTTTCTCATGCTTACCTTCACCAATAAGGCTGCTGCCGAGATGATGGAACGCATCAGGAAATTGATTAACAGTGAGGAAATCTACCTTACTGGAGGGACTTTCCATTCCATTGCCTGCCGCCTCCTTCGTAAATGGGGCCCAGTTGTTGACGTTGATTCCAACTTTATCATCCTGTCAGAAAAAGATGCGGCCGACCTGATGGGTGTCTGCCGGGAAAAATTCTGCGCTGCACACGAGTTTGCCAGGGACGAATTCGCTGCACATAAGGTCAATATCATGGCGTTGTACTCCTATGCAAGGAACTGCTGTCTTTCGCTGGCCGAAGCGAATGCAATCCGCAACATGGTCCCCGATGAGCTTCTGGAACTGGTTGAACAGGAGCTGATCCCTGACTATGAGGAATGCAAGCGTAAGCGGAAAGGCCTGGACTTTGATGATCTACTGGTAAAATTCAATGAGCTGCTGGATGCTCCCCAGGCAAGCCGCTGGTTCCACTCCCACTTCCCCCATGTATTTGTTGACGAGTATCAGGATATCAACCAACTCCAGGATAATATCATCCACAAACTGGTAAAAGGCGTCAACCGTCTGACTGCCGTTGGCGATGAGGCTCAGTGCATTTACGGCTTCCGGGGCAGCAATGTGGAGTTCATCCGAAACTTCACCACAGATTACCCTGATGCTGCGGTATACAGCATCCGTAACAACTACCGCTCCCTGGAAAGTGTCGTTGACCTGGCCCTCCAGGTAATCAACGATGGTGAATATGGTCGTGCGCATCCTAAGGAGATGTTTGCCACCCATACTGGTCCCCAGGTGCCGCAGATGAACTACTACCAGGAAGACCTGGATCAGGCGTTCGGAATCGCAAAGGAGATTATGTCCCTCCACAGAGACGGTACTCCCTACAATGAGATGGCAGTGCTGGTCCGAGCCAATCGACTTGGCAAAGACCTTGAGGTGGGATTGACCAAATCTGGCATCCCTGTGCGTATGGAGTGCGGCATCCGTTTTTTCGATCGGGCCCATATTAGAATTGCTATGTATTTCCTGCGAACTCTGTATAACCCACACGATGATCTGGCCTTCTGGGCCTTAATGGATACCGTCTACGGGGTCGGGCCTCAGACCATCAAGAAAATTTTTGCTGCATTTGAGGGTCATAATTTTGAGTTTGCTCAGCTATACGGAATGACCGTAAAAAAGAACGCCCAGGCCGATTTTTTGAATCTGGCCAGGACCCTGGTTCGTGCCGAGAAGCATACGAATATGGTTGAGCAAATCGATATCTTCCTCGAAATGCGCGGCAAAAATTATCTCATGCGGAAATTCAAGGATTGGAAGAAACGATTGGCCGACTTCGATATTTTGAAGCAGACTTTGGCCGACTTTGACTCCGTTCAGGAGTTCCTCAATGAGGCTGCCTTGGACGAAAAGCGGACCAATGCCCCAGACGGCAAAGACGCTGTTACTATCACAACTATCCATCGCTCCAAGGGGCTGGAATGGGATACTGTGTTCCTCCCCTATATGAACGAGGGCACTTTCCCCAGTATCAACGTATCTGAAAAAGAGGACTTTGACGAGGAGCGCCGGCTGCTCTATGTGGCCGTAACAAGAGCCAGAAGGGACCTGTTCATCAGCAAGGTTACCGTATCGAATTCCGTTCTCAAACCAGAGCTTTCTTCTTTGCTGTACGGAGTAAGAATTCACGAGGGACCTACTGCAAGCAGCGAGTTTGATTATCCCGAGGCATGCTGACCCTAATTTCTGGCTGGCTCATTTTTTTGGCCAGCCTTTCCCAAAGGAGTTTTTTCATGAAGCTGATTCACCTGTCCGACCTCCATCTGGGGAAGCGCGTCAATGGCTTCTCTATGCTGAAGGACCAGGAATATATCTTGGATGAAATCCTCTCAATTATTGATGTAGAGTGCCCTGACGCAGTTCTTATTGCCGGCGACATATATGACAAATCCATCCCGCCCGCCGAGGCCGTCGATTTGCTGGATTTCTTTTTGGTAGAGCTTGTTAAGCGAGAACTTCCTGTCTTCATCATCAGCGGCAACCACGACTCTGCTGACAGGCTCTCCTTTGCCTCTCAACTGATAGAGCGCAGCAAGGTCTATATCTCCACCAAATACACTGGGGTGGTCAGCCCTATTACCCTGGAAGACAAGTATGGCCCAGTTAATTTCTTCCTCCTCCCTTTTATCAAACCGGTCCATGTACGTCAGGCTTTCCCGGGGCTCTGCATTGAAAACTACACAGATGCAGTGGCTGTAGCCATTGCTCACATGCCCATAAACCCTGAACATCGGAATGTGCTGGTGACACACCAATTTGTCGCCGGGGCGGCAAGGTGCGAGTCGGAGGAGATATCCGTTGGCGGCAGCGACAGTGTTGCCCACTCTGTATTTGCACCATTCGATTATGTTGCACTGGGTCATATCCACGGACCGCAGAATATCAAAGATTCCAGGATCCGATATAGCGGCTCTCCCCTGAAGTACTCGTTTTCTGAGACAAAGCATCGTAAGTCGGCCACAATCGTCGAGTTGGGGGCCAAAGGGGTGTTGGCTGTCCGGCAAATTCCCTTTACCCCACTCCATGACATGATTGAACTGAAGGGCTCCTACAATGAGCTTACGGTCAAGGCATTCTATGAGGATTTGGATACCAATGCGTATATCCATATCACGCTCACAGATGAACAGGATGTTCCTGATGCTATATCCAAGCTTCGGATAGTATACCCAAACCTGATGCGGCTGGACTATGATAACAACAGGACAAGAGCTTATGGGAACATCCTTAAGGCCGGAGATGCCGTCCAACAATCACCCCTTGACCTATTCAAGTCGTTCTACCAGCAGCAGAACAACGCATCCCTCTCTGTGCAGCAGGAGGAGTATTTGACACAAATGATTGAAAATGTTTGGGGGCAGCAGTGATGAGACCTGTCAAACTTACAATGTCGGCTTTTGGCCCATATGCGGACCAGGTTGAATTGAATTTGAATGAACTGGAACAGAGTGGCCTGTACCTGATCACAGGCGATACTGGGGCTGGCAAAACGACCATCTTCGACGCCATTACCTATGCTCTTTATGGGTCAGCCAGTGGTTCTGTCAGAGAACCCAATATGTTCCGGAGCAACTATGCGCGGCCGGAAACCAAAACCTTCGTGGAATTGGTATTTGAGTGTAAGGGAGAACAGTATACGGTACGGCGTTCTCCTGAATATCAGAAGATTTCCAACGGGAAAACTACCACACAGCGGGCTACTGCGGAGCTCCATCTTCCCAACAATCAGCTCGTCACAAAACAGAAGGAAGTCACCCAGGTTATCACCGACCTGCTGGGTGTCGACCGGGACCAATTTGCCCAAGTGGCCATGATTGCCCAGGGAGACTTCCTCAAGCTGCTTTTGGCCCCAACAGATGAGCGGCAGGTTATCTTCCGCAGGATTTTCAGTACAGCCAAGTATCAGGAGCTTCAGGCCAAAATAAAAGCTGATGTATCTGAAATAGAGGGGGCCTGCAGGGTGCTGCGGCAAAGCATTCAGCAGTATCTGGGCGGAATCTCTTGCAATGAAGGCAGCCCATTTTATGAAAGTGTTGCTCGTGCCCGTTCTGGCAAGATGCCGGTGGGGGAAATCATCCCTATGTTGGAGCAATTACTGACTGCAGATAATACCAGACAGGCTGAAGTAGATGTACGCATCGATGCCCTTCTGAAAGAACGAGCCCGGTTCCTAGCGGAGATTAATCAGGCTGAGATTGAACTGAAAACACAAACTGAACTGGACGCTGCAAAATCAAAGCTAGCAGCTTTGGAGTCCAGCATGATCCTGACCAACCAGACTCTGAAAAAGAATTTGGACTGTCAGCAGGAGGCGGACCGTCTGTCCAAGCAGGCTGCGGCCCTGTCCTCTCAACTCGGCCAATATGACCGCCTGGATCAGCTTGCTCGTGAACAGACAATAATCCATACCCAGCTAGTCTCCGTAAGAGAAAAAGAACAAGCAGATTCTGAGTCTGTGGCTCTGTTCAAAACGCAGCTGGAAAAGGATCGAGCAGAATACAAAACCCTGGCTGACGCTGCCACCGACCTTGGTAAGAGAGAACGCGAGCGGCAAACAGTCGAAGATACTGTGAAAGAGATTCAAGCTATCATAAATGACCACAAGGCACTGGAATTATTGCGAAAGACTTATACCGACGCTGCAACTGTTTATAAAAACAGGCAGACGGATGCCGATACTGCCAATGCCGAGTACCAAGCAGCCAACAGGGCATTTTTGAGTGAGCAGGCCGGGGTTCTGGCCCAGCAGCTCTCTGCCAACACTCCCTGCCCGGTATGCGGTTCCCTTAATCACCCCTCCCCTGCCCAAATTCTGTCGGAAGCGCCCAGTGAGCGGGAGTTAGAGGAACTGAAGAAGGCTGCCAGTCGGACTCAGGAATTGGTACAGCAAGCTAGTAATAAGGCTGGCGAACTCAAAGGGCGGCTAACGGAACTGGAATCCTCTTTCCAACAACGGACCAACTTTATCCCCGCCGGAGTTATCTCGACTGAATACCTGGCTCAAGAACTGGAAAGACGAAAAACGGCCTTGACCACCGCCATTGCCACAGAGCGCACAGCAAAAGTTCGAGCCGAAAGGTCTGCTGAGTTGTCCAAAGTAATTCCCGATAAGGAGGCTTTGCTATCCGTCCGTATTGAACAGTTGAGCCTCGATAAGGCTGAAATTGCTAAATTGAACGAAAGAGAAGAGTCCCTATCCTCACAAGTGAAGGATTTGCAAGCTGGGCTTCAATACACAACCAGGATTGCCGCCGCAGAAGCTATCAATCAGTGGGAGCAGTCAGCTGCCAGGATCCTTGCAGAGATCCGAAAAGCTGAATCCGATGCTCAAAATCAAAAGGACCAGTATTCTATGTTAAGCGGCCAGATAAAGGCTCTTGAACTGCAGATTGCAAGTTGCGATGGCCATAGCATTAGGCCAGCACAGGCTCGTATTGCTCAACTGGAAGCAGAACAGGTTTCTTTGTCTCAGGAATCCAAGAATATCCACGCGCGGGTTGTTCAAAATACCGCTGCGCTGGACAATCTTCTCCGTCAAAGTGAAGAGTTGAAGCAGAAAGAAACACAACTGATGTGGTTGTCTTCCCTGTCGGATACCGCCAATGGAACACTTTCTGGCCAGGTAAAAATGACATTGGAAACGTTCATCCAAACCACCTACTTCGACAGAGTCTTAATTCGGGCCAACACCCGGCTTATGGTTATGAGCAATGGTCAGTATGAGCTGATTCGCCGTAAGGAGGCGCTTGGCCTGCGCTACAAGGCGGGCCTGGAACTTGATGTAATTGACCACTATAATGGCTCGATCCGCAGTGTAAGAACTTTGTCAGGCGGGGAATCTTTCAAGGCATCCCTCTCCCTCGCCCTGGGCCTATCCGATGAAATCCAGTCTGCAGCCGGCGGGGTACAGTTGGATACCATGTTTGTAGACGAGGGCTTTGGGTCACTGGATGAGGAATCGCTCCAGCAGGCCATAGGAGTACTCAATTCTCTGAGCGAAGGTCATCGACTCGTTGGAATCATCTCTCATGTGGGCGAACTGAAGGAGCGCATCGACAAGCAGATCGTTGTAAAGAAAGCCGCCGCCGGAGGGAGTACAGCTAAAATAAGAATAGGTGGCACGATATGAGCAACATGATCCTTTTGGCTGTTCCAGGCGTGGAATTATATGGATTGCTGAGAAAAGGAGTCCCCCAAAGTAAGTAGCGAAAAATCTGTAATTTTCAACAAGCTTTGGAAAATTGAACATATCGAGCAAAAGGCGGGGATCCGGGTAGACTCCAAACGTCGTCATAGGAAAAGAATCCGGAACCCCGCCCCGTAAGGGGTAGGAGCAGTCAGGGGGCAAAATATATTTCTTTCAGTTTGCATAGAATCTCTATGCCCAACAATTAAGAGAATTTTGAGAAAACTGGAGGATTTTTTATGAATACACACATTTCGTATATGTATCGGGATGCCAGCAACTATAAGCAGTACAATGAGGCCATCGTTGAGGGGGAGTTGTCCCTGGAGGATCAGAATACCATTCTTGGCTGTCTGGATGAGAGCGAATATTTCATCCCTAGACAAGTCGGACTGCCGGAAAAGCGATTTGAAAAAATCACTGAAGACGACCACTGTTGGTTTGAGATGGGGTCTGCGTTTGCGAGTCCTTGCAGTCTCGAACCGACCGTAAATCTAACTTCCGCCCAATTGGTTGCCAACTTTGTGGCTGCCAAGGATTCCTGGAACGACTGTGTGCTGTTCTAACAGTACCAACGAGGAGGAATAATTTCATGGACAGATTAACTTTTATCATTCTGTATACCATACAAGCAGCCTTTGCTATCGGGTTCGGGTTTGGCCGACTGATTGCCTATTTTTTGTTGGGTGGAGAACCAACTGAACAGAATCGGTTGAATTTACTCACCGGGATTCTGATTCCCGGGGTACAGGCTGCGTTTCTTGCTTTCCCTGTGGCTGTTGCTTGGGAATCCAGCATCCCCATCGTCCCTCTGTTGGCCAAGGGGTGGCACATTTTGCTGCTACTCATGTGTATTGGGGTAGTTGCAGGAATCACCTACGCAAAACAGAAAGCAAAAGCATAAGAAGAATGGCTCACCCGCAAGGGTGGGCCATTTGCTGTTAGTCACAGGGAGGGTCATCTCCGTCATCGTCTTCAGCCGCCCAGTCAATCTTTGTACTGCCCAGGGCTTCAGAGGACATCATTTCGGCAGCCAGTGCCAGGATTGTTTTAGCGTGGGCCATGGACTCCATAGAATCCATCCTCTCCTCTGCTTTCTGGACCTCTTTTTTGGACACCCAGGCAGAGAATACACAGTTTTCCCAGCTGGCCAGGACGTAGGCCCGGACGAGCTCGCAGCTCTGATTCAAAGCTGTAAACAGCTTAATATCGGAGAGTGTCCGATCGTTCTTCTTCCATTCCTTTTCCACGCTGGAAAAAGTGATGCGATCCTCATCGGACCTGTTGCTGTTGAACATCAGGGAGAATACTTTTGCATAGGTATCATCGGAAATACCGTTCTCCATAATCGTCTCATGGACATCCTCTAAGAGATCCATGTCGTTATGGGCCAGGGAGAGGGCCAGTTCGTAAGAGTCACCAGTCATAAGGGGCATGTTCCTTTCTGTTTTGGGGTTGTGAGGGAATGTATGCTGTGGGGATTGATGTTATCGTATGCAAATTTTTACGATTTTATTTGCGCTAACTACTTCGTCCCCTCGCAAAGGGGGCTTTCCAGCAACTGCTTTAATGAAATCGCCGTATCTCCCCTGCCTTTAGGCATGGGGTGGCTCACGGTTTGCGCATGTATGCTGTATCAAGGATGCGGAATACAAAAAAAAGACTGCGAGAGGGTACTGATTTTCCCCTCTCGCATTTGCTGTCATTCACAAACGGCTACTATTTTCGCCGTTCGCCATAACTGCCGCAGCAGAATTCCAATTCTATTTATTTTGCTTTTTATGGCTCCTGTTTAAAATGCTCTACGCACAGATCTTCTCTGCAACATTGGCATGTCACATACTCGCCACTGCGAGCAAGAAAGCGAGGGGATCCGAATCGCATAATAAACAGCGATTTGTCCATTGTGGTTTTCTCATCGCAACGGGGGCAGTAAAAAGAGATTTCTTTGCTGTGTCGGGTCTCTGTTAAGTCTGTCCCATAAATCATATTCTATTCTCCTCTCATGTTTGCAATTTCCTTTCTGAACTTTTGGCTATCAGGGCCTATATAAACATCCAAATTGAATGATATCTGTATCCTATGCAAATATTAAAAATTTAATTTCAAAGAAAGCTCTGTATTGAAAACAGAAATTAGTACATCTAAAACAGAGATGCTGACACCGGGGCTATATCTATCTCCTGTGCAGAGTGCCCCATCCATAAACGGAGCGTTGAAAGCAACAGTTGACATTCTCCATGTCTTAGGGTCTGCAGGCCCATGCAAACGAGCCACCGTTGCAGGTGGCTCTTGTGAGTCGTAAAAGGAAAAGGATTCTTAGAGCATCCACCATCTTTTTATCATGCGTGGCTTGATACGTCGCACCTCTGCTCCCGATCTCGCGGCACCAGGAGATTGAGGGAGATTGCTTACTCCCTCAAGCAACCCGGCTTTAGCCGTGAGGTCATGACTTTATCACCTTACCTGCTTCTTTAAGCACAGCGGTCACTGTAGTTTTGCTTGAGGTATAACCGACGGTAACTGCACAATCTACAACTTCTGCATCCTCTCCATATTTATTATGCACATGTTCAGTGAACAGTTCCAACAGCTCAAACGGATAAATAAATGGATCGCGTGCCATATCAACGGGCACATCAATCACTTCACGATCTTTGATAGGATGGTCCTTATCTTTATTTTTTTGTATTGTATATGCAAACCTTGCTTTTCGCATATTTTTCATTTTACAGCTCCTCTCCGGTTCAATATCAAACAGATAGGCTTATCTGTTTATCCATATCCCCATTCTACCACATCTTTTTCCTCTGCGTACCTGGTTTGTGTGGTGTTACCTATATACTTTTTCTTTATTTCTCGTGGACATCAGATGTGTTTATAGACCCTGGATCCCGATGCTGAGATGACATTGCTAACCTCGCCAA
>ERZ808028.686-NODE-686-length-25302-cov-13.972091_pt1 | contig 25302 bp, 21 predicted proteins | sample MGYA00380184_ERZ808028 | MGnify/ENA primary metagenome ERZ808028 (study PRJEB31490, sample SAMN06133397) | mouse gut metagenome | isolation source: J8_1 | host: mice | place: China: Chengdu | collected 2015-05 ...
TAATGGTTGTCGTAAACTTATTATACAACGGAAAGTCCTGTACGATATTTTTTTCTTAAAAACTTGTAAAGTGGTGTGAATCTATTGAAATGCAGAGTTATAACAGGAGGCTAAGATTATGAAAAAATGGATACTGCCCCTGCTGGCAGCAGTTTTTGTGCTGCAAGGGTGTGCGGACAAGGAAACGCAGGCCGGCGCTGTAGCAGAAAGCGCGGCGCCTGTCACGGAGGAGTACAGCGAAGGTGAGTCAAGGAGTACGATACTAGAAGAAAAGCTTGAGAAGGAGGCGCTCAGGCGAGAGGAGGAGTCCGCACAGGCAGAAGCGGCGGGAAGCACATTCACAGATGATCTTGGCAGGACGGTCACGGTAGAGCGCCATGACAGGGTGGTTACACTGATTGGCAGCTTTACAGAGCTATGGCTGCTTGCAGGCGGTGACGTGGTGGGCGCTGCCAACGATTCATGGACCAGCTTTGACCTACGGTTAGGGGAGGACGTCGTCAATGTCGGCTCCCATCTTGAGCCGGATATTGAGAAGATTATTGCCTTAAAACCAGACTTTGTGATTGCCAGTGCCAACACAGAGGCGGACATGGATCTCGAGAAAATTCTCGAAAATGCCGGCATCACGACAGCGTACTTTTCTGTATCAAACTTTAACGAATACATGAATATGCTGGAAATCTGTACGGATATCACTGGCAGAGAGGATTTGTACCGTCAAAACGGAATCGAGGTCAAAAAGCAGGTGGATATGGCGCGGGAACGGGTGAATCAGAGAAATCTTGAAGGCAAGAAAGCGCCTGAAGTTGTCTTTTTGAGGGCGAGTGCATCGAGTGTCAAGGCAAAAGGCAGCTATGGCAATGTGGGCGGGGAAATGCTTGCAGAGCTTGGCTGTATCAATATTGCGGACGATGACAACAGTCTGCTTGACGATTTGAGCATGGAGGCGATTATTGCCGCCGACCCGGATTTTGTCTTTGTGACAACGCAGGGAAAGGACGCGGAGGCAGTCCGGCAGAATATAGAGAATACACTGTTAAACAATCCCGCGTGGAATAAACTTACCGCGGTGAGGGAGGGCAGGTATTATGTTCTCGAAAAAGAGCTGTATAATCTAAAACCAAACGCAAGGTGGGGCGAGGCATACCAAAAACTTGCCGAGATCCTGTACGGCGAGGCAGAATCATCAAATCAATAAAAGAAATAATAGTGTCGCCCTTCATCTGAAAATACTTTGAGGCGGACATCAAAGACTTCTTCAATTATGTGCTGTCGCAGGCATTCTTCGGGGGTGGCTGTGGCAGCTATTTTTCTGTCCTGCATAATGACAAGCGTGTCAGAAATCTCAAGTGCCTGTCCAATGTCATGAAGCACGAGAATCACGGTTTTCCCCTGCAATTTTAGCTGTGCAAGCATTTTCATAAAAGCCCGCTGCCCGTTGAGATCAAGATAGGTGGTAGGCTCGTCAAGGACAATATAGTCACAGTCCTGTGCGAGCGTCATCGCAAAGAAGGCGCGCTGGCGGATTCCGCCGGAGAGCGTGTCCGCATACTGTGCAGCGTAGGGCGCCACCTGCGCAAAGTCCATCGCTTCTTCAACAATTTCGATATCCTTTTGAGACTTTCTGCGCGCAAAGCCCAGATGCGGGAAGCGCCCGTGCTCTATCAGTGTTTTTACAGGCAGCGCTGGAATGATGGTGCGCACCTGCGGCAGAAAAGATACCCTGCGCGCGCGTTCTCTAACTGGCATGGCAAGATAGTCTGTGCCATCTAGCAGGATACTGCCCGAAGTGATCTTGGAGGAACCATTCAGACATTGGAGAAGTGTGGTCTTGCCGCAGCCGTTTGGCCCGATGACTGTCGTGATCTCTCCTTTTTGAAAAGTGACCGAGATTTTATGTAAGATTGGAACAAAGTTACAGCGGATATCCACTTCGCGAAATTCAAGCATTGACTCTGCGCCCTCCTTTTTTGGTGAATAACAGATACAGGAAAAAAGGCCCTCCGACAAAGGACATCAATACGCCGGCGGGCAGCTCAAAGGGGGAGAATGCCACACGTCCCAGAATGTCGCAGATGAGGACGAAGCTGGCGCCAAGCAGGACTGAGCAGGGTAGCAGAAAGCGGGCGTCGTTGCCAAAAAGGCGGCGGCAGATATGGGGGACAATCAGCCCGGCAAAGCTCAATAGCCCGGCAAAGCTCACCACGCAGCCCGACAGAATGCTCGACAGCACGAGCAAAAACAGCCGAACTAAGGTGACATTAAGCCCCAGCGAACGCGCGATATCGTCTCCTAGATTGAGCACATTCACAGCTTTTGCAGCGAGAATGGACAAAAACAGTGCGGCGAGAATGGCGGCAGCCGGGAATTTCAGGCTCTCAAAAGTCAGCCCTGACAGCGAGCCAATCATAAAGGTGGTGAGATTTATGGTGAGATCTGTGTCAAGGAGTTTGATGGTGTTGATGCCTGCATTGAGGAAGCTTGACACGGTGATGCCTGCAAGAATGATGGTGGTGCGTGAGCTGTCTGCCATATATGCCAGCCCAAAGATTGTGAGGGTGGTGAGCAGGGCGCCTGCAAAAGCCGCCATTGGAATACTGTATGCAGCACGGTTTCCAGCAAACATCAGCGTGAGCATCACAGCAAAACCAGCGCCGGAATTGACGCCGATGGTGTTTGGGCTTGCGAGGGAATTGTTCATGACACTCTGTAAGAGGACGCCGGCGGCTGCAAGCCCCATGCCAGCCAGACATGCCCCGGCGACGCGCGGAAGGCGGACAGTGTTTACTAAGATATAGGTAGTGGACTCCTTGTCGAGACCAGCCAGACACCGCAGGACACTTGTGGGGGAAAGCGGGACACTGCCCAGCAGAATGCCCGCAAAGATGCAGCACAGGAGCAGCAGGACAAGGAGTAGTATTTTATGCTTTTGCATGATAAAAGGTCTCCGTTTGGTATTTAATATATTGAACATAGGTACTTTTATAATAATGGCATATTTTCACGCTGAAATCAAATACTATTTTGCAGAAGCTTACCTGTATAAAATTTTTAATCAAATAGAATTTTGTCTACTGTGACAAACTCATATCCCTGCTGTGTCAGCTCATCGACGACCATAATTGCAGCCTCGACGGAGGTGTCATAATAATCATGCAACAGGATAATATCATTGTCGGTGATTTTGCTGAGGATTGTGTTTGCCACCCGGTCCGCGTTGGCGGTACACCAGTCGAGGGGGTCCACATTCCACAGGACAGGAAACATGTTCAGGTCTGTCTCGAATTTTTTGTCCCATGAACCATAGGGAGGGCGCACATACTGTACCTCTGCGCCGGTAATGTCGTGGAGAATCTCGTTGGTCTGTATCAACTCTTCTTTGAACTGGCTTTTGTTGGAGGCGGTGAGCTGTATGTGGCTGTAGGTGTGATTGCCGATGAGATGCCCTTCGTCGTGCATTCGTTTGATGAGCTCGGGATGGAGTTCTGCATGTTCACCCGTGACAAAGAAGGTCGCCTTTACCTCCCGCTTTTTCAGCTCATCGAGAAGCTGTGCGGTGTAGACAGGGTGCGGGCCGTCATCGAACGTGAGGGCGGCACGTTTGATATCGACGGGGGTCTGGGCAGTGGAGGCGATTGCCGGAATCGAGTGCTGATAGTAGAGCGGTCTTGCGATCGCCGTCACCGTCAGAAACATACATATAAAATATAAGATATTGAATATATGATTATACTGTTTCATATACAGAACCGCCGCTTTGTCATGTATTTGTGATAATGATATGCAAAAGAAAGGAGAAAGATTCCTAAATGTTTTGTTGTGGGAACAGTCAAAGAATGGTATACTAAAACAGGAGAGCAGTCTCGTTACAGTCTGTCAGGGCTGAAAGTAACGAAGTCTCTAAGAATGGAGGAAGGTATAAAATAGATGGAAAAGAATAAGAAATGGCATATATTTGAGGATTTGACTGCAAAATGTTATAAGGCACTGGATAATGGGAATATTATCAATGAATGCTGGTACGGCGCATATGATACGCTGCTGGAAATCATCGAGGAGGAACAGAAAAAAAACGCGGGCGGCTTTGGAGAGCTGGCAGAGATTGATGAGCGCACAGAGTATAAATATAATGTTCAGGGCTGGGTGGACGATTACTTTAAAGAGCTTAATGCGCTGGGGGATTACGACCGGATTTACAAAGATGGCTTGCGGCTGCTTGAGGCATTTCAGTGGGCAAAGCAGTCCTCTGTCCAGATTCGGATGCGCGTTGTCAACGCAATGGAGAGGATTGGCATGCATGATGCTGCCAACCGGTTTAGTGAAGAGTGGGTTGGAGAAGAGCCAGATGATATCAATGCGCTGTTTGCATCGCTGATATTTGGCAAAAAGGAGAAGGAACATGCTTGAAAAAAATGTGAAGCTTGAGAATAAAACGATACTTGTGACAGGGGCCGCAGGATTTATCGGCGCCAATCTGATACTGTCGCTCTTAAAAAATGTGGAACATGTCGAAATCATCGGAATCGACAACATGAATGCCTACTATGATGTGGCACTCAAAGAATTTCGGTTAAACCAGATCAGAGAGCTGGCATCTGGCGTGACAGGAACGTTCACTTTTATCAAGGAGAGCATCGCAGAACAGAAGAAGATCAAAGAAATTTTTGAGACGCACAGACCACAGATTGTTGTGAACTTGGCGGCACAGGCAGGCGTGCGCTACAGCATCGAAAATCCAGATGCCTACATCGAGTCCAATATGATTGGCTTCTACAATCTTCTCGAGGCATGCAGGCACAGCTATGACGCGGGGGCAGGCGGCGTCGAACACCTTGTGTATGCAAGCTCGTCCTCTGTCTATGGAAGCAATAAAAAGATACCTTACGCGACAGAGGACAAAGTGGACAATCCTGTATCGCTCTACGCTGCCACCAAGAAATCCAACGAACTGATGGCGCATGCTTACGCAAAACTTTATGGCATTCCATCGACAGGACTTCGCTTTTTTACCGTGTATGGTCCGGCAGGGCGCCCGGATATGGCATATTTTGGCTTTACAGACAAGCTTGTCAAGAATGAGACGATCAAAATCTTTAACTACGGCAACTGCAAACGCGATTTTACTTATATTGATGATATTGTCACGGGCGTACAGTCTGTGATGCAGTGCGCGCCGCTTCCAAATGAGGAGGGCGTCAAATACAAGATTTACAACATCGGCAACAACCAGCCTGAGAATCTACTTGATTTTGTGGAGATTTTACAGGAGGAGTTAAAGCGTGCAGCGATACTGCCGCAGGAGTATGACTTTGAGGCACACAAGGAGCTTGTGGGAATGCAGCCGGGAGATGTGGAGGTGACGTATGCCGATGTGAGTGAACTCGAGCGTGATTTTGGCTTTAAACCGTCTACAGATCTGAGAGACGGACTTCGGAATTTTGCCCGCTGGTACAAGGAGTTTTATTTGTAAAATGATTGCAATTCAACAATGAAATAGGTATACTAATCATTGTAGAACGAAGAAAAAGGACGTGGAATGTCATGGATTTTAACAGAAAAAAGATACGTCTGGGTGATTTGCTGGTAGAAACTGGCAATATCACGCAGGAGCAGCTCGAGCGTGCGCTGAAAAAACAAAAAGAGAGAAATAAAAAATTAGGAGAAATTCTGGTTGATGAAGGCATTCTCACCGAGGATGATATCGCTGCGGCACTGAGCAGGCAATTAAATATCGAGATTGTTGATTTGCAGAATATCAATATAGACAAGGGCGTGACCAAGCTAGTGCCGGTGAACATTCTCAAGAAATATACAATGATGCCGTTTGCATTCAGCGAGCACAATAAGAATGTACTGCGCGTGGCGATGGAGAATCCGCTGGATACGTATGCGCAGGAAGATGTGTCTATCATCACAAATTATCAGGTAGAGCCCGTTGTTGCCACAACACGCAGTATTATGCTTGCTATTGACAAATATCATGGGCAGGAGGAGATCAAGCACGCCCTCAAACAATATGCCAAGGAAAAGAAACTTGAGGTCGAAGTGGACGAGCGTGAGGAGACAGAGATCAACAGTTCGCCTATTGTAAAGCTGGTCAAGGAAATGATTGATCTGGCGGTGCGCCAGCGTGCGTCAGATATTCATATCGAACCGATGGAGGAGTACATCCGCGTGCGGTACCGTATTGATGGGGTACTCCAGAAAAAAGCAAGCTATAACATCTCTGTACTCCCTGCCATTATAGCGCGTATTAAAATCATTGGCGGCATGGATATTTCAGAGAAAAGAAAACCGCAGGACGGCCGTATCACACAGGTAGTAGACCATGTGGAGTATGATATCCGTGTGTCCATACTGCCCACCGTATTTGGCGAGAAGGTCGTTATGCGTCTCACCGCCAAGATGGCACTCACCAGAGAGAAGAGCCAGCTTGGATTCAAACCCTACGAGCTTGAGCAGTTTGACTATATTATCAGGAATCCGCACGGAATCCTGCTGGTAACAGGGCCTACAGGAAGTGGAAAATCAACGACACTGTACACGGCATTGAGTGAGCTCAATACCAATGATGTGAATATTATCACCGTTGAGGACCCTGTCGAGGCAAATCTTGACGGCATTAATCAAGTTCAGGTAAACCCTAAGGCTGAGCTGACCTTTGCGAGTGCATTGCGCTCTATTTTGCGGCAGGACCCTGATATTATCATGATCGGTGAGATACGGGATACAGAGACTGCCTCCATCGCGGTGCAGGCTTCTATCACGGGCCATCTCGTCGTCAGCACCTTACATACGAACTCCGCAGCAAGCTCAATCACCCGCTTGGAGGATATGGGGATTGAGTCCTATCTGATTGCGGACTCTGTGATCGGTGTTATCGCGCAGCGTCTTGTCAGACGGCTCTGCCCGCTGTGCAAGACGCCAAAGCAGGCAACAGAGCAGGAGAAGGAGTTTATGGGCGTGGATACCGCAAAGGACATCACGATCTATGAACCCTGCGGCTGTTCAAAATGTGAGAATACTGGATTTAAAGGAAGAATTGGTGTGTATGAGATTATGCGAATGTCTCCGGCACTCAAAAAGATTATCAGCAGACGCGAGGGGGCGGATATTTTAAGAGAAAAGGCGATCGAGGAGGGTATGCGCACACTGCGCATGAGCGGTTCGGAGTATGTGCTTGACGGCACAACTTCTTTTGCAGAGGTCGTGAGGATCTCCTTTGACGCATAGCCTTTGACAAGATTTATTTTGAGAGCGAAGTGGGAAAGGGGCAAAATACAGACATGGCAAAATACGGGTATGAGGCCATTGATAAGCTTGGAAAGGAAACCAAAGGTTCCATCGAGGCAAACAGTGAGGAAGAGGTAAAAAATAAACTGAGAAGTCAGGGGCTTACCGTTGTGTCCGTAAAGGGACAAAGCATCTTGACGCAGGATTTGAATATTCAGATTGGCGGCTATCCGACGGCGAGAGACCTGAGTGTCATGTGCCGCCAGTTTGTCAGCATGAATAAGGCGGGCGTGACGATTATGGAGACGCTGCGCATGCTGTATGAGCAGACAGAGAACAAGCGGCTGAAAGATGCACTCAACGAGGTGCGGGTCGGCATCGAGAAAGGCGATACGCTTGCGCAGGCGCTGGGAGACCACCCAAAAGTATTTCCAGACCTGATGATTAACATGGTGGCAGCGGGTGAGGCGTCAGGTACATTACATATCGCGATGGACCGTGTATCGACACAACTGGAGAAATCCAGCCGGACACAGGCGCTGGTAAAGAAAGCGATGATTTATCCAACCGCGGTATTTATTATCGCTATCGTGATCACCATTGTCATGCTGGTCGTCGTGATTCCCTCGTATGAGACGATGTTTGTTGATTTGGGCACCGAACTGCCCGCCATCACGAAATTTTACGTGGCAATGAGTAATGGCCTGATAAACTACTGGTTTATTATTGTGCCGGTGGTCGCGGGCATTGCTGTGGGCATTGTCTATTTTTCAAAGACAAATGCTGGAAAGCATTTTTTTGGCATGATGACACTAAAGATACCAATGTTAAAAAATATGACAGTCAAGTCCGCCTCCGCGCAGATGGCAAGGACGCTGGGCACGCTGCTAGGCTCTGGCGTGACACTGGTCGAGGCGACAGAGATCGTCTCCGGCATTATGGGAAATGTGTATTTCAAAGAAGCGCTCAAGGATGCAGCAGACCAAGTTTCAATTGGTATGCCGTTGTCCCGTCCGCTGGAGGACTGCGGACTCTTTCCGCCGATGGTCTATCATATGCTGCGCATCGGTGAAGAATCAGGCAGCACAGAAGAAATGCTGGATAAGCTGGCAGACTATTATGATGAGGAAGTGGAAATGGCAGTGCAGTCGCTGATGGCAGCGCTCGAACCTATGATTATCGTCGTGCTCGCAGTGGTTGTAGGCGGGCTGGTAGCCGCATGTATGGCGCCGATGATGACAATGTACACGGCGTTGGACTCAATGTAAATTCGTATATATGGCATATGGGGACATCTCTCAGGGGGTGTCCTTTTTGAATTTTTAGCGGGTGTGGACAATCCGTCCAATGCACGCGTGCCAGACATAGTTTATAATGGATTTGTATATTGTTGGAGGAGGGATTCTGCTTGTGGATACCATCAAAAAACAGTATAATAAAATCAGAAGGACAGGAGAGAAAAAGATGGCACAGAAATTTAAGCCAGATGTGGTGTTAAAAGAGTATTGGAATGATAATGAGCGGTATGCGGATTTTTTTAATGCAGTGCTTTTTAACGGAAGAAGGGTGATCAGCGCGTCACAGTTGGAACCGCAAGATACAGAGGCGTCCAGCACTTTGCAGCTTGGAGACAGCGCAGAGAGTGTCACAGCGGCGCGGGATCTGTTCAAAGTCGTCAAAACCGCGATGGGCGCAGAGTTTATGCTGGTGGGCATAGAGCATCAGGACAAGATTCATTATGCGATGCCAGTGCGGGTGATGAACCTTGATGCTTACGCATACAATAAGCAGTGGAAATTATTAAAAGAGAAATACAAACATGAAAAAGGAATGACACAAGAGGAATATCTGTCCCATATGCGGAGAGAGGATAAATTTCTCCCTGTCGTGTCAGTCGTAATTTACTACGGCGAGAAGAAATGGGACGGGGCAAAAGATCTCCACGGGGTATTGGACATACCAGAGGAGATCAAACCGTTCGTGGGGAATTATCCAATGCATCTTGTAGAAGTGGCGGATAACCAGCTTTCATTTGAAAATGCGAACAACATAGACCTGTTCGAGATGATGAAAATTTTATATGATACCACAAATAGCAGAAAACAGCGGGTACAGCGGGCGCAGGAGTATGAAAAAGAGCACGATCTTGATGATGATGTAATACGCGTTTTGGCTGCAATCAATAATGTTCAGATAAAGAGAACGGGGAAAAAGGAGGAACTGAATATGTGTTCACTATTTGAGGAAATTGCAAGAGAGAATAAGGCAGAAGGAAAGGCGGAGTCTGTACTGGAACTGCTGGAGGATTACGGGGACATTTCCGAGGAACTAAGAATGATAGTAATGAAACAGACAGATTTGGGAGTTTTAAGAGAGTGGCTTTTGGCAGCAGCAAGAGCAGGCTCAATCGAAGAATTTGAGCGTGTGGTAAAATCACGCAGCGATTTACAAAAATAGTCGTTTGATGCAATGTATAGCCGTTTCGTGCAAACTGCTTTTGAAAAGAAACACTTTAGCCGATATTTTTTACGCAGAGCATTACGATCTGAGAAAAAATAAAGAATAGAGGAAGGCAATGAAGACAACAATGAAGATAGCAGTCTGTGACGGCCGTAGAGAGGACAGAACTAGAGTGAGGGAATTATTGGAGGCATATCAGCAGGAAAGCGGGAGCGGAATCAAGCATCTTGAAATCCGTGAATATGCTTCAGGCGCTGCACTGTGTGCAGATGATGAATTTTTACAGTCATGTAAGCTTCTCTTTCTCGATATCAACATGGAGGCGATGGAGGGCCTGAGAACAGCCCGCCAGATTAAGGAAAAATACCCTGCTATCCATGTGATTCTAGTGACTGCCTGCATGAATTATGCACTGGACGGATACAAGGTCAAAGCGAGCCGCTTTCTGCTAAAGGAGGATTTGGAGCAGACACTTGGGGAATGCATGGATGACATTCTAAAAGAAATCGGGCAGGAGAGCCAGACAATCACGCTTGATTTCGTGGAGGGGAAAATGCAGCTTCGGGCAGATGAAATAATTTACATTGAGACAAACAGACATAAAAATGTATTTTATACCCAGAACAGGGTACTAAACATTTATAAGAAAATGGACGAGCTGGAGGAAGCGTTGCGGGGAATGGGGTTTTTGCGGATTCACCAGAGTTTTCTGATTAATATGCGCTATATTGTAAAAATCAGCAGTTACCTTATGACACTGACAACAGGAAAAGAGATTTCTGTGCCAAAATCGCGGTATCCCGAAGTAAAACGGCAGTATACGCTGTTTAAAGCGGCGCTGTGAGCATGGGCTGTCTGGTGCTGTCAATGGTCATTTGGTGCAGTGCAGGTTTATACAAAGGGTATTTTTGCCGATATCATAAGAGATATCAGCGAAAGGAGGATATTGATGAAAGTAACAGATGTGTTTTCGTGGCTGCCCGCGGACGAGATCAGCATCGGAGAATTGGAACAGCTTTTTGAAGCGCATGATCATGGAACATATAAAGGGGCATATACCGTATCGCTGGATATGCCACAACAGGCGGGTATGGATATCAGAAACAGCAGTGCGGCATTGGCTGAGGAAGGTAAAAAGACAGCGTTTGTGCTAAAACGTGATACTGTTATTGCTGTGATCGGATACCGGGAGACTATCAAAACATAAGGAGGAAACGATGAGTATTTATGGAATAGGAACAGCAGGATACCCCATGACAGGGTATGAACCCCGAAAGACACCAAGGAGTGCAACGGCAAATAATTATACGAGTCAGATGAGCAGTGTGACACAGACCACACAGATGTCCAGCGGGACATTTGAGCTTCATATTTCAAATGATACAGATGGAGAGGCGGTCGGCGCTACGTGCGGTTCGGATTATTCCGTGACAGTTTACCAGCCAAAAGACTTTGACCCGTCAAATCCCGTGTACAAGGTAAAGGTGTGGGACAAGGAAGGAAATGTGACAGAGCGCATGGTGGACGTGTCAAAAGTGGATACCAGAAGCGGTGATTTCATTGATATGTTCGCTTATACAAGCCATCTGTCAGCGAGCGGAGAATATCCCAATGCGGATTCTGCTTTTATGGGCGCAGATGCAATCCGGCATGGCGCAGATGGCAGAAGCTATGATGACCTTTTTCAAAAGACAGACTGGCTCGGTGTTGTGAGAGATGCGATGCAGATGCAGTTTGAGGCTAAGAATTTAGAGGGATACATGGAATATAAGCGGTTTTTAGATTTTTTGGAGCAGTAAATTCTGAACCGTAAATTCTAAACAATTCCTTCGCTGCTTGGACTGATACAAGGGGAGCAGCGGGCGGTTCTGACTGACAGAGGAACCGTCATTTTAAAATAAAAACGGTTTATTTCAAGGAGGAGCGAACTACATGGGAATCAATGGAATAGGGCCAGCAGGGTATCCGCTGGCAGGATATAGGACAGGAACATCACAGCACAAAGCAGCGCAGAAAAGCTTTGCAAACGAGCTTGGCAATGCCGCGGTGGCACAACAGAAGGAATACATAGTTTTTCTGAAATCGGAAGATATGCTGTATTCCGGTGGAAACGGCACAGGACTGTCCTATTATATTCAATATGCAGAAAACTCAACAGAAGAAGATCCCACTGTTATCGCAAAGGGCGTGGACGAGAACGGGGAGGAATTTGAGCAGACTATCCATATCAACAGGATCAATCCGCGCTGTGCGACAATTGTGGAGATGCACGCACTGGAGGCGCATCTGGGCGTGGACAAGAACGGCGGACTGACTTCACTCCCGCCGGAAACGGGAAATATGGGGCTGCACGATACAGCAGACTTCATGGATATGTTTCAGCAGCAGATCTATGATATGAAGCTGTTAAAACAGTCTGGTCTGGCAGCATATTATCAATACAGTATGCGAATGTTTGAAGAATTTATGACGCGGGGGAAGTAAAAGACAGGAAACAGTACTTTACGGTTCTGAAAACAGAAGGTATAATAGAATCAATCATTGGAGGTGGGATTCTATGCATACCATAAACATCAGGCCAATCCGCGTGGGCGGTCTGCTGCTGCCGTCAAATGTGCTGATGGCGCCGCTTGCGGGATATACTTGCTATCCGTTCCGAATGCTGGCGTATGAGCTTGGCGCAGGTCTGTGCTTCACAGAGATGTGCAGCGCCAACGCGCTCAAATACGAGGACAGGGCGACAAACCGCCTCCTCATCACGACGCCGGCTGAGCCAGTCAAGGCAGTTCAATTACTTGGCGGCAATCCGGCAGTGATGGAGCGGATGGCAAAAAGTCCGTTTTTGGAGGCGTTTGATATCATTGACATTAATATGGGCTGTCCTGTGCCAAATGTGTTTAAGAGCGGTGAGGGAAGTGCGCTGATGCAAGATGCCAAACGGGCGGCGGCGATCATACGCGGCTGCAAGCGGAGTGGCAAAGTGGTCACGGTGAAATGCCGCGTGGGCATTCGTGAAAATGAGCTGTTTGCCGCTGCGTTTGCACGCGTGTGCGAAGATGCGGGCGCGGACATGATTACCATTCATGGCAGGAGCCGCAGCATGATGTACGACGGGGCGCCGCACATGGAGGAGATTGCGCACGCAAAGGCGGCAGTGTCAATCCCTGTCATTGCAAACGGCGGGATTTTTTCTGTGGAAGATGCCGCGCGCATGATGGCGTACACCGGTGCGGACGGGATTATGATTGCGCGCTATGGACTGGAGAACCCTTTTATTTTCGGAGAGCTGACCGGAAAGCCCTGCGGAAAGCCAGCATTGACACTTTTGTCAGAACAGATGGCGCTGGCCGCGCAGCATTACGATGAAACCTTTACATTGCGCTATATAAAAAAGCTTGCCTCTTACATGATGAAGAAACGAAAGGGGACAAAGCGTTATAAGGAACGAATGTATAGAAGCGGCAGCTTGGACGAGCTGCGGGAAGTGATCGGGCTGATTTTTGCGGATAATCCAGCGTGTTGAAGGTCTGATCAAGATATTTTAGAACAAATGTTCATTGCGCAAAAAACAAAAGGTAGAAGCGGGTGAGGAACAAGGGTGGAGTATATGCAGGAGTTTTATGAGATTGCGAATGGCGTGCTGATACGGTACACAGGGCGCGAGGAGGAATTAGAGGTTCCTGAGGGGATTCGCACAGTTGGCGAAGGCGCGTTCAAGGGCTGTGTGTCCCTGAGAAAAGTTGTGCTGCCTGCGGGGCTGCAATGTATTATGGGAGATGCGTTCAAGGGCTGCCGCAGACTCGAGGAGGTCGTGTTTCCTGACGGATTGACGTATATTGGGCGCTATGCCTTTCACCGGTGCCATGCACTGAAACGCGCAATTCTGCCATGCTCAGTAGAGGAGCTGGGAGAGTGCGCGTTTTTGTACTGCGACAGTATGAAGGAGGTGCAGATGCCGGGGGTAAAGCGGCTTGGAATGGAGGCGCTTGCAAACGGGATATCCCTTGAAAAACTTGTGATCTCGCGCGAGCTTGACGAGTGCTGTATCTGTGATGTCTTTACGGGCTGCGGGCGGGTACGGGAAATTGGCTATGCCGATGGCGAAACCTTCTGTATTCCAAATGTTGTGGACGCGGCGGCAGGTGCATGCAGCGTGCCGCCATTGATTGCGCTGGTCCTCAAGGATATTCTTGAGCGCATGATGGAGCTTGAGGGCAGGACACTGGTGCGTTTCCGGGTCAATATCAAACATATTGAGGTGCCGGAGGGAATTGAAATTCTCGGAAAAAGCAGTTTTTATGATCTGCGGGGGATTGTGGATATCCGTCTGCCAAAATCCCTGCGGAGGATTGAGAGCCGCGCTTTCCGCAATTGTATCGGCTTGGAGGAAGTCGTGCTGGGCGGAGACGAGATACAGATTGACGAGGAGGCGTTTCGCAACTGTACTGCATTAAAGACAGTCAGAACTTGCGACGGGGCTGTGTATACATTTGAGGGATTGAAGGAGATTTACAGGCAGAAGGAACCAGATTTTGAAAAATGTCTTGTGTCTGCAAAGGAGATGCCGGCACCGGCGCGCGCGATACACAGGCAGGTGTTTGGCAATTTCAGGCTCAGCGGAACAATTCTGTTGCAGTATTTGGGTGCAGAATCGCGGGTTGTGGTACCGGAAGGCGTTACTGCGATTGCGGAGGAAGCCTTTGCGGGCATTGAGACCATCGACAAGGTCATACTGCCTGAAAGTCTGCAAGAAATCGGGGCGGAAGCGTTCCGGGGCTGCCTGATGATGCAGACCATCACGCTGCCAGAAGGGCTTTGCCGGATTGGGGCGGGGGCTTTTTCGGACTGCGTGAAGCTCTTGCGGATTGAGCTGCCAAGGCAGATAGATATTTTGGAAAACAGGCTGTTTCGAGGCTGCCGCGCTTTGCAGGAGGTAACGTTATCAGAAGGACTTCGCCAGATTGGAGAGAGCGCTTTTTATGGCTGCACCGGGTTAAAAAAGATTCAGTTCCCAGAAAACCTTACGCAAATCGGAAAGATGGCGTTTTACCGCGCTGGTCTGCGGGAGGTGCGCATTCCGGGAAAAACAGAGGTGGTGGAGAGTCTGGCATTTGCAAAGAGTCAGGTGCAGAAGGTGTGGATATCTGGCGGTTGTGATATAGGAAAAAAGTATGGTGCGGGTATATTCCGCGACTGTGTCAAATTAAAGCTGGTGTTTGGGACAGGCATGAGCCATATCCCAGACCAGTTCGCCTTTGGTTGCACGGCGCTAAAGCGTATCGTTTTGCCAAAATCCCTGCAATCCGTGGGGAGACATGCATTTGAAGGCGTGGAGCAGGAAATACAGCAGGGGTATAGCACGGGCACTGCTGTATTGTGCACTGCCTATGAAAATGAATGGAGCGCACAGCATTTTGAAGAAGCAGTCTCGACAGGAAATGTACAGTCCGGTGCAATATTTTGGGATGGAAAAGACCTTGAAGGAGAAGTATGGATTTCGGAAAATACGGGCATTATCGCGGGCGGTGCATTTTATGGAAACACGAAAATAACGACAGTACATGTGCCGGCAGGCGTGTCATCTATCGGAGCGGCGGCGTTTAAGGGCTGCAAATCGCTTCGGCACGTCTATCTTCCGCCCGCGATCACTTGTTTGAAAGCAGAAGTTTTTTCTGGCTGTGAAGCGTTGGAGGCGGTTTTGACCAGTGAAAAATGCGAAGCGGTGCAGTGGCAGTCGATTGGTGAGCGCGCTTTTTACCAATGCAGGAAACTGCGTGCCGTCCGTCTGGAGAAGGCACAGTCTATCGGCAAAGAAGCGCTGTGCGGCTGTGTCATGCTCGCTGAAAGTGCGGTGTATCCGGCGTTAAAGGCAGGAGAGCGCGCTTTTGCGGATACTGTGCTGGGGAGAACGCTGGAAAACGGAATGCGCGTTGTGGGAAGGCTGGTGGTTTGTGGAGAAGCCTGCACAAACCAGATTTCCATTCCGGCGGACATCAATGGCATTGCGCCCTATGCGTTTGCGGGAAACCGCACTCTTCGCAAAATTGTGCTGCCAGAGGGCGTGCGCTGGATTGGAGAGGGCGCCTTTTATGGGTGCAGCAGTCTTGAAACTGTCATTTTTTCAGAAGGGCAGGATAACGGGCAGGCGCAACAGCAGACAGAATCTAAACAACAGCTTATTATCGGTGCGAATGCATTTGAAAAGTGCATTGCGCTAAAAGAGCTCAGATGCCCTGCACAGGAGATTGGAGAAGCTGCTTTTGCCGGTTGTATTTCGCTTGCCGAGGCAGTGCTTTGGCAGGTTCAAGTATTGGAAAAGCGTCTTTTTGCAGGCTGTAAGGACTTGGCAGTCTGCCGCTGTGAAACTGCAAAGGTGGCACAGGCATATTGCTTTAGCGGCTGTAAGCAGTTGCAAGGTTTTGATTTTGCAACGTTTCGTGATATTGGCGAATATGCTTTTGAGGGCTGTGAGCGACTGAAATATGCAGCATTTCAGGATAATCTATGCCTGAGGGCACATGCTCTGGAGGATTGCAGCGGGCTGGAAGAAATCTGTCTGTGCGGGCAGCAGGGCATAGTTTGCCTAAAGGAATACGCGCTCTCTGGCTGCACGGCACTGCATTTGATTAGCGTGCAGGGAAAAGAATGGGCATTGCAAGGTTATCAGGATATCTTGTCTGAAACGCTTCCTGAGACAGTGCGGTTCTTGTTTCACAGCGCAATGAGCTGTTTTACCGTTGAGCAGGAGGAGACGCTGGTCCGCTACCGCGGTGCTGCCAGTGTAGTTCGGATTCCGCAGGGAATACGGCGGATTGGGGCGGAGGTATTTCGCGACGCGATGATGCTCGAGCAGGTAGAAATTCCAAAGAGTGTGGCGTACATCGGTGCGAGGGCATTTCATGGGACGCCTTGGATTGCGCGCAGGCGAAGGGAGGCGCCGCTCGTTGTCGTGCGTGATATGCTGCTAGATGGTTCGTCCTGTGTGGGCGAGGTTGTGATTCCAGAAAATATCCGTCTGGTGTGCGGCTGGGCGTTTGCAAATGGATTGGAAATTACAAGCATTCGTTTTCCAAGGATATATTCAAATACACTGCCAAAACCCGAAAACGATGCAGCGCAGTTTCAACCAAAAGAACGCAGATATGTGCAGGTGGAGGAATATGCATTCCGCAACTGTATCAATCTGCAAAAGATAACGCTGCCGGACGGCGAAGTGGTGCAGTTTAGAGGACTCGCAGACCGTGAGCGCGCGCTGCCGCCTTTGGCAAAACAGGCGGTGATGGACAGTCTCAATTGTTTTAAGACCGATGAAAATGGCATTCTTTGTGAATGCACAGGGAATATTTCCAGACTTCGGCTTGCCTGCGGCATCACTGAAATCGGAGAGGGGACATTTCAGGACGCAAATCTGCTGACGGAGATTACCTTTTCAGAGACGGTGACGACTGTAGGCGCACGCGCTTTTGCGGGCTGTAAATGGCTGCGCGAGGTCAGACAGGCGAAACATGTGACAAACATTGGGGCACATGCGTTTTCTGACTGCGTCGCCCTGCGCTCGGTCGAATTGTCAGCGAAGCTACAGCAGATTGGCGCACATGCTTTTGAGAATTGTACTTCTTTGGAAGAGATACGAATCCCAGAAGGGGTGGAGGAGATTCCAGAGCGGGCATTTTACCGCTGCCATATGCTGAAACAGATAACGCTGCCATCTTCGCTAAAAAAGATCGGAAAAGAAGCGTTTGCGTTCTGCGGCGGCGCCTCTCAAATACAAGTGCCAGAGGGGGTGCTGATCGGGGAACGGGGACTTTATACGAAGTAACTTGGAAAATTGTGTAGCAGCATAATTCGTAGGAGATGAGATGATGTATTACCGTAAATTAGGGAATACGGGGCTTGAGGTATCGGAAATCAGCTTTGGGACGATTCCCATTCTGCAAGGAAATATCCCGGTTCTGCCAGCGTACTTCAATCTGGACGAAAGCGAGGCGCTTGCAGTGATGGCGCACGCGTTCCAGATGGGCTGTAACCTGTTCGATACAGCAATTGTGCCGGAATACGGTGATGCGGAGATCAAACTTGGAAAATTTGCGGCGTGTGTAGGGCGGGAAAGAATTATTATCTCGGACAAGGCACGTTTTTTTGGCGGCGGCGAGATGTACCGGGCGGTGGAGACTTCCTGTGAAAATCTTGGCACGGTGCCCGACCTGTATTTTGTGCATCAGGTGGACGCCAGCCACGAGGAGGAAGTGTTTGGAAGGGGCGGTGCGTTAGATGCGCTCGCGGAGCTGAAGGCGGAGGGGAAAATTCGTTTTGCCGGAGTTGCGACGCACTATTATGATATTCTGCTGCGCGGGGCACAAGATGAGCGCGTGGATGTGCTGCAAGGCAGCGGCAATCTGCTAGAGCGTGGTATGCTCGACCGTATTCGGCAGGAGACCCGTTTTCGCGGGAAGGGCTTTCTGGTCAACAAAGTGTACGCGGCAGGACTTCTCCCGGCGCGTTTTCCAGTGCGGACATTGATTGGCTTCGCGCTGGAGTATCCTGTGTCGAGTGTTCTGGTCGGACTGGGAACCAAGGAGCAGGTGGAGGCTGCGATGGGATGGGATACCAGAAATCCCAAAAGGGCAGTTCCCTCGTTTGAAGAAGTACTTTCCGTGCTGGAAAAAGAATATGCCCCGATACCATGTGACCGGTGCCAGCGGTGTGTCTGTTCTTATGGAACGGAAATCCACACCTTGTTTCGCCAGTACCAGTATTTTTATCTGGGAAAAGACTACTGGGCATTAAAAAAGCTTGGGCTTGGCATTTCTGAGAGCGCAAGGCACTGTCAGGAATGTATTGCAATGTCTTGTATGGATACATGTCCCCAAAAGATACGAATTGCACAGGAAATACAGAAAATTGAGAAGCTGACAAGAGAGTATGCCGTTTGATGCGGGATACTTTAAATATGAAAGGAATGAAAAAATGGGCGTTTTTTGGCATGTGGCAGCTTTCAAAAAACAAGATAAGGTGGAGATACAGGAGGTTTTGAGGGAGCTTGCTGCGGGGAGGAACGAATTTGAGATCGAGCTGGAGGCGTGCACTGTCGTCGAGTGCGAGGCAGGGAATGTTATTAGACTCAATGATTTTTGTCTGGCATATGACGGACTTGCGAAGGCGCTGTCAGAAAAACTCGAAGGGCCCGTACTGGTGTGCGATATCCATGATGATGACTACTGGGATTATTTTCTGTATAAAGAGGGCAGAGAGCTTGACCGGTTTATGACAGTGCCAGACTGCTTTGAGGAGATTCCAGCGGAGGAGTGGGCGTGCTGGCGCGGAAATGCGGCGTTGCTGGCACAGGAATTTGGCTGCCCGGAGGAAGCCGTATCTGACTATCTTCGTTTTTGGCAGGATGACGAGGAGAATGGCTGGGATGCATGGGAAGTGGTAGATTTTTTGGAGGCGGCTGGCTTCGAACTCCCAGAAGCAGATGAGGACGAGGAGTTTGATTTGGAGTGCCCAAGCGAGCTCGGCCAAGAAGTGTACCAACAGTGGGAGACGCCGAATGAAGCGAAGCCCGAAAAAGGCGGACGGTGTTTTCTCAAAAAGACCTCCCACGCCAAAATTCCTGTGATTTTGATGGAAGATGTGAAGGTGGACCCTGAAGTAACGGTGTGGGTGCGTGTCTGCGAGGCGGGCGAAATGAAGGAGTTTGCAGGCAGCACGCTCACTTCGGAACAGATTGTGCGGTTTATGGACGAGACTTTAAACGGGCGGTATTCGTATTTTGCGGCAGATTTTATCTTTCAGGGAGAGGGAATCTATGTCAAGCGGGTCAAGAAAAAGGTCTACCGTCCGTATCACTCGACACTGGTACTCCATCAGGACTTCGGAAATATGGCATGTTTCTTTTTTGCAGGGGACAGTCAGCGCTGCTATGAACTGATAGGGGATTTCGATGCATATTACGGAGAATGCCGGCTTCTGCCAGTGGGGAAGCTAGTGCTGGAACGAACTTTTGTCTTTCATGAGCGAAGCGGTATCGACCGGGCACTGAAGATGCTGTTTTCTGATTTGGAACATGCGAATCAATGGCTGTCAGAGTCCTCGCTATGGAGCGGGCAGAATGTATTTCCGGGCGGCGTCAACAATTATAACAGATGGCGGCGGCAGATGGGGCTGCTGGAGGATTAGGAGGAATATGATGCGGATCGCATACTGTGAGGACGAGGCAGCGCAGGCGGAACTTGTCTGTTCGATGATGGAGAGCTGGGGAGAGCGCAGGCAGGAGTTTGTGGAGGTGGTGTTGTTTGAGAGCGCCGAGGAATTTTTGTTTAAAAATGAAGATTTTCCCTATGATGCAGTCTTTCTCGACATTGCGATGCGGCAGATGAACGGCATGGAGCTTGCACATACTATCCGAAAAAAGGATAAAAAACTGCCGATTGCGTTCCTGACAGCGGACAAGACGTTTGCCATCGAGGGATATGAGGTGCGCGCCGTGCGCTATCTGACAAAGCCAGTCACCGCAGAAAAGCTTGACAGCCTGCTTGATGAACTGCGGACAGAGCAGGAACGCAGTTTCGAGGAAACGAGTTGTATGACAATCGGCGAGAACGGTGTCACGAGAAGGATTGCGGAGGAGGACATCTGTTATGTGGAGGTGCTCGGCCATTATACCCACCTTCATCTGGCGGAGGCAGCGACAATCCGTGTCAAGGAGAGCCTGTCGGCAGTTATAGAGCGTCTGGCATTAAAAGAGCAGTTTGTGAAGTGCCACAGAAGTTATGTGGTCAATCTCGCCTATGTCGAGAAAATCAGCCGTACTGACTGTACGCTCTCTGATAATACAATCCTGCCAGTCAGCCGCAGCGCCTACCGGAATTTCAATGAACGGTTTATCCAGTACTACAGGGGGAGTTGTCCATGAAAATCTTTATGCTGTTCTTGATAAGCCTAGCACTGGTTACGCTGGTCATATACCTTCTGTACCGCCTGCTCGATGGCATTTATGACAGGCGTGTTGCGGCATACCAGAACAAGCTGTTAAAAAATGAGGTCGATGAGGTGCACAATATCTACCTCACAATGCGGGGCTGGCGCCACGATTACCACAATCATATGCAGTCGGTCAAAGCCTATCTGGCAATGAATAATCTGGCGGAGGCGCGTGCGTATCTCGATGCGCTTGAGCAGGATTTGGAGGATATCAATCTGCTGTTTAACACGGGAAATATCAATGCGGACGCGGTCTTAAATGCCAAGATTTCCCTTGCAGTCAAGAAGGGAATCAAGGTGGATTACAAGGCGGTGGTGCCCAAAACGCTTGCAGTGTCAGACATTGACCTTTGCATTGTCATAGGAAATCTGATTGACAATGCAGTGGAGGCGTGTGAGAAGGTTGCACCCGAACACCAGTTTATACGCCTTTATATCGGAATCTTACAAAAACAGCTCTACTTGTCGGTTAGCAACGCGACCTGTGAGACGGTTCGAAAATTTGACGAGCAATATATCTCGTCAAAGCGCGGCAATCATGGACACGGGCTGAAACGAATCAATAAGATTGTGGACAAGTACGGTGGATTTATCAACCGCAAAAATGAGCCGGGCGTGTTTGTGACGGAGATTATGCTACCATTATAAGATACAGTACCAAAAACCACTTATGCACAGATATTGACCGTCTGTGCTTTTTTCGTGCAGAATGCCGGCAAAAGTGATAGGATATGGATGTTAATAATTGATGATAATAATTGATGTTAAAAAGAAGGAGGCGGACCAACCCATGAAACGCTATTCCATCTGGAGTAACTATTGCTTTACGTTTATACCGCTTTGGAAGCACAAGCGGCGCATTGCACTCTGTTTTCTGGCGGCGGCAGTGCTGTTTGTCGCAGCGCCCGTGGCAGGAATGATGATTACCTCGATGCTAGTCGGAAGTCTGGAGGCGGGGATTTCTATGCAGCGCTTTGTGTGCCGTGCGCTTCTTGCTTTTGCAGGCTACGGTGTGCTCAGCATGGCAAAGGGCTATCTCGAGGCGCGCAACGACGGGCAGTACATTGAGGCGCGGACAGAATTGTTTTTGATGGACTGGATTGAGAAAGATTTAACAATCAGCATGGAACAGTACGAGGACGCGGAGATTCACAAATTAAAGAAAAAGGCGGAGGACTGCATCTGGGCAAATGAGTGGGGCATCGAGGGATTTATGCGTCACAATCTGGATTTATTGAAAAGTGTGCTGGGGCTGCTTGTCTATACAGCGCTTGTGGGAAGCATGAACTGGAAAATTCTGGCGATGCTTGCTGGAATGTCTGTCGTCAGCGCAGCGGCGGCGTATGGCGTGACGCGGTATTATGAGAAGCTCAAGGACCCGCTTGCAGAGCAGTGGCTGACGATGGACTATATCAACCGCGAGGCGGACAACGTGCAGAGCGGTAAGGATATCCGCATTTTTGGTCTGGGAAAATGGATTATTGGCAAGTATGATCAGGCAATCCGAAATCGCCGCAGACTGTATTTTCAGCGGGATATCCGCGAGTATGGCAGCAATATGCTGGATACTGTGCTCGATGCGGTGCGCGACTGGATTTGCTATATATATTTGATCTTACAGCTTTCTCAGGGAATGCGGCTCTCGGCGTTTGTCTTTTATCTGGGACTGGTTTCGGGATTTTCGGAATGGATTGGCCTGATTAGCAAAAGATTGGTTTCTGTCAGGCAGGAGAGTGACAGCATCAGTGACCTGCGCAATTATCTTGCACTCAATGGGGAGGAAGAATCGGGCGTAAAGCTGGAGAGAGGCGCCGGCATCGAGGTGGTGTTTGAGCATGTCAGCTACCGCTATCACGGTTCGGACGAAGAGATTTTAAAAGATGTCAGCTTCCGCCTTGCTGCCGGGGAGAAGCTCGCGCTTGTCGGCATGAACGGGGCGGGTAAGACGACGCTCGTAAAGCTGATGTCCGGGCTGTACCTGCCGACCTCTGGCACCGTGTATATAAATGGCGTCAGCACGCGGGCGCTGGACCGGCAGGCTTATTTTGCAAGGCAGGCAGCTATTTTTCAGGAGCCGTTTCAGACGTCTTATACGATCGCTGAAAATATCGCGCTGGACGAGACATATGACAGTGAGAAGCTATGGGACGTACTTGCGCAGGCAGGCTTGGACGAGAAGGTGCGAAGCCTTGACAGGCAGTTGGACACGCATCTTGGAAAGGATATCTCGCAGGAGGGGATCACGCTCTCTGGCGGGGAGATGCAGAGGCTTCTGCTTGCGCGGGCACTGTACCGAGAGGCACCGCTGATTCTTTTGGACGAGCCGACAGCGGCGCTGGACGCCTTGGCAGAGACGGAGATTTACCAGAAGTATCACAGTTTGATGCGGGGAAAGAGTGTGCTTTTTATCTCGCACAGGCTTGCCTCGACCAGATTTTGCGACCGGATTATCCTGCTTGCCAAAGGGCGTATCCAAGAGCAGGGAACGCATGAGGAGCTGATGCGCAGGCAGGGCGCGTATTACAAAATGTTTCAGGTGCAGAGCAAGTATTATCAGGATTCATTCTCATAATACGGCAGCGTGTCCGGCACTGGACAGTGAGTAGACTTCGATAGCAGTAAAGGCGGTATGGGGGATTGGTATGAACAAGAAAAATATGACAATTCGGGAGATGTGGCACTATATTATTTTTCAGACAAAAGGATACTGGACGATAAAGGCGGCGATTGTCCTCGGGGCGTTTACGGTGGCGGCGGTGCCCTATGTGAGCAGTCTCTTTTATGCGGGGATTTTGGACCATCTGGTGCTGACAGCGTATGATACAGCGATAAGGCTTGTGTTTTGGATGGTGTCTGTACTCCTTGTCCTGAAGCTGGTGTCAAAGGGCTGCGACAGAATGGTGCATCATTACTGTGAGCCGTGTGCCTATGAGATCAAGAAGCGGACGGCACAGAAAGCATTTTCGATGGAGTATGAGACGCTGGACCGGACAGAGACGCTCACTGCATTCCGCAGGGTGCGCGCAGGAGAGCAGGGAATGGGCGGCGTAGACCGGCAGTTATGCGAGATTTATGGATTTTTTCAGGAGTTTGCCGGACTTGTGCTCGCGAGCGGCTTTGTGCTGGCACTCTTTATACGGACAGACAGCAGCAAGGAAAAGTTGAGCGTTTCCGTACTGATGTTTGCAATGATGTTTCTGGCATTTGCGGCAGTGCTGGCGCTGAGCAACTATTTTGCCAAAAAAGATGGTGCATTCCGCGTACAAACAGAGCTGGAAAATGAGCGGGTGAACACCCTGTCGGCGTATCTGATTAATTTAGTCAGCAAGGAGGCGTATGTCAAGGATATACGGCTGTTTGGACTGAAATCCTATCTGCTAAAAAAGATGGAGTGGATGCGCACGGTGGGAAAAATCTATACGCGGGGCGGCAGCTACAGCGGGAAATGTCAGGCAGTGCCGGCGTTTGCGGCGCAGATGTTTGCGGCTGTCACCTATATTTGTATCGCGGCAAAAGCGATCGCGGGAAGCATCACCATCGGGGAGGTGACAATGTATGCCGGAGCGGTCATCACAATGGTCGCCGGCGTGCAGCGGCTGCTTGCAAAATATCAGGATATCAATTATATGAACGAGTATCTGAGCACCTACGAGGAATTTATCTTGCGCCCGAATATGCATTATGATGGCACGCTGCCCATCGAGAAGCGCGACGACAACCGCTACCTGCTGGAATTTTCCCATGTCAGCTTCCGCTATCCGGGAAGCACGCAGGATATTTTAAAAGATGTTTCCATGACGTTCCGAATCGGTGAGAAACTCGCTCTCGTCGGGTTGAACGGGGCGGGAAAGACGACCTTGATCAAACTGTTGTGCCGCCTGTATGAGCCGACGGCGGGCGAAATCCGTCTAAACGGCATCAATATCGCCAAATATGATTACGAAGAATATATCCAGATTTTTTCTGTGGTGTTTCAGGATTTTTGTCTGTATGATTTTCCGCTGGAGGAGAATGTCGCTTCGGGCGGGGCGGTTGACAGTGCGCGGCTACAGCGGGCACTGGAGCTTGCTGGAATCTGGGAAAGGATACAGGAGCTGCCGCAGAAGGAAAAGACGCTGCTGGGGCATGAGAATGGGCAGGGGGTTTTGCTCTCTGGCGGGGAGGCGCAGAAGGTTGCCATCGCAAGAGCCCTGTACAAAGATGCGCCGTTTGTCATTTTGGACGAGCCAGCCGCCGCGCTGGACCCGTTTGCGGAGGCGGAGGTGTATGAGAACTTTAATACACTGGTTCAGGACAAGACGGCAGTCTATATTTCCCACCGCATGAGCAGTTGTAAATTCTGCGACTGGATTGTAGTGCTGGACGGGGGGAGGATTTTGGAGGAGGGGACTCATGAGGCGCTCTTGCAAAAAAAGGGCAGGTACTATATGCTCTACAGTACGCAGGCATCGTATTATACGCATTAAAAAAGGGGAGTAGTTCCCCAATGTCACTAAGTTAAGAAGGCAGATAAAAGATCTCTATACCAGAGATGGTATAGGGGTCTTTTTTTCGCCTTTTTCAAAAAAGTAATTGACATGAACAGAAATATGTGCGGCCACTCTCGCTACCGATTAAATAAAG
>ERZ808028.689-NODE-689-length-25202-cov-5.444935_pt1 | contig 25202 bp, 27 predicted proteins | sample MGYA00380184_ERZ808028 | MGnify/ENA primary metagenome ERZ808028 (study PRJEB31490, sample SAMN06133397) | mouse gut metagenome | isolation source: J8_1 | host: mice | place: China: Chengdu | collected 2015-05 ...
AACCGCCGTGTACGGAACCGTACGCACGGTGGTGTGAGAGGTCGGCTAATCAATTAATGGTTAGCCTCCTACTCGATTTGATTCCGTATGCGTATGCTTACAGATTAGAGATGGAGGAAATGCATGAGCAAAAAAGTTGTAATTATAGAATACGAAGATTATAAAGCAATAAACGTATTATTACATGATGCCCGAATCAATTTAGAAAAAACCGAGGATTCCTATTTTAAATTCAAAGTTCAAAGAAAAATTGAAGAAGTTGAAGCAATCCTCAATAATCCAGATTGAAAAAGCATGAATTTATTGATAAGGATTGTTTGCTATTATAGCGGGACAGTTAGAAACCGGAGACTGTCCCACTTTCGTCATAAAAGAAACAAAGGAGGGTTTTATGGAACTACTTACAAAATTTGAAACCATTGAAATAAAAGCAGATACCCGCATTTCAGAATCGGACCGGATATTCTGTGAAGCACATCAGGCGGCTTATGACAGCGCCAGAACTTCCCTTCCGGAACTGGGGTTTATCTGGAATGATATGCTCAGCCAGCAAAGGGAACTGCTGGCACCGGCAGGCGCATCATCAGAAACTTACCTCGTTACCTATAACGGCTTGAAACTGTCTGATGATATTATCCAAAAGCAGATTTATTCCCTGCATCCCCTGTTTATATGCCAGCTTGCGTCCTATTTCAGCAAGACTTACCATTTTTCCATAAATACAAATGATATCGTGGATAATCTCGTTCCCCAAAAGCCAAAGGACAGATGGACGGATAACTATACGGAACTGGTTGAAAAGTATACAAAGGGCATGGATGAACTGGCACTCTGCTATACCGATATTCTGGAACAGATTTTCCTTCAGACAGGTGGACGTGCCTTTTTCGAGCAGGCACTGTTTGAACTCAAAGAAAAATGCCGCCAGGCCTTTTCTAACGACAGCAGTAAATACTCACAATATGAACAGAAAAAAACCACCATACAGCTTACTGGCTATGCCTGTAGTTGTCGGAGCCGGTACAGTGGAGATGTTTGGGAACTGTCTGATCGGACAAAGGATATCTTACATGGTATCGCACATTTTGAAACAGATTCTTTTGATCTTATTCCCGGCAGTTTATCAGGGGCTCTTAACAGGTATGATTCCCTTGACAATCCATATGAATTTCCTGACTGCAAAAAAATCCTGTCCCTGCGGATGTTCAAGAACGGCCGGGTAGACCTGAAATTTACCAGTGAAGCTTATGCCTCCCAGTTTATAGAGGATTACATGAAAACCATATGTTAGCGAGGTGATACAGATGAAATATGCTTACCAGGGGGAACCCATCCCCCAGGATAAACGAAAAACACTAAATGAAAAAGTCCTGTACCTGATCGACAGCAACCGCTGTGAGGAATGTTCCATCAGCCCGGAGGATATCTACAATGCCTACACCGGAGATGGCGGGCTCCACGGCCTGGAACGGGCAGACTATGAGAATTACCATACATACAGCGAGGCAAAGAAAGAGATTGAAAACGGCCAGTTTTTCACACCGCCCCGTCTGTGTGAATTTACAACAGCCTGCCTGAAATTATCTGAACACAACCTTGTGGCAGACCTTACCTGCGGCATGGGGAGTTTCTTCAATTTTATCCCAACAGAGGCAAACATCTACGGATGTGAGCTGGATGTAAAAGCCGTAAAGGTAGCAAGGTTCCTTTACCCAAAAGCTACGATTGAGTGCAGGGATATCCGTACCTGCCAGCCGGAAACACGGTTTGACTATGTAGTGGGGAACCCGCCCTTTCATTTAAAATGGTGGACCAAAAGCGGCAGGGAAATCCCTTCACAAATGTATTACTGCCTGAAAGCGGCAGAGATATTGAAGCCTTTGGGAATCCTTGCGCTGATTGTGCCCCAGTCTTTTCTGTCAGACAGTTTTACCGACAGCGGACAAATACGGGAGATGGAAAAGCATTTCAGTTTTTTAGGACAGGTGCTGTTCCCGGATAATGCATTCTCTTACCTGGGCATCAGCCATTTCCCCACAAAGCTGCAGTTCTGGCAGATGAAGACAACTGACCAGGGATGGAAGCCTCACCCATACCGGACAGAGGCTGATCACATCCTGCCGAAAGATTTTGATATCCACGAAAATGCAGAATATATCCACCAGAAATTACTGGCTTTTGCCAGATCAGCCCTGGAAAATAACCAGTCCAAAATCCTGCTGGAACTGGCAAAATCACGCCATACATCCGGTGATTTCAGATACCGGACACAAAAGCTCTTATATCATATCAAAATACATCCGCTTACCAGGCCATTGTATGCAAAATGCTGCGAATACCTGCACCGCTTTTACACCCAGCGGAAACCGGATGAAATGAGTTATGAACAATGGTGTAAAGTCCAGCTTACGGAGAAAAAGGTGCTCACCTATCTGCAGCAGGCATTAAAAAAACAAAACCCTGTACCGGAAACGGATACTATCCGCCTCATCAAACGCAAAGGAGAGTTTGCCTATAAAGGTTATAGTTCAGCGGCCCGCAGGCAGATCAGGGACAGTAAACGCCTTCCTGTACCAGTCTATCGGGCAGTGCTCGAAAACACCCCTGAGTCCTATCCCGGTTATGAACGGCTGCTCCGCAGAAAACGGGCGGAATATGAAAGCCAGAACGTACTTTTTGCCGAAATGGATGAAGATCCTGCGATTACAGAGTGGCTGGATGATTTTTCTCTGTGGGATTCTTCCCTTTTTCAGGAAATCCGTCTGAATGAGATCCAGAGACATGATATCAACCTCACTCTCCAGAAGCGCTATGCGCTGCTGCAGTGGGAGCAGGGAAGCGGAAAGACGCTGGCAGGCATTGCAACGGGATTATACCGGATGCAGAAACAGAACGTACACAGCGCCTGGGTAGTTTCCTCTGCCATTTCCATCCGCAACAACTGGACTGTGGTATTGGCGAACTATGACCTGCCCTGCGTATTTATCAGGCGGATTGCGGACCTGGAACGTGTCCGTCCTGGAGATTTTGTTCTGCTGACCCTGAACAAGGTGAGCTCCTACAAAAAACATTTACGAAAGTACATGAAACGTCTGCATCAGAATATCCAGCTCATACTGGATGAAAGCGATGAGATTTCCAATCCGGACAGCGCCCGGAGCCAGGCAGTACTTTCCTGTTTCCGCAGATGCCGGATGAAGCTGCTCACTACGGGCACCAGCACCAGGAATAACATTTCGGAATTTGCTCCACAACTGGAACTGCTTTACAACAATTCCATCAACATGATCTCCTGGAATCAATATATTTACCACCATAATAAGGACAGTGAAATGGATAGTGAGCCGGACTATGACTGCAATCCGTATTTCGGCCAGCCGATCCCGGCCTACAAGAAAGGGTATTCCCTGTTTGCCGCCTCCCATCTGCCGGAAAAAATAACTGTATTCGGCCTGGAGAAACGCACCCAGGATATCTACAATGCGAATATCCTCAGCGATATTTTGGGGAAAACCGTGATCACAAGGACTTTTGAAGAGGTGTCATGCAAGGATATCAAGCAGATCCATCAGGTGCTGCTTAAGTTCCCGCCGGAAGAAAGGGAAGTCTATCAGAAAGCGATGAATGAATTTTATGCGATGCGGGATAATTATTTTTCTTCCACCGGTAACTCCAGAAAGGATTCCATGATGCGGCTGGTCCAGCAGATCATTCTTCTTCTGCGTATCGGGGCTGCACCTGACACGGTACAGGAATATACGGGGGATACCCCGGTCAAGGTTATGGCCGCTGTTGAGATGGCGGCTGAATGGGAGAACGAGATCATTGCCATTGGAGTCCGGCATGTTTCCGTGCTGGAATCCTATGAAAAGGCACTGCGGGAATATCTGCCGGACCGGCCTTTGTTTGTAGTCACCGGTTCCAGTACCAGCTTTGCAAAAAGACGGGCGCTTCGGCAGACCCTGCAGGACAGCGGGAACGGGATACTTCTCTGCACCCAGCAGAGCCTTCCGTCCAGCGTCAACTTTGATTATGTCAACAAAGTTATTATACCGGAACTCCATTATAACAATTCCGGCATGAGCCAGTTTTATTTCCGGTTCATCCGGTATACCTCAACAGAGCACAAGGACATCTATTTCCTTACCTACGCCGGAAGCATTGAATCCAACCTGATGCAGATGGTGCTGGCAAAGGAAAAACTGAACCTGTTTATGAAAGGGCAGGATGTGGACCTGGATGAAATCTATGACAGGTTCAGCGTAGATTATGACCTGCTCTCCCTCCTGATGAAGCAGGAGAAAGACGAAAACGGCGTACTCCGTATTAAATGGGGCGAACAGAAAATCGCATGAATACGCCAAAGACACCATTATGCCCTAAAAATATGAGCAGAAAAACGAAAGGAGGATCACAGATGAATTTTCACGAAACAAAAATGGGAGCTGTCTTTTTTAACCGCCAGCTTCCGGAACTGATAGGGGCGCTCCGGGAAATTGCCGGTGCCCTGTCAAAGCCTGTCCCGGCAGCTGTCCGGCTGGCAGAGGAGGGGGAACCTGATTTTTTACATAATCTTTTTTACGGGAACTATGAGCCGGATATCTATGGATGTGTAACAGCTCCCTCCAAACTGGACCAAAACGTGAAAGAGGCAGAAAAAGCGCTGCTCTCTGTTCTGGGGCAGTCTACCAGGCTTTTCGAGCAGTATCAGGAAGCAGTCTGTGAAAGAGACAATGCCATAGCGGAACAATCCTATTGCTGTGGATACCGCACCGCTGTTCAGATGATCATAAGCGGGCTTGCAGCTTTTCCGCCACAGACAGGAGGTGTACCGGATGAACAATGAGAGCGCTGCATCAACAAATATGCCGGAGTTTCCCAGGGAGATTTATGAAACGGTACTGGCACACCCCATGGAAATGGAAGCTTACCTGAAGCAGGAGCTTACCCTATCCTATGTAGACCTGGATGGTTCCCATGAACTGCAGACCTGCTATGGTGATATCCTGAAAACCATCAACGCACTCATGGATTATACCCGTATGCTGGATCTGGTATGTGAACAGTGGAACCTGACCGGATTTCACAGGGCCACCTATGAATACCAGGCGGGAAAACTGAGGGAGATTGCCGAAAAGTTCCAGACAGCTATTGGTTATGATTACGCTGCCGCTGTGGAAAAATGCCGTAAAAAACAGACAAAGAAACAACGTTCTGACGATGTAGGAGAAGACGCCCTGACGCTGGCAGTCCGCAGACGGCAAAAAGCAGCGGAGAAAAAAGCAGAAGAGGCGGAATCTGAACAGCCGGAACCACCTGTGGCAGAAAGCAGTTCCCCTTATCCGGCAGAAAATGCCCTGCCGCCCTGGGAAGATGACTTTTAAAAACTGTTTTCAGAATTGGAGGTATCATATGGAAAGCACCACATTACGAAAAGAACTGGAAGAACATCTTAACTGTTTAAAAAGAAACCTTGCCGTGGCATCCCTGGAGGTATTAAAAACCAAATATAAAAAGCCTTTTGACGAACTGCGGCACAATATCAGTTCTACGGCAACGGCCTATGTAAAACAGGTCACACTGGAGAATATCCGTATCCGTGCAGACTTTATGGGCGAGGCGCAGCCATTGATTCAATCAACCGTTGACCAGTCCGGCATCCTGAAGCAGATTTCTGCTGCTGCTTTTAAGCGGCAGGATATTGAGGAGATCGACCAGCTTGCACTGGCATTGAAAGAGCAGATCCATCAGGCGCTTATCCCCTTTTACGACAAACATATCTGCCTGTATCTGGATGATGAATGTTTTGGGAATCCGCCCAAGGCGCCCAAGTTTTACAATGAAGCAAGCGGCTGCATGTGGAAAAACAATGTCTGGACGCCTGCAGAGGTGGAAAAAGGGGTGATCCTCCTTCCGGCACAGGACAAACCAAAAGCAGCATAATACAAACGGATAACATCAACGTACAGAAAGGAGAACAATATGAAATTATTTGATTTAAAGAAATATGGAAATACCTATAAGATTAAACTGGAAGTCAGTTCTTATACAGTAGGAGATCTTGCCATCTCAATGGTTTCCTGGAACGACGGGGAACCGAGTCTCTGGAATGTCCTGACGGTCAATCTGAACTCCCTCCCGTCAAAGAACTGTGCCTTTATTGATGTAAATAATAATGGTGAAGAAATCCTGGCATGGATCAAACGGAATAAACTGGCAGTTCCTACCGGCAGATGTGCAAAAAGTGGGTTCTGCCGGTATCCTGAATACCGGTTCCATCCGGAGGTCTTACAGGAGATCGATCCAGAGGGGTATGCTGAATATCTCCGTTACTGGGAAGAGGTATATGGCGAAGACTGAAAATTATTTTATCGTAAAATGCATTCTATATAGGAGGAAGTTATGAAGATTGAATTATATCCTAAGAATATGCTGGAAGCATTATGGAAGAAAGATAAAAAATGGTTTTCGGACAGTGCCGGACCAGTACCCAAATGTCTTCGCTGCGGAAACCCGCTGGACAGCCAGCTTTGCATCAATCCACTAAGCCGGCATGCCAACATTCATGTCTGCCATCAGTGCGGAACCGATGAAGCTTTCCGGGATGTCGGAAATGCAGTGCTTCCGTTTTCATGCTGGCATGGGATGGAGGATGTGCGGTTAAAGGATTTCCCTGAGAGCAAAAATCCTGTCCTTACTTCCGTTTGTGCTTTCCCTGATGTTTTCAGTAAAGAGAACATTGCCTGCAAGATTGCCTATTCCCGTTCTGACTATGACGGGTACAGGTGGTGGACTACATGGAACCGCTGTCAGGAAGAGCCGACACCTGAACATCTGGCTCAGGAAATTGACCAGTTCCAATCAGCGTTGTTTTGTATGAAAGAATTCCGGACACTGGATACCATGGAGCGGCTTTGCATGCTGGCAGAGCCGGCCGGCAGCCCCACGGAGTTCAATTTGTATTCAGAAACAAACCATTTATATATCTGGCTGCGGATGATTACCCGATTCCGGGATTATAACCTTTATGTAAATTATTGTAAAAAATAGCTGTTTTCAGGCAGCAGAAGTTTAAAGATATCCTTTATGGAAAAGCGCCGGGCGATATGCTCCGGCGCTTTTCTTTTTCTGCTGTTCTGCCATCATGCAACATTCCTGGTTTATCTGTCACATCCTGAACCGGGCAATACATTTTAGCAGGATAATGCACAGTTCCTGATACAGATCTTCATCGAACCGGCCATTGATGATCGCATACTTGACCAAAAGCGGCTTATACATCTCCAGTAACTCTATGACTGCCGGCTCTCTGCCAGACTTTGCCTGTAAAAGCATTTCTTTAAAATTCATTTTGTCACCTCTGTTTTCTTTTTGATTTTCTGCACTGTCCGGTAATAAACGGCTGATACGCCCTTATAACCCAATCCAGTTTCCTGTGCCAGCATCTCAAAACTCTTTCCCTCTAATGTCCTTTCAAGGAATATGTACCGTTCTCTCTCACTAAGTTCCTTCAGTGCCCGAAAGAGTACACTGTCTTCTATCTGCATAAGGACAGGTAACCCAAGAAGCATGTCCTGCTCTATGCTGCATTCCGGCATAAACGGGAATCCATCGGTCAGGCTTTCTGTCTGCTGGCGTCTGTTCATTTGCTGTATATAATCATTCCTGCGGCGTTGTACTGCAGTTGCCAGATACGCCGTAAACTGATTTTGTATAATCTCTGTTTCACTTTTTCCGTTATTTTTCTGCCACATGGCTCTTCCTCCTTAAATTCCAGACTTTTTGCTACAAAAATCTGGAATTGGAGGTGACCGGCAACGGATAATATGTTTGTTGCAGAAAAAAAGATTTATCTGTATGGATGTTTTTAATACAATAGAAAAAGAACCATTATCCGATTTATTTCCTGGATAACCGTTCTTTTGATATAAGCAAATGCTTTCCTCCAAAAAGTAGTGTGTGAGACTACTATACAGAGCGCAAAGTGCTCCATGAAAGCTTACAATTTTTTTAACGCAATCTCCCTGCCAATACCCGGCTTACGAAAATTTCCCACTATAGACCATGTACCTCTCCCATGGCCGCAAAAAGGCACCCAAACAAAACCCTGATGAACCATGTTTTTTTTGTTCACCAGATGTCTGGATGCCTAGTAGTCTAATACTCTACTTTTTAGAGTGTTTATACCAGTTTTACTTTTATAAGGTATGACAATACACTACTTATAGGAGGTGACCACAATGTCTCTATCTATCAATGATGCCCAGGTCTTCAGTGCCGCCCTGAAGAAAGCCAGGAAGAAAAAGCATCTAACCCAGGCGCAGTGTGCAGAACTACTTGACCATTCCGTATCATTCCAGAAGGATCTGGAGCGTTGCCGCTGTTCTCCCAGTATTGAAAATTTCTATCATATCTGCAGAACACTGGATATCTCTGCGGATGACTGTATTTTCCAGGATCATCATGACAGAACTGGTTCTACATACCAGGAACTTTTAAGGCTGCTCCCGATTTGTGACGAAAAGGCTTTATCCGTTCTGGTGGCCACAGCTACTGCACTCATAAGAGCAGACTCAATTTCTGCATCTGATAGCCTGTCTATAAATGTTTGCAATAGTGAAATATAATATCCAAAAAATAAAGAAGCCAGCACTTAAATTTTGCTATCTGTTCCGCTGGCTTCTTTAGGATATTGCATGAAAACACTGCTCATGCCTGTTCTCAGGTAATGAAATAAGTTTCAGCTGAATAGTATAATCTTATGGTCCATTATTGGAGTGGCTCCTGTTTAAATAACGCAGAAATTGCCATATATGCATTCCTCTATTTTAATAGATACTGTAAAACACAAATGTTACAGAAAAACATTTCTAAACTCGTCAAATAATAAACCATTTAGCCTAATGGAACGGTTATGCAATCATTCCGTCACTCACTGTAATAATTCGGCTGCTGCTTTTTGCGGCTTCCGGCGAATGAGTAACCATGATAATTGTCTGTCTGCTTTCCCGGTTGATCTCTTGCAGCAAATTCATAATGTCTGCCCCGGTACGGCTGTCAAGGTTTCCTGTTGGCTCGTCGGCAAACAAGATTTGTGGCTTGCCTACAATCGCGCGGGCGATTGCAACACGCTGTTGCTGCCCGCCGGATAACTCGCGGGGCGTGTGTTTTCTCCTGTCAGATAAGCCGACAATCTCTAAAATTTCTGCAAGCGGTTTTTTATAGTCACGCATTTTCTTTCCGTCCAGTAAAAGCGGAAGCATGATATTTTCCTCTACGTTCAAGTTTGGGATAAGGTTATAGAACTGGAATACAAAGCCTATATTCTGCCGCCTTATCCGGCTCATTTTTTCATCACCCAGCTTCGATATATCTATGCCATTCAGAAAGACAGAGCCGCTTGTAGGCGTATCAAGACCACCAAGAATATAAAGCAGGGTACTTTTACCGGAACCAGATTGTCCCATGATAGAAACAAATTCTCCTTGCGAAACTTTCAAAGATATGCTTTTCAATACCCTTGTTCTGGTATCGCCAAGCTGAAAGTCTTTTACAATGCTTTTCCCCTCAATAGCAATTTTTTCTGTTAATTCTCTCATTTGACAATGCCTCCTTATTCAAATTTAATTTCTTTTATCAGGTTCATGTTATAGCTTTTCATGATCGGTACAACGGAACCAAGCAGCGTAATGGAAATCCCTAATCCCCCTGTGACAAGAAACGTCCATAGTTTCAGTTCTGGCAGCATGGAGATTTTGGGAGCTGCCACAAGGAAAATTGTCTGAATTTCCATGTAGGAAACAAAAATAGCGATTACTGCACCAATAAGCCCGATCGATGCGCCCTCAATCAATGTCACTTTCCTGTTTTGGCGGTTGGATAGCCCAACGGATTTATACATGGCAATGGTGCGCCTTTTCTGCATATAGTTAATCAAAAGATTGTTGATCACACCGACAGTTGCAAGCAGCAGGATAAAATAGGTCATGGTGTGCATTGGTTCTAAAAATGCGCCAACGGTTGAAAGTGCGTCCGAATTAAATTCCTCTACGGTACGGCTCCAATTAGATGTTTCCCCAAATAAAGCCCGTATCTGTACCATGATCGCGTCGGGGTCTGCGGCTGTATAAGCTAAGAAGTCATAGACTGTTGCTCCAAAGTCTGAAACAGCGCAGGAAGCGGGGATAACAGCTTCTACATCAGTTGCCCTTGATTTGAAACTGCCAGCAATGGTATAAGGGATTTCCCCTGCACCATTTGAGAGAATTATTTCGTCCCCGACGGAAAAGCCGGTACGTTCCAAACAATCCTCACTTAAAATAACAGAGCGTTCTTTGTGCTCAAAGGAAGCAGCCGCCTGTTCCAATAAGCCTTTATCTGTAAATTTTAGAGCCAGCATGGAACTATACCACTCTAAATTGTCTGTACCCTCCAAGCGGGAAAATGTGATACCTCCTGTTTTTATCGTATTTTCAAATACATAGACTGGAAGCACCTTTTCGATCCCCTCCATTTTTTCCACTCGTTCTACAAATTCCGGCTCCATACGTCCGTCTGCAAATCCTTGAAGTTCTGCTCCATGAAAAACGTCGCTGATATAGGTTGTTACAAAATTTCCTACAACACTGATTGCAATAATCGCGGATATGCTAATAAACAACAGTGTTATATTCTGTGTGGTGTTTTTGTTGTTTTTCATGTTACGGGCGGCAATCCTGCCTTCATTTCCTGCTATCGTGCCATAAAAATGCTCCAACATTCCGCTTACAACGTTGGTGAAAATGGGTATTACAAGAATTGTCGCTGCAATCAGTCCCAGCAGAGAAAAACCACCCGCAAGATAAAGCATTTTTCCCGACGCAAAGTGCGGTAAAAATACCGACACAATAAATAGAACGGTTCCTATTCCAACAATCAGCGGGCGTGGGATATGCCGTTCCTCCACTGTGCCTAAAACAACATCTTTTATCGGCAAGCGGCTTGCCCTGCGGACTGGCAGCCATGCAGAAAGTAAAGATACAGTAACTGCAACGGTAAAAGAAAGGAAAACACCGGGGAGAGAAATAATAACAGGAATTTCTATTCCCTGTGAAAGTGTCTTTCCCATTCCCTGTAAAATAGCTTTTAATACGAAGATACCAACAGGAATGCCGATCAGCCCGCCCATACACCCATAAAACAGGCTTTCCAAAAGCAGAATACGGGTTACGGCTTTTTTCGTTGCGCCGATACTGCGGAATGTGCCTATGATTGGTAAACGGTCTAAGGTAATGACTTTATAGCTGCTGTAAATAATGAAAACGCTCATAGTCAGCGAAAAAAAGCTGATAAGGAAAAACGGCATGGATTTTTGTCTTGCGTCGGCGGCGATCTGCATTTCATTGACAATCGCTGATACCCGGTACTTTTCCGTATCAAGGACGTTTCGCAATTCAGAGATTAAGTCGTTTGTAGTGGTATGTCCGACAGCTTCAATCAGAATTTCACTGTAACCGTCGTCCTCCCCTAAAATCTCTTTTAAGGTTTCCAAAGGTAAAAGGGCAGTTGCGCCCCTTGTATGGCGTAGAAAAACTGTGTCATAAGCGGCGATTTCCAGCACTTCAAAATCTATGGGAGAGCCGCCGATCTGTAAGGTAATGGTATCGCCTTTTTCTATTCCATACTTTGATGTGAACCTGTCCGGCAGAATAATTTGATAGCCTGCAAAGTTTGTTATTTCACCGCCATTTCGCAGACGCGGTTTGTTGATCTGATTTAACGCTTCCATATCAGCGGCAAGCAGATCTACGGTTTCGTAATATCCATTTTCATGGTAAAGGGAAGTTCCCTCCAATATCCCGGCTTTTGTCTGTATGACGGGTAGGGCGGGAATATTCTCTGCATAAATACCGCCCGTTACACTTTGTACGGAAACAGTGGCACTCCCCGCCATACCACGCGCCATTTTCCGTTGTGCGCTTTCATAAGACACACCAATAGAAAAGGACACGAACAACAGCATAGCAGACAGAAGTATTGACAGGAGCATAACGGCAGTTCTCGCCTTGCGTTCCTGTATGTTCGTTAAAATATACTTTAGAATGATTTTCATATTTGCACCTGCTTTCTATGCGCTATTTCAACGCATTTTCTATTGCTTTCAGAACGGTATCGCTGGTAAATGTCGCCCCGGATATTGCGTCAACTTCTAATGTCTGTCCGGCACATACTTCTCCGGCAATCCTTTCAGCTTGTCCCATGTAAGAAGCCTTATGCTCTAATACATCAATATCAATGATTTCATGGTTTTGTATATGGACTTTGACAACAGCAATTAAAATTTTGTTTTGGCATACGCCTATATACTCACCGTCTGCCACTGTGTTTAAGTCCACCGTGCCGATCTCCAAAGCCCGCGGGCGCAGCAGCAAGGCAAAAACGGCAAAGCACAAAAAAGCTGTAAGCAATATAGCTGTTAAAAATGGAATTACCTTTTTTATGTTCATGTTCCACCTCCTTACCTGTAATAAAAAAGGTTGACCGTCGCTACATTTCACATAGTAGACGGTCAACCTTAATCTCATTTTCATTCTATCTTAATTAACCTTAACTGCGGTGTGTCAGTTTTGGCACACCGGAAAGCGGATAAGGAAAGCGGTTCCGGCTCCGGGGCTGCTGGTAACAGAAATTGTACCTCCATGAAGTTCTATAATACTTTTTGCAATCGCAAGCCCTAACCCTGTTCCCTCGGATTTGCTCTCTGTATTTGTTCCTCTATAATAGCGGTCAAATAATCGGTCTGTTTCTTCCGCACTCATACCTTTTCCGTTGTCTGATAGGTTTATATTCAGCCAACAATCAGAAACGGAAATTTGCACGGTTACTTCCGTATCTTTGCCGCCATGTACAAAAGCATTGATAATTAGATTTTGAAATGTCCGTGTGAAAAGTTTTTTATCAAACGAAAGTATAACCGTTTCGTCTGTCATATTTTCACTACACTGAAATGCAATCGTGCGTTCCTCGTATTCGGGGCGGTTCAGAATGTCAATGGATAATTCCCGCAAAAAGCGGACAATGTTCTGTTCCTGCCTGTTGATCGGAAGCATATCATTTTCTAATTGCCATGTTAATTTTAAGTCGTCAATCAGATTTTCCATATATGCCGCGTTTTTTAGCATTATTTCTGCATACCGCCTACATTGGGGGATTGTCTTTTCTGTATCATCACATAAAATTTCTGCATATCCTTTTATCGGGGACAAAGGAGTTTTTAAGTCATGGGTAATATTAGAAATCCATTCCCGGCGCATGGTTTCCGTTTTTTCACGCAGACGGTCACTTGCCCTTACTTCCCCGTCCAATTCGTTCAGGCTTTTTATCAAATCTCGAAATGCGCCTTTTTCTTTGGCGGGCAGATAGCAACGTCCCGAAATATCCCGAATGGAAGCGGATAATCTGCTGATCGCTTTTGTTACCAATAGTCCATAGCCCAATCCTAAGAAAAGTACGATTACTAATAAAATGCCAATAACGAAAATGATTACATTTTTCCCGCCTGCAAACCGTTCTCCATTTAAGTACATAGTCACTTTTTGAATGTTCATAGGGAAATACAGAATATAGGCATAGTCTTTTTCGTTTTCTGTTATGACACCAATAAAAGCAGTCATACCTTCCGGGCTTGTATTATTAAAGTGTCCCGTCTGATAAAGTCGTAAAAGGTCGGTATTAGAATAATAGCCCTGCGCGTTATCTGGTTTTTGATACGCATATACTTCATTTCCGGCAGCGTCCAAAATTTGCAGCCCTACATGAGTTTCCTGTAATAAATCAAGCCCTGTCTGTTTTATTTTAGGGCTGTCGTTTACAAAAACAATGTATTCTGAAAATTCCTGTGTAAAAATTTTAGGCTGGTCGCTGCGGACATTTTTACCGTTTGGATTTGTCGCAGTAATCAGCATTGCAAAAAGGCAGCACACGGCAATGAGGGTTCCTAAAAGTGATAAAAAAAATATCAAATAAATGTGAAAGGTGGTGCGGTAGCCAGATTGCTTCATTTAATCAGTCCTTTTCCTTATTTCTGCGCTGTTTTCTGCGCATAATGGTATACCCGAAGGGTGTTTCTTTAATTTGTAGCCCAAGCCTTTTATCGTAATCAGTTGCTTTGGAACAGACGGAATATCTTCAATCTTTTCTCTGATATGGCGGATATGTACCATGATCGTATTATCACAAATGCAACTGTATTCACCCCATACCTGTTCGTACAGCCGTTCTTTGCTGATGATCTTATCTGCATTTTCCATGAGATAGGACAATAATAAAAACTCGCGCCCTGTCAGTTCAATTTCCTGTCCTTGTTTATAAATCCGGCTGCTTTCCTTATCAAGTGTAAGGGAGCCAACAGTCAGTAAATCATTCAGACTTTTGCTTTTGTCAGATTGGTATTGCTGGCGGCGAAGCTGTGCTTTGATACGGTAAACAATTTCCCGCGGGCTGAAAGGCTTTGTAATATAATCATCACCCCCGCTGGAAAGTCCAAGTATCTTGTCAATATCATCATTCTTTGAAGATAGGAACAGGATAGAACAGATTGAAAATTCCCTTATCTGTTTACATACCTCAATCCCGTCAATATCTGGCAGCATAATATCCAACACAATCACGTCCGGCTGGTATTCCCTGCATATCTGAACCGCTTCCATTCCTGTGTATGCCTTCCTGATATTTACAAAGTTGTCTTGAAGCAATGCTTCCTCTATCAGATCAGAAATGTCTTTTTCGTCGTCTACTAATAAGATTTTACTGTTCATAGTCTGCACCGTCTTTCCGCTTTTTTCTTTTATCCATAGGTTTCTCTGCGTCCTTTGGTATCAGCCACATACGGCTAAATTTTGCTATGCCGGGTATACGGTTTTCCTCACATAGCTTTTGCACCCGTCTTTCAGAAATGCCCCAATTTTTCGCTGCTTCCGGGGCAGAAATATACTCTAACATTTTCATTCACCCTTTCCATAAGTTTAACTGCTATAATTATATACGGTTAGCCGAATAGATACAAGATTCATTCTCTGTCTTTCTTCTTAATCCACATCTAACTTATCCGCCCATTTCAGGCCTTCATTCTCTTTTAAAAGTCCCATATGATACAGCGCCTGCACACAGTCCGCATAACCCTGGATATAGGCACGCTTCTCCTGGGCGGATGAAAAATCCTCCAGGCACTCTTTCATCTCCTCTGCCTTTTCCTGTTCGTCTGTAGGCAGGCTTTCCAGAAATGCTTCCCATTCCTGCTCTGCTTCCTTCCACGCCTGCAGAGCTGTTTCATATTCCGGAGTACGCACATAACTCTCCCTTTTTACATTCTCGCCGTTTAAATTACCCAAAAACTGGGCAATTTTCAGCCATACATCATTTAACATTTTTTTCTCCTTTTTCGATTTATTCTTTCACATTTTCTAATATTTTTTCCCCATATACTCCATTATACATATCATGGAAGAATTTTATCAACCATAATCGCTTAATTATTTATGCCATGGAAGATAAAATTAGCCTATGATAAGGAGGTAAGGGAATGGATGATTTATTAAACCAGATTGGCAGTCGCATATTAAGCCGCAGGAAACAGCTCCGCATGACGCAGGAAGAGCTGGCTGAAAAAGCGGGCATTACTTCGCAGACCGTTTCCTCAGCGGAACTTGGCAAGAAAGCATTGCGCCCGGAAAACATCATCCGGCTTTGCTCTGCCCTTGACATCAGTACCGATTACCTGCTCCTTGGCGAAATAAATGAAAACGACCATTCCATTCTGCTTTCCAGGATTTCGGACCTTCCTCCTATACAATACCGCCATCTGGAGGATATTATCAACAGTTTTATCCTTGCCTTGGAAGAACGGGAAGCACAGAGCGGAAAGTGATCCCCTCCCTGTGCTTTTTAGCTGCTCCGAAATGCTGACATGGTATCTGCAATCAGTGCCAGCGTTGCCTCATTCATCTCTTTTGGCGGCTGTTCCTCCTCCCTGTTCTTTACTGGTTTGACAGTTTCGTTTTCTGGTGCATACTCCTTCCGTATATCTGACCTGCGTTCCGTCTTTTTCCCAGTTTCCTTCCGTCCCAGAATCTCCGCAACAATCTCTTCTATGGCTGCCCTGTCAACGGTCTGGGGAATGGTGATATCCGGGGTCTCCGGACAATGGATATAGTGGAGAACTGCATTTGCAATAAACTGTGCCTTTTGTCTTGGCCCCTGTTGCTCCAGTATTCCAATCACGGTTTCATGCGATGGATCATTCTCATTGAATTTGATACTGAACCGCTCCCGATCCTTTTTCTTCCCCATAGATTCACCTGCCTGTCGTTTCCATCTTATAAAGAAATTCATACCCCTTTGCATTGGCATTGATATCCTCTACAAATACGGCATTTCTCACTTTTCCGGAGGCTTCGATCTGACGGCGCAGGAGAATGGCCCCGCCGCCCACAAACACCACTGTCCCGGACATCAGATCCAGCATACGCTCCCGCAGGCTGTTTGCCAGATCATTTACAAAATCCCGTGCCAGCTTTTCCACGAGGGAAACGACTTCCGGGGAATAGCCGCTCTCACCGTCTTTCAGGATATCGTCAATATCCGTCTCTTCCAGCAGAATGTCAAATTCCGAATTGACCTTTGTACGAATCCGGTTATAGAGCAGGATGACTCCGTTTTCCAGGGAATCGCATACGCTTAAGTCTGCCCGGCCGGAGCGCATCATCAGGTAGTCCGCCGTAAACCCGCCGATATCCACGATCAGCACCCTCGGCTTGTCCAACAGTTCGTCCATCATGGTCACAGCCGCCGCAAAAGCCTGCGGATAGCAGCGCACATCTTCAATATAAATGGTATACGGATTATCACGGTACTGGAAATTTACAATACCCCGATTAGAAAAATACCGTATAAAAGCCTGGCTCTGTGCCCCATAGTGGGCCGGTGGAAGCCCCACTGCCAAAGATACATGCACCACTTCTTCCCCATATCTTTCTTTTATATGGAGTTCCTCCGCAATCCCGAACAGGGTAAGGATAAAAAAGCGGTCATCCTCCGTTTTATCCCTCTTATAAGGAATCCTCTGGTTTGACAGCGTATAAAATTTATCCTGATATTCCAGGATATTGCTGCCGAATGGTCTGGTGATGCTTTCCACCAGCCCGGACACAAAAGGCGGGCAGTGGATTGTCTTCATCTGTTTGTTTCCATGGTCGATTGCAATTAACATAGTTTCCCATCTCCTTTTTTATTTTATACTTATTCTTTACGCATGGATTACGCATTTTTTCAACAACAAAAGAAAAAAACAGGGCTGACCGTTCTGTCTGAACTGCCATGCCCTGTTCTTTATGCTCCATCACCTTCCCTGGCCTCTCCGGTCAGGTATGTATCCCATAATATGCTTTTTTCAGATTCTCCCGGCCATGGAGGATAACTCCCCCACACATTCCGATCCCATAGGGCGTCTGTTCTTGAAAGAAAAAGCTGTACGGCTCGAAATCATCATACAAAGTGATCTGCCTGCTGCCTTTCCATCTCAGGAAATGGTCTCCCATGAACTTTCCCAGTTTCTTCCGCAATGTCTTTGTTTCCGCCACTGCTTTCAGGTTTCTCCTGCTCTGGAATGCAATCTTAGGCCGGCTCTTTTCCTCTAAGGACAGCATCCTTTTCTGGATGCCGTTTTTCCGGCTTTCCTCCACCATTTCTTTAAATTCCTCATGGGAAATCCGTATCGTTTCCGTCATGCCGGATACCTTTCCGCCCCCGGCGTCACTGAGCCAGGTAAAGAAGACTTCCAAAACATCTTCCTGCTCCATAGTCTTTCGCAAAGAGAGATTCGCAAAGGAGCGGATATCGGATACTGTCAGATACCTTTTTTCTTCCAGTTCCATCAGCTCCTTTTCTGTAAAGACAAAGCCCTGGGGAGAACGGTAATTCTTTGAGAATGTACGCAAGGTAATACAGTCTTCGGATGCAGACAGCTTTATCATGATTGCGTTCTGTGCCATTTAAGCCACCTCCTGTCCTGTGATGCGGAATGACATTACAAGAAATTCTTCCGTGTGCTCCTTATCGCTGCAGTATATGCTGCAGATCCCATCCTCAAATTCCCAGAACGGGGCGTTGCTCCACCAGAGGACAAAGCCCTTCCCGTTATTGGCAAGAGTGACCTTACAGCCCGGCTCATCCGGCACGATACTGTAAAATCCCTGGGTATTTGCCACCGTGACTTTCCGTTTCTGGCCTACATATTCCGGACGGCAGTGGGCAGTGATCTCAAAACAGGTTCCCTTCTTTAAAGTCTTTTTTAACTGGTTCAGATTTTTTACCATATTCATTTTTCCTCCTTTTTCTGAACATGAATGATAAGTTATAAAGGAAAACGGATGCCGCAGGGGCATCCGCTCTCTTTTCTATGCAGCCGCCGCAAGTGCAGAGGCATGCAGGATCTCTTTTTCCCATCTAGCCAAAAATCTCTGGATTGCGGAAGTTGGTGACTGGTTCCCATAGCAGCGGGCCTGTACCATCTTTCCATTACAGATTTCAACCGTGCAGAGGGACTTTTCCTGTTCTCCAACTTTCCGGACAAACAGGATGGTACATTCCCTCTTTACGACATCTTTTACATAGCTTCCGACACAGTGATGGAGATTCTGACCTTCCTCCAGGATCTCCTTCGCGGTACGGGGAAGAAGCACGACAAATCCATATTTCACAAAATGATACTGCTGGTTCATTTCCTCAAACTGTTTCTGGATCTGCCGGTCATAAGCCAGCGCCTGCTCCTTGTCGGAAAGATCATTCACCTTGTCATGGGCTTTCTTTAAATCGGCCGGAAACAGGACGAAGCTGTTTTTCAGGTCAAGCTCCAGCCCTTCGCTCATACAAAGGTAGTCCCGGTAATCGGTCAGGACATCCTCCATCCGATAATAGCCCCTGCTCTGGTACGGACTCTTTCTGCGGAATTTCCCATACTGTTCCTCTACATATTTCACCAGCTTATAGGGCGTCATATGCTTTAAGGGAACAAACACATTTTCCGCCCTGCTGATACCATGATCTCCGCACCAGCGCAACAGCTCCTCATTCAGTTCCACTTTCGCATGGATCAGTGCCCGGATCAGTTTCACCTGGCTGATGCCCGGATTTACCCTCTGCATCAGCGGAAGATAGCTTCTGTCGAAACCGAACACCTCCTTTAAATTCTTTCCCTTCGGATTGAAACCGGAATCCGGGAAACCATAATAATAGTTTCCAAACACGATATCCCCGGCCAGACGGTACAGATGGAGCTTTACCAGATATTCCAGCATGGGGTAACGCTCATACTCCACCAGATAGCTGATGGCATAAAGCGGCTCCCGGTCTGCCAGGTAAAACTCTTTGAGTTGAGAATACTGCCATGGGGAACCTTTTAATACCTTGTCCAGATTCTTTTCATACAAAAAACCTGTCTGGTCCGCCTCGAAGTTATACTGCCATCTGCTGAATACAGGGCGGGTGCCCGGCTTCCACGGCGTAAGGCTCTCCCTGCCTCCATAGCTGTAGTAATAGTCTTCCACAGAAGTTTCCCCACCGTCCCAGCGAAGGAAGGTCCTGGCATTTTCATACACGCTTTTATACGGATGCCTCTCCTCCCCAAACTGGTAATAGCCTTTCAGGAACCGCACTACAATCTCATTTTCGGAAACACGCTGGAATACCTGCAGGGTTCTCCTGTCCGTAATCATCCCCCGCCTTCCACGGCTCTTAAAGGTTACTTTCACCCTGCATACGGGGCATACTCCATCCTGGTTATGCCTGGCGCCATCCACCTGTACTTCTGTGTTACATGCACTGCAGAATCCTTCCATATCCTTTCTCTTTCTGTTATAGGTATAGAAAAGATAATGGGGCATGATCTCACGGTCGATCATCTTCCGGATATTCCTGGGGAGGGCCGGCACCAGCTTCATCCTTGCCAGGATCTTTTTTTCCTTCTCCTGTTTCCGTTCCTGCTGCCTTTTTTCCATGATGCCGTTCTGCAGACAATACAAGCTGGTAAAGCCTTTTGTGTCCTTCCCTTTACAGAACCTGGTGACACGTTCCTCATCACCGGCCGTATAGAAAGCGCAATATCTGCTGAAATCATAATCTCTTTTCAGGTTATAAAAAGCGGCTTTGCTCCAACAGGTGCTGCCATCTTCCCTGTGGGATAAAGTGATATACTCGGTCCTGCTCTGGAACATGGTCCAGACAGGCTTAAAATTACCTGCTGCGGCCTGTTCCCTCTGATAGATATACAATACCAGGAGCCGTTTTCCCCCGATATTCTTTACTGCTGTCCTCACGATGTATTTCACTTTTGCCGCATGGAGCAGCCCGTGGTTCCTGTTTATTTTTAATCCCGGATCTGCAAATTTCCGGCATTCTCTTTTCTTTATCTCCATTATTTTTCCCTCCTATCCTGCAAGCCCTGCCAGGGTCATCTGTTCAAACTGCCCTTCATCCGCCGCATTTTCCTGCGGCTTCTTTTCGGACGTTTTCACATTCTTTCCCTTTCCGGCAGTTTTCTTTGCTGCAGTTTTTGTCTTTTTGGATTTTACACTGGACTTTCCGCTGTATGCCCTGGGAACAAATTTCTCCTCCTTCTCCTGATCTTCCTTCGCATCCGGGTCACGGAAATATTCCTCCGCCCACTGGTAACACAGATCATCCGGCACATCACTTCCATAAACGCCGTTTTCCGGCTTTATGTCGTTGTCCTTCATCTCCTGCTCCACAAATTCCCTTGCTTTCCGGTTAATATAGTAGAAGCAGTGAATCATAGTCTTGCGGGGATGCATGGTCAGTCTGGCAAAAGCAGGGTCCTCCAGGCACAGAGTCTGGATATATTCTGACACGCATTCCTTCATATTCCTGCGGGTAAGCCTTTCCGTATCGGTTCCCACACGTTTCATGGCTTCCGCAGTCACTTCCTCGTCACTCAGGGCAGACATTCTGGCAAGCTGTGCCTGTTCCGCCTCTTTCTTTGCCTGCTGCCTGGCCTCCCATTCTGCTTTCCGTTTCGCCTCTGCAGCCTCATGCTCCGCACGCTTTTTATCTTCCGATTCTTTCTCCGCAGCAGGTGCTTCTGTATCGTCCTCCGCCGTTTTGTCCGTTTCCTTCTCGTCTTCTTCCTCATCATCTGTTTCCAGGCATCCGTTTTCTTCTTCCGCATCCTCCCAGGTCCCGTCCGAAGCATTTTCTTCCTGTACCGGAAGGGAAGCCGCAACTGCCTCTTCCCGCCCGGAATCGAAGGGATTCCCTTCAAAAGCGGAGGCATCAATAAATCCATCTGAAAACCCGCCGTCTTCTTTTCCGGAACCACTAACCGGTAATCCGCTGTTTACTTTTTCGGAACCGCCAATCGGTAACCTGCTGTCCTCAAAAAAGCTTTCTTCCATAGCAACTTCCATATCCATATCCTCAAATGCACTACTCATATCTGCTCTCCTTTCATAAAAAACGGCATGGAGAGGGATCATCCCATTCCATGCCTTCGCTACTGTCCATCCTTCATCCTTTCATCGGCTTTGCCAGAAAGGGCGAGAAACGCACAGGTTCAAATGTCCTGCCGTCTATGTAAAAATAGCGGCGGCCTGTTTCATCATCCAGCTCCACCACATCCGAAGATGCAAGCGGGCGTCCTTTGTAGCCTTCCGGCACATGGTTCCCATAATGCGCCGAAATCTGTTCCAGTATCTCCATATCCTTCCATTCTTCCGGACATGCAAGCTCCGAATCGCATACCAGCCGGTAATCCGAAGCCGGGGGCTGTTCATATCCGGCTTTATGCAGATCCCGGATTCCCTTAAAGGCAAAGGGGATGGTCTCCCGGCCTTCGTCAAACAAAAGCTGGTAAATGCGGAACCTGCATCCGTGGGAAGAGAAGCCTGGCTTTTCTTCCGGTATTCCCTCACCTTCCTGGCGGAAAAATACCCTGTCTTTCTGTAAATTCTGGTCTTCACCTTCTTTCTGCTGTTTTTCTTTCCGGAGCGCAAGCTGCCAGTCATCGATCCCCTTGTAATTGGGATTCCAGGTCAGCCTCCGGCACTCCATGCCATGCTGTCTTGCCAGCAGGTATATTTTAGAACTTCCTTTTGCGATCATCTCGTTGCTGTATTTGTCCATGTCATGCGCCTCGATGATCAGTTCCGTGCCATTCTGTGCCAGGAGCGCAAACAGAGGCCCCAGCTGTGCTACATTGTTTGCCCCTGCCACCGCCACAAAGGACCGGTTCAGCAGTACATGGGCAATGTCCGCCTTCAGTATCCCCTCCGTGACATAGATGGTCCGGGCAAAGGGATTCCCTATAAAATGTACCGGGCTCCTGGAAGTGACTCCCATATTCTTTGCGGATGAGGAAAGCCAGATATATTTCGTTCCGGCTTTTTCCGGCGGGTCGTCCCTGTCCTTAAAAGGAACATCCAGAAGGATCTGCATCCCATGGATCAGCCCGTCAATGCCGATGGCCGGTATCAGGATGCCTGCCGTGCGGCTGCCAAACTTTGCCGTCCAGTATCCGCCCTCATGGAGATAGAACCCCGGAACTCCTTCCACCCTGCATCCCTGTTTTATCAGCCTCTCCGTCAGGGAGCGGCACAGAAAATAGGGCGGGGTACTCTTAAATCCCAGGCTGTCGATCTGTTCGTCCGCAAGCCCCCGCTTTTCCGAGCGCAGGTGCGCCCGGTGTGCGGAGTTCAAAGACAACATTCCGAGCATCAGGGAATAGGTCTGGTGTATTTCCTGCGGGCTGGCACGTTCCGCCTGGGTGATCCCCATATCCGGCTGTCTGCCTGCGTGGGCTTCCCTGGCCGGGACCCCTGCATAAGCGTCCGCGCTCTCTGCTCCCCCATATCCCCAGGAGGTATCCCCTGCCTGGAGGGCGTCACAGATTTCCCGGTAGGCTTCGGAATTGGTGGTATTGTTGACCCTGGCATACAGGTTCAGCATCCCCCCATGTTCGCCGCAGTAGTTGCACCGCCACACGTTCTTGACAAAGTTGACATTCATCTTTCCCCTCCGGTCGCCGCAGAACGGGCAGTCCGTATAGGCGCTGTCCGCCTGTCTGCGCCGGATATGCAGGTGCAGCAGTTCCACCACGTCGAGAATGCCAAACGGGAAATCCTGTGAAAATGAGCCCATCACCTGTGCCCTCCTTCCTTATCATTTATTGCTGTTTCTTTGCCGCCTCTGCAGTTTTCCATGCGTCACCTTACCCTGCTTTTTTGACAGCAAGGGAGTCCAGCATGATCTGAGCCGCCGCACGGAGGATATTGTTATCCCCCCGGTAACCGCCGTACAGATAGAATTTCAGGCTGGGCGGACGCCGTTCTGCTACTTCCGCTATGGTCTGCCCCTTGCAGACGCCGGTATCCACTACTACCTTTCCGGCTTCTTCCAGCGTCATCAGGCTGACGATCTCTTCCACAGGCATATCCGGTGTGTATCTGGCAGTTGTTTTCTCCTGCGCCGGTTCCCCGGTGGCAGGCAGAGCCTGGCTCCCTGATTCCGGTATTTCAACCTCCATATTTTCAACACTTCCGGTATTTTCACCGGAGGGTGCGGCTGTTTTTTCAGAAACACTCTGTCCGCCGAGCAGCGCCATCATTCCCTGTACTGCCGTCCGGGTATCTTCCTGTGCATTCGCTCTTTCGGAAACGGGAAGACTGTTCCCCGACTTTTCCGCTGCAGGTGCTCCTGTGTCTGCCTGTACGGGAAGCGATTCCGGTTCCGGCGCTTTCACGGGCAACTCTCCGGTTCCGGCAGCCTGCATTTTTTCCTGTGTGCCCGCCAGCGACTCTGCCGGCAGCCTGTCGTTTCCAGCCTCTTCCTGAGCCATAACCGTCTGCTCCACGTTTGTTTCAGCGGCGGGCGGAATCGGGAGGCTTTCAAAACTGTTTTCCGGGTTGGCCGGAAGGCTTTCTGCTCCGCCCGGAGAACCGGCCGGAAGGCTCACAGCAGGGGTTTCTTTTCCTGCTATAGCTGCAGGCAGAACCTTTGTATCGATATTCTGTGCCGGACTGTGGCCTTCCGGTCTCTTTTCTTCCGCTTTTACAGCTGCAGCCTCCTGCCTGCCCTGGACGGGCAGCACGGAAGCCTGTGCCGGTTTACCCTGCCGGGATATCCCGGTTTTTCCTGCAGCCACGGGAAAAGTCTTTGCGGTACTTCCCACAGGCGCTGCTGTCTGCTGCCTTTCTGTGGAAACCATTCCCGCAGCGGACGGGGCTGCTGCCTTTTGGGACTGCTGCCCTCCGTCCAGAGGAACCCTGCTCCCATAACGCCTGCCGTCGCCTCCTATGCCGACATCGGCAAACTGGATGCCAAAGCCCGCATCTGACAGCGCCTCATCCATAGCCGCCTGCTGTGCCGCCTGGATATACTGTCCTCCCGGCGCTTCTTCCTTTGAGCAGCTGGAAGTAAAACTGCCAATGGGGTTTTCATCGGTGCGCTCCAGAAAGATCTGCGCCTCATAGATCGCCATCTGCTCCGTAATGCGCAGTGCGTTCAGGCGGATGCGCCCTTTGGGATTCGCCAGCCGGAACCATAACTTTTTATAGCGGAGGTCCAGCTGCATCATTTCCTCCCCGTTTTCCGGGGAGGTGATACGGCGGAGGAGCCTCATCGGGTTGAAACCCGGCACCTTATTCAGCTCTGCCACTGCGGGGATCGTCTCATACATCGTTGCTGTCTGTTCGTTCTTATTCATTTTTAAAACTCCTTTCATAAAATAAATAAAGGATGCCCTGCGCTTTTTCTGCACTGCATCCCATTTTTAACCTGCTGCTTTCAGTTTTTCTTCCAGGAACGCCGGCATGGCAAGCCCGGCGCTTTTCGCATAAGCCTTATAATACAGGCAGATGCGCTCTCCCAGAAGGGTATTCCTCCTGCTGATCTCATTCTTGTGGATGGCCATGAACAGCACGCTTTTTTCGCCTGCCAGCACGACCTTCTTCTTAGCACGGGTGATCCCGGTATACAGAAGATTCCGGTAGAGCATGATGTAATGGGCTTTCAATATCGGCATCAGCACAATATCATACTCGGAGCCCATCGCCTTATGGATCGTAGTCGCATAGGCAAGGTCCAGGTTCACCAGATCCTCCATGCTGTATTCCAGGCTGCGGTTCTCCCCAAAGTCCAGGCCGATCCGTTTTCCCTCC
>ERZ808028.690-NODE-690-length-25188-cov-9.587472_pt1 | contig 25188 bp, 27 predicted proteins | sample MGYA00380184_ERZ808028 | MGnify/ENA primary metagenome ERZ808028 (study PRJEB31490, sample SAMN06133397) | mouse gut metagenome | isolation source: J8_1 | host: mice | place: China: Chengdu | collected 2015-05 ...
GGCTTGTACTTGAACACCAGCACCTTCTTGCCCTTGCCGTTCTTCACCACGTTGGCGGTGACGGAGGCGCCGTCCACAGTGGGGGCGCCGAACTTGGCGTTGTCGTCGCTCAAAACGGCCAGCACCTTGTCGAAGGTGACGGTCTCACCGGCTTCCACATTCAGCTTCTCGATGTAGAGGGTGTCGCCCTCGGCCACCTTGTACTGCTTGCCGCCGGTCTCGATGATCGCGTGCATATCTGCACTCCTTTCCTTTATTACGGGCTCGCTGTCGGGGGCGGGGGATGGTCCCCACTTGCTGTCACGCAGGGAAGCGGCCGGGACGCTCACTTGCTTTCGCTCCGTCTCGGCCTGGTCTGCGGGACGCCGTGCGCCCCGACCCTCGGCCTCGCGTTGCTCCAAGCTCGTTTGCTGTCCGCTTCTCCGCGCTTCTACCCATTCAAAGCGGCTATAGTAGTATATCAGCCAATTTATGCACTGTCAAGGGGTGGGTGAATAATATTTCTTCTATTATCCCTGATTGACAAAGCCCATGGGGTGGTAGTAAAATAGCCCTGACAGCTCGGGTACAATGTACCGCAAGTGCGCGGCTTTCGCGGATCGTGGCGGATACGGCGGCCGGCCTGTCAAGAACTATTTTCTGAAAAGAGGATCGGGAAATGATGAAGAACAAAAAAGCAAGAAAAAGTCTGTCCCTTCTGGCCTGTCTCAGCCTGATGTGCTCCCTGCTGCTGCTGTGCTCCGGCTGCGGCAACAAGGACAAAGACGCCCTCATCGGCAGCTGGGAGACCACCCTTGACCTGACCGACATGGTCAACGAGCAGATGGAGGCCGGTATGGGCGCCCAGCAGGATTTGATGGAATACTTCACCATCAAGAGCTTCCCCCTCAAGCTCATTCTTACCTTTAATGAAGACGATACATACAAGCTGGCTATGGACAAGGCGGCCATGGACCAGAGCCTGGACAATATTTTGAAGGATTTCAGAGACGGCGCCACCCGTTATTTCGAGGACATCATCGCCGAGAGCGGCCAGGAGATGACCATAGACGAGGCGTTGGCCAGCATGGGCATTACCATGGACGATTTCATGGAGCAGCTGTTCAACAAGGACGCCATGGTTTCCTCCATGGGTGAGATGGAGAGCAGCGGCACCTTCGAGGTCAAGAGCGGCAAGCTTTTCCTGACCGACGAGGAGGGCACCGGTCTGGAGCCCTACACGCTGGACGGCACCACCCTGACCCTCACCGGTGAGGGCGTGGACAACGGCGAATTGATGGGCATGTATCCCATGGTCTTTTCCAAAAAGTAAATCATGTTTACATGAAAAAGGAAGCGCCGCCCGGCGCTTCCTTTTTTCGTTCAAATTCTGGACAATTCCCCCTGGAATCGGGCGGCGGTTTGTTTGCTCCGAGCCACCTTGTCCCAGCTGTCCAGATACTCTTTGGCGTACTTGGGGTTATTCAGCCGGAGGATTTTCCGCCGGTCCGGGTCCACCAGCTTGGTGATCCCTCCGGCCCCCAGGGACAGCACCGTCTGAAGCTCCTCCATCATCACGATGTTATAGGCGCACAGGCCCCCCGGCCGGGTCCAGCCCACGTTTTCAAAGGACCCGGACATATACTTCTGCCGGTAGAGGTAGTAGGGGGCGTACCCCGCTCCCCGCAGGCGGGCCGAGGCCAGCTCCAGCATGGCCTCCACCGTCTCCGGAGCGGGCAGTTCCCCGCCCTCCTCAATGAGCCGGGACCCCTTCTTCAGCGCCAGGGTGTGGATGGTGACGTTGGCCGGGCCCATGGCCAGCACCTGGTCCAGGGTGCGGCCAAAGCCCTCCAGGCTGTCGGCGGGCAGTCCGGCGATCAGGTCCATGTTCACCAGCCCGCCGAAATGCTCCTTTGCCATGACCATGGCCTCCACAATCTCCGCCGGTGTGTGGGCCCGGCCCATGGCCCGCAGAACGTGGCCCTCCATGGTCTGGGGGTTGATGGAGATGCGGCGGACGCCGTGTTTTTTCAGCGTCTCCAGCTTGTCCGGGGTGATGGTGTCCGGCCGTCCCGCCTCCACGGTGAACTCGGCGCACCCCTCCATAGGAAGGGATTCCTCCACACAGGACAGCACCCGGTCCAGCTGCTCCGCGCTCAGGGTGGTGGGGGTGCCGCCCCCCATATAGGCGCATGAGATGTGCAGGCCCTCCTGGCGGAGGAGCTCCCCCGCCAGCTCGATCTCCCGGCACAGGGCATCCACATAGGGCTCCACCAGGGACAGGGAGCGCTTTACGTCGGCGGAGATGAAAGAGCAGTAGGCGCACCGGGTGGGGCAGAAGGGGATTCCAATATAGAGGGCCAAACTGTCCCTATCCAGGCTCCGTTGAACATCAAGGGCTGCCTGGGCGCACTCTGCCGCCAGCGCCGCCCGTGGGGCGGACACCCGGTAGACCTCCCGCAGCTCCCGCTCCGCCTCTTCCGGTGTTTTCCCCGCCAGCAGGGCCCGGGTGGGCAGCTTCACCGGACGCACCCCCGTCAGCGAACCCCAGGGCAGTTCATGGCCCAGCAGGGCGGTCCCCGCCTGGTAAAAGGCCTGCTTCAGGGCGTGAGACACGGTGTGGTATACCGCCTCCTCAGCCCGGTCCAACTCTTCCGCAGGAAAGCCGGCCTCACCCCGGCCCTGTCTCTCCCGCTGCCTCACCAGGGCGCTGACCTGGGCCAGCTCCGGCCCCCGGCGCAGGGTGATGGTTACCCCGTCCTCCTCTGGGGACAGTCTCTCCGGGTACTCGGGCCGCTGGCCGGGGAAGAGGGTAAGCAGCATCTGTTCGGCGGGGAAATGGTATTTTTCCGGGCTCCAGGGCCAGTTTTCCTCTCGCAACCAGAGCTTCATCTCAGCCCCTCAGAGCCGCCCGGACACAGTAGTTGGTCTGCCGCTCCCGCTCCAGGGTGGTCCGCTCCTCGTGGCCGGGGAGCACCTGATAGTCCCCCTCCAGCTGGGCCAGACGCCGCAGGGACGCCATCATGGCCTCCCCGTTCCCGCCCTCAAAGTCGGTGCGGCCCATGGACCCGGCAAACAGGGTGTCCCCGGTAAAGAGCACGTCCTCCGCCCGCAGAGTCACCGAGCCGGGGGTGTGGCCGGGGGTCTCCAGCACCTCGATTTTGATCCCGTCCATTTCCGCCACGTCCCCCTCGTGATAGGGGGTGATGTCCCCAAAGGAGCGGACGGTGGGGAAGGGCTGGCCGAACTTCTCGGTGGTGTCCCCTTCGCCCCAGTCGGCGGGGTGGCAGTAGACGGGCAGGTCCGGCCACTCCTCCCGCAGGCCGGGTATGCCCAGGATGTGGTCGAAGTGGCCGTGGGTGAGGAAAATTGCCTCCGCCTCCAGCCCCTTGTCCACCAGCCACCGGGCCACCTGCTCCCCCTGGTCACCGGGGTCCACGACGCCGCACTTGTACCCGCCCTCCCGGCGGAAGATATAACAGTTGGTGCCGATCTGGCCCAGACGAAGCACGCTGATTTCCATGTTCATCCCTCCTTGTTTTTCTTCCTTATTTTCTTTGAAAAGAAAAAAGGAAGCGAAAAAAGAAACTGTTGAACTTCCCTCTATTTCACCCTGATACCTTCGAGGCCGGGCAAAAACCTGATCTGTTTCTGCCCGGCCTTGCGCAAATTAAGCATAATAATATTTTTTCTTTAGACCACTTTGGCAGCTGAGCGGAACCATAACGATTGCTGCTCGCTTTCGTAACGGTCTAAAAGTTTCCTTTTGCCTACTTTTTCTTTACAAAGAAAAAGTAGGACCTTACAGCTTCCCCGGATCGTAAGCCACCACGGTCCGGCGGTTGGGCTCGGTGCCGGTGGAGAAGGTGGACACGCCTGGGTAATCCTGGAGGGCGGTGTGGATCACATGGCGCTCGTAGGCGTTCATGGCCTCCAATGTAATGTTCCGGCGGTACTTCACCACTTTGCCCGCCGTCTTGCGGGCCAGGCGGTTCAGGGACTCCTCTCGGCGGGCCCGGTAGCCCTCGGCGTCCACATGGATGCGCACCCGGTGGCTGCGGCCCTTGTTGACGGCGTAACCGGTGAGCTGCTGAACGGCGTCCAAAGTCTCCCCTCGGTGGCCGATGAGTGCGCCCATATTCTCGCCTTCCAACACCACTTGATAGGTGTCCCCATTACGGGTGACCACGGGCTTGGCCTCCACGCCCATATGCTCAAAAAGCCCCGTTTGAAACTTTACGATGGCGGCGGCCACGTCGTCGTCCGCCGCCTCCTTGGGAGCCGGAACAGGCTCCGGGGCTGTGGCGGGCTTCTCCGCCTTGGGAACGGGCTGTGGCTGCGTCTTGGGTTTGGGGGCAGGGCGGGGGGCGGGTTTTTCAGGTTTTGGAGTGGGGGCCGGAGCGGCTTTGACCTCTTCCACCGGCTCCGGCTCGTCGGGGGCCTCATAGGTGAGCTTTACCTTGGCGGGCACCGAACCGATGCCCAAAAAACCGGTTTTGCCCCGGTCCAAAATCTCCACGGACACGTCGTCCCGGTCCATGCCCAGATAGGCCAGACCCTTGGCAATAGCTTCATCCTCGGTCTTGGCGGTGAATTCCATGTGTTTCAGCATGAAACTGCACTCCTTCTATTCTTCGTTAAAGAATTTGCTTTTTCCATTATCTCGCCCTGAGGGCGGGATAAAAATATGCTTCCTTGTTCCGTGTGAAAGGAAATTTGACCTTTATTTTTCCTCGTTGTCCTCGGCGTAAGCCTCTTCGTAGTCCCCGTCGCTCTCCGGCTCCCTGTTCTTCTTCTGGTGGGCCTTCTTGGGGTCCTTACCGGCGGCGATGGCGGCGGCCTTCTTCTCGGCGGCGATGCGGCGGCGCTCCTTCTCCGCCTCCTTGGCCTTGGCGGCCTGCTCCTCCATCTCCTTCTGGGCGGCCTCGTAGTCCTTGCGGAGCAGGGCGCCGCAAATAACCTCCTGCACCATGCCCAGCAGGGAGTTGGCGATCCAGTAAATACACATGCCGGCGGGGAGGGCGAAGCCGATCCACAGGGACATAATGGGTCCCATCAAAATCAGGGAAATGTTCATTTTTGGAGGCGCCTGGTCTTTGTTCATTTGGTTGGTCTTTTGGGTGACCAGCATGGTGACCACAGACAGCGCCGCAGAAATCACCGGCAGCAGGAACAGCCCGATGGGACCCCACTCCAACCCGTCCTTCCAGAACATGAGCTGGGGCACCTGGGACAGGTCGATGCCGAAGAAATCAAAGTTGATGACGAACATGCTGGTGGTGGCAATTCCGGTGGCTGCGGCGGCAGTCTTGGCGGCCTCCAGGTTGCCGGAATTCATCATGGCGGCCAGAAGCAGCTCGTTGGAGCCGGCCACGGTAAATTCACCGCCCTGTTTTGCCGCCCAGCCCAAGGCGTTGGCCACCGCCTTCACCGCGTCCTCGGTGAGCCACATCATGTATTTCAGCGGACGGCGGATAATGGCGTACAAGGGGTAGAGGATAATCAATGGAATGAAGGACCAGCCGCAGCCACCCATAGGATTGGCGTTGTTCTCAGCGTAGAACTTCTGAACCTCTTGATTATACCGCTCCTTGTCGTTGCCGCAGCGCTTTTGAATCTCCTGGACCTGGGCGTTGAGCACGTTCATCTTGATCATGCTCTTCTTGCCCTTCAGATTCAGGGGGAAGAGAACCACCTTGATGACGATGGTGAACAGGAACAGGGCTATGCCGTAGCTGTCGAACACCTGGCAGAACAGCTTCAGCAGCCAGCTGAACGGGGTCATGAGGATTTGCCAAATATCCATGTTTGGCCTCCTAAATTCGTTTGATTTTCTTGGGGGGCACGGGGTCGTAGATAAAGCCCTTCTCCCGGTGGAAGGGGTGGCAGCGCAAAATCCGCCACAGGGCCAGCGCCCCGCCCTTCACCGCGCCGTGGACCTCCACCGCCTCCAGGGCGTAGGTGGAGCAGGTGGGGATGAACCGGCAGCAGGGGGGCCGGTTGGGCGAGACCTCCCGCCGGTATCGGCGGATGAGGGCCAAAAAAAGCCTTTTCACTTGGACCCTTCCTTTTTCAGCAGCTCCAGCCTGTCCGCCAGCCGGAGAAAGGACTTTTCCAGCTGATGGTAGTCGCTGGAGGCGCAGCGCGCCCGGGCCACCACCACCACGTCCCGGCCTCCCACCACCTGCCCCTCGTGGAGGCGGTAGATCTCCCGCAGGCGGCGGCGGATTCGGTTGCGCACCACGGCACAGCCCACCTTGGTGGACACCGTGAGGCCCAGCCGGTTTTCCCTCTGGCCGTTGCCCCGGACATAGAGGGCCAGGCGGCTGTCCGCGGCGGTCTTGCCCCGGCTGTAGGCCCGGCGGAACAGGTGGTTTTCCTTGAGCGGTACGGTTTTCTTCATCTAGACCTCCGTTGTGGGATAATCTGACGCGGGGTGTTGCTACGCTGCGAAGTGGTCAGGTCGCTCGGTCGCTTTCCTTTCGACTCGGGCAAAATACAGATTTGCTCCGCAAATCTTGGTTTTTTGCCCTCGCTCCAGTCCAAGCTCCCTCGCTGACCACTTCTCCGCGCATACGAGCGTAGGGGCGAGGGAAAAGTTCCCGCGCCCCAAGTCGTATCGTTATCCCGATGTGTGCGCCATCAGTGGCTCAGGCGGACGCGGCCCTTGGCGCGGCGGCGGGCGAGGACCTTGCGGCCGTTGCTGGTAGCCATGCGCTTACGGAAGCCGTGGACCTTGGAGCGCTGACGCTTCTTGGGCTGATAGGTACGCTTCATGCGGGAACACCTCCTGTACGATTTTACGCGCCCCCCTGCCCGGGGCGGCGCGTTCCACAACGCCTGTCAAAAGGCGCGGTTGGCAAATATCGCGCGCAAATCACGCTTCTTGTGATTATACCTTGATTTATTCCCGCTGTCAACAAAAAATCAGCAATATTCTTTTTCCGCAGAACATTAAAAACAAAGCTTAAGGTGAGGGAGGAAACGATGAGGGCCGGCGCAAGGGCCGGGATGCCGGAGGAGCAGGCAAAGACGGCGGGCCGGAGCAGTGGCTGATGCAGAGGTTGCCATCGGAGTCCAAGCCAAGGACCCGCGTATGGTTATCATCCGCGCAGGGTGTGAGCCGGGGGTAAGGGACCACGCAAACACCTTCGCGCCATGGAAAAAGATATTGCCATTATGGGTGCGATGGTGTATAATAACCGCACTGAAAATTTGTATTTACTTTTTTGAGAGGAGTGGCCATGACTTGGATGACACCAAAACAAGGATCCTCTCGGCGACCATGAAAGCGGTCAGGCAGTATGGCCTGGAAGGCGCCCGCGTTCAAAACATCAGTGAATTGGCCGGAATTTCCCCCGGTGCCATGTACCGCTACTTTAAAAGTAAGGATGAGCTGCTGATAGCTTGTTTCACCTATGTGGACCAGCAGGCGGCCGAGATTTTTGAGCATTTGGACTTCAATCCAAAGGACATACCCGCAGACCCCATGAGGGCGGTAAAAAGCCTGTGGCTTCCCTATTTCCGTTTCTGGGCATCCCATCCGGACGAGACGGTTTTCTACCACCGGTTTCGGGACAGCGCGGTGTTTCCCAAGTATGACAAAATGCGGGACGCGAGCTATTTTGGCACCTTTGGGAACATGGTCCGCGCGTTTATGAGAGTTTTTCCGAGCCTTCGGCGGGTCAACCAGGACGTGCTGTGGCTCCATGTGCTCACCAGTACCGTGATGTACGCCAAATATGTGGTGGAAGGGCTGCTCCCCAATGACCAGGAGACGGAGGACACGGTATTTCAGTTTTTGACTGTGGGCTTGAGCGGTTATCTGAGGGCCAAGAACCCCGAACCAAATGTGTAAAACGCGCCGCCGCAGGGCGGTTCGTTTTCACCGCCGCATAAAATAAATATTTATTTCAAGAAGTCCCGCCTTACGGCGGCATATTTTGCTCCCCTGAAAAAATAAATGTTCATTTGCAAAAGGGAGGATGAGATATGAAATTGAACTTGAGAGCAAAACCGACCAAAATACGCAGCAAAATTGAAATCACGGATGAAGAGGGAAACGCGATATACTACATTCAAAACAAAGCGTTTTCTTTTCATGATACCGCCTATTTGCTTGACGCGGATGGGGAGGGAATCGCCACAATTACCAGGAGCGCTTTGTCGTTCTATAATACGCATTTGATTGTGCTGAGCGGCGGAACGACCATTGAACTGCGCCCGAAGCGGCTGGGGATGGTGAAAAGTGGGCTGGACATCGGGGACCTGGGCTGGCGGTTTGCGGGCGACTTTGCCCAACAGAGTTATCAATTGACGGATGACCGGGGGCAGATGTTGGCGCGTGTGCATAAAAAAAGAATGCCTCACCACAACGGCTATGAGGTGGAGGTACTGGACGAGGAGCGCATGGACTTGATCGTGGCGGTGCTGGCGGCACTGGATAAGATGACGGCGGACCGGACCGGGACAGTGGAGGTATCATCCGGCACGCCCGACCAGGACGATGTTCAAAGCTGAATGCCTTCCCGGTTTTGAGCCGGACGCTGACTGGCTGCGCACGGTTTGCTGGGCGGGGCCGTTGGATGCGGCTTTTTGGGCCCGCGCAACCGCCGGTTGCTAAAATTTCCAAGGGCTGTTGGTTGTCATCTCTGGAGTAAACCGTTAAAATTGGACCGGAAAGGGGGCTGAACCAATGAGTTTGGCGGAAAAGATTGCGACCCTGCGGGGGGAGAGGAAACTGTCCCAAGGAGACTTGGCGGAAAAGCTGGAGGTATCCCGCCAGTCGGTGAGCAAATGGGAGACGGGCCAGTCGGTACCCGAGCTGGATAAGCTCATCAAATTGGCCGACCTGTTCGGGATAAGTGTGGATGAGCTGGTGCGGGAAGGAGCGCGGCCCCAGCCGGAGCCGCGCCGGGGAGAGGCGGCGTCACAAGCGGAGCCCGAGCCAAAGGTCGTCTATGTGGAGCGCCCCATGCGGTACACGCCGCCCCAGACGTTAGGCATTGTATTGATTGTAGGCGGGGTGGTCACGGTGCTGTGCACCGTGTTTTTGAAAGAGAACTGGCTGCTGCTGACGGGGGGCGCGGCGGCTGTTTTGGGACTGCCTCTGCTGCTGGCGAAAAAGCATCCCTTTCTCACAAGCGGCTGGCTGGTGCTGGCAGCGGGGTATCTCACCATCTGCAACCCATATTTGACAGGGGTGGGGTGGCGTCCAATGCGTATATTGTGGATGTGGCGCGTATTGAGTGAAAGCCATTATTCCGGTGTGGCGTGGCTGCTGTTTTTGGCCCATCTGGGCATTACGGTTCTGACGGCGCTACTGCCTCTCTACACCGGCTGGCTGGGCTGGAAGAGATGGAAGGGTCGGAAAGAAAACACAGGCGGATAATCCAAAAAGAACACCTCCGCCGTTGGCGGGGGTGTTCTGTCGTGAGGTTATTTTATCCGTCCAGCTCACCGTACCGGTGCAGAATCGCCGCCAGCTGGGCGCGGCTGGCCTGTCCGGCGGGATGAATGGTGCCGCTGGAACTGCCCTGAATGAGGCTGTTGCCCACGGCCCACTGCATGGCGGACTTGGCATAAGCGCGCACCGACGGGGCGTCTTTGAACTGGGACAAAGAAGCCAGCCCCTCCGCCTCTCGTCCGCGGTAGACTGTCTCATAGCGGTAGAGCAGGGTGACCAGAGCCTGCCGGGAGATGGAGCCGTCGGCGTCAAAACCTTTTCCGGTCATGCCGTCCAAAAGGCGGTGGTCGACAGCCCAGCGGAAAGCGTCCTCCTCCCCGCCGCCGGACATGCGGTAGAGGACCTGTGCCATTCCCCGATAGGTCACCGGCGCGTCGGGGGAGAAAACCGCAGCGCCGGTGCCGGTCATGACCCCAGCCGCCAATACGTACTGAACATCTTCATAATACCAGGCACCGGGGAGAACATCGCCATAGGGCACAGCCTCATGCCAGGGATTTTCCGGTCTGGGGTCGGTGGGGTCCCAGCCGTTGTCCTGCTCCGGGGAGATGTTGGATACCAGCTTGTCCGGCTTGCCCAGAGGGCCGGGGGAATCGGGGTCGTCATAAATGGTGACTTTGGTGCCCCGGGCACAGTTGTCGTAGATCCACTTGGCATCCACAGTCTGGAGCCGGACACAGCCCAGAGAGGCGGGAGCCCCCAGCCCGTTATACTCCTCCGTCATCAGGGCGGAGGGGTCACGCTTGGTGTAGCACACGGAGTGGAACAGAATGTTCCCCTGAATCTGGGTGGCGTATTGGCCATAGGAGCTGTCGACCATGCGCAGCCAGGTCCAGCGCCCGCCGATGGTGAAGGTGCCGGCGGGGGTGGCGTGGCCCTTCCGGCCGGTGGAGCAGATCATGGCCTTTACGGGGACGGTGTAGTACCCGTCCTCGTCCAGCCCGTAGACGGTGACGGTGCTCTGGGCCCGGTTCACCATGATGTAATAGGGCTTGCCGTTGCTTTTTGTGTGGTTGGCGGCGATGTAGGCCCTCTTGGGCTGAGCGGCCTGGGCGCTGGGGCACAGGAGGGCCGCGGCGGCGCACAGTGCCAGAAAGAGGCTGAGGATTCGTTTCAATGGGATACCTCCTACCGTATCTTGTGTATGACGAAATGGCTCCCACAAGGGAGCCATTTCATTATATATGGTTTCAGAGGAAAATGCAAGGGAAAACGGGAGGCTAACAGAGAAACACGACCACCAGGAGCAGCCACAGCAGGAGCATGAGGGCGGCGATGTTGGCGGCTGGGTCGTCCGTCTCGCGCAGGCCGCCGCCGCAGACGGGACACTGGGTTTCCTGGGTGTCAAAATCCTTATCGCAGTTGTCACAGTGCTTCGTCATGTCCGCCTCACACGTCTTTTGAGCCGTAAAAGTGCCGGGACAGCAGGAAGGACAGGGCCAGCAGAACCAGGCCCGCCAGGGCCGCCACGGTGGGGATGACGGTGGCCTGGGCAAAGGAGGGCTCGGCGATCTCCAGGGACTTGAGCCAATCCAGCCCGCCCAGGGGAAGCAGGGCCACGACAAACAGTAGGAAAATCACGCCCATAATGCTGAGGAACATCATCCGGGCCCGCTCCGGGCCGAATTTGTACAGGAAGGGCAGCATAATGGCGTTCACCAGGATAGACATCAGCCCCATCACCGAACAGGTTATCATGAACTCCACGGGCTCCTCCACCCGTCCCGCAGCGAACAGCGCCACTCCGAGAACGGCCGTCAGCGCCACGCTGGACACGCACAGCAGCAGCACGCACAGATACCGGGCGGCCACGGTTTTGGTGCGGCCCACCGGCAGGGCCAGGCCGTAGGTATCCCATTGGCACTGCTTGTCATAGGCAAAGATGTTCATGGGAAGCATCATCAAAACAACCACCATGAGAACCCCCACGATGTCCGCCGTCCACACCCCGCTGAAGGCGATCGCCGTGTATACGATCACGATAGACAGATAGGAGCGCAGGGTCTTGCGCAGAATGAGAAAGTCCTTCAAAATCAGCCCGGTCATGCCTGTTCCCCCTTTACGATCAATACCATCAGCTCGTCCAGCGTCACCGGCTCCACCGCCAGCCGGGGATAGAGCCGCTTGAAATCCTCCCTGCGGCGGATCAACGCTTCGGTGGAATACTGGCTCTTCCGAGTGGCCACCAGATAGCCCCGGTCCACCTGCTCCAGGTCGGCGCGGGCGCACACCAGCCGCCCGTAGTTCTCCAGCAGCCGGTCCTTCTCGTCGCACAGCAGCAGCTTCCCCTGGTGGAGGTAGGCGATGTAATCGGCCACCTTCTCCAGGTCCGAGGTGATGTGGCTGGAGATGAGGATGGCGTGGTCGTCGTCGGAGACGAAGGCCAGAAACTCATCCAAAATCTCCTCCCGCACCACCGGGTCCAGCCCCGCCGTGGCCTCGTCCAGCAGCAGGAGCTTGGGCCGGTGGGCCAGCGCCGCCGCCAGGGACAGCTTCATCCGCATCCCCCGGGACAGCTCCTTGATGTTCTTGGTCCCGGCCAGGCCGAATTTGTCCAGATAGTCCCGGAACAGTCCCTTGTCCCAGCCCTTGAACACCCGGCTGAGGACGCTGTCCACGTCCTTCACCCGCAGGTACTCGGAGAAGAAGCAGTCGTCCAGCACAATGCCGATGTCCTCCTTGGCCTGGTCCGGGTCCGTGCCCAGTAGTTTTACTTCCCCGGCGGTGGGCCGGGTGATGCCCAGCATGGACTTGATAAGGGTGGTCTTGCCCGCCCCGTTCTCCCCGATGAGGCCCACGATGGACCCGCCGGGCACCTGGAGGTCGATGGGCCCCAGGGCGAAGGTCTTGTACTCCTTGACAAGGCCCTTGAGTTCAATACAATTTGTCATAGTTCATCTTCCTTATACAAGGTGTTTAGCATTTCGGTGAGCTCGTCCAGCGCCACAGCCCCGGTCTTGGCGGCGTCCACCGCCTGAGACAAGTGCTCCTCGATCTGGCACAGCACGGCCTCCCGCCGGGTTTCCCGGTTCTGGGCGGCCACAAAGCAGCCCTTGCCGGGGACGGTGGTGAGGAAGCCCTCACGCTCCAACTCTTCATAGGCCCGTTTGGTGGTGATGACGGAGATACGCAGGTCCCGGGCCAGCAGCCGCATGGAGGGCAGGGCCTGGCCCTCGGGGAGCTGGCCTGAAAGGATGAGCCCTTTCAGCTGGCGGACGATCTGCTCATAGATCGGCACGCCGGAAGAGTTACTGATGATGATATCCATGGTGCACCTCATTTGGGTTGTTTTTCTCCCCCGCCTCCGGCAGAGGAGAGGGAGGCCCCCTCGTTGGGTTTTGGGAACCACTCGTCAGCGGCCCTGATATTTTGTATATATACGATATACACAGTATAGGCGGGCTGGGACCGTTTGTCAAGAGGGAGAAGAAAATTTTACGCCGAAAGCGTTCGGGAAATATAAAGTGGCCCCCGCCGAAGCGGGGACCTTTCCTATGTCGTTCAGTTATAGGCCCGGTAGAGAAAGACGACGATCTCACCCCGGCCGCAGGGATGGTCGGGGGCGAAGGTATCATCGCTGCCGTAGCCGTTGGTGACCTCCTTCTCCACCGCCCAGTTCACCGCCGCGGCGTAGGGGGCGTCGGCGGCAACGTCGGTGAAGCTGGCGGTTTTGCCGGCCTGGGGTTTGTTCCGGGCCTGCCAGATGTAGGACACCGCCTGGGCGCGGGTGCAGGGGGCGGTGGGCTGGAAGGAATCGTCGATGAAGCCCTTTTCATAGGCCCAGTTGACGGCGTCCTGGTAATAGGAGGCGGCGGTAACGGGAGCCTGGGCGGCGGCGGGCTTGCTCTCCGCCCGCCACAGGAAGGTCAGGATCTGGTCGTGGGTGCACTGCGTGGCGGGGGCAAAAATGGTGTCGCTGCCCGCGCCGTTGGTGATGCCCTCCCGCACCGCCCACTGGGCCTCCTTGGCGCACCAGCTGGGAGTGTCGGTGAACGAGGGGGCGGGCTTGTTATCAGGTGAATTTTTTTCAATGGCAGCCTTTTCGGCGGGGTCGTAACCAAAATAGAAGAAATAAGATACCGAATTGCGTCCACCATAATTAATGGAAATCAACAGCTCGGAAATTGATTCTTTCGGAGAACCGCTGCCAAAAGCGGAGGCAGGAATGGTAATGGACTGACCGGCCTTCAGGACGACGGGGTGGGCAGGGGGGTCGCCGTATATGAAACAGGGATTGCCGTTGTCGTCAAGCCCCAACATGCCGCTCCCGCCGATTTCCGTCATAGGTTCGCCTGTGACGGAAGGGTCGCCGCCATAGCTGCAGTAGGAGAAGCTGATGGTATACTCCATGTTTCCGTCGGCGGAAATGGTTTTGCTGCCGGTATTGGTAATGGTCCAGCTGTCGTTTTCATCGTAGACGTGATAAACTACGTATCCGACGCCCTGCGCATATGAGTCGAGCCATGCTCTTTTAGCGGATGCGTAGGTGCCTTTGGTTTCATCGACAGTGCCGTTGCGCAGAATGGCAAAGGTGCTTTTGACATCCTCTCGAGTGGCGTTTTTGATGTCCATCGCAAGGGCTGGGACGCACAGCCCTGCGCACAGGGCCAGGACCAGCGCTGCAGATAAAAGCCGTCTTTTCATGTTGCATTTTTCCTCCTGTTCGTGTGTATGTTATTATAATTTTATCACACTCAAAAGGAAAAGACAAGAGGAGACACAGCAAAAGCGGCTCTCTTGAGCCGCTTTCCGAACTTATGCCTCCTCCGGCAGCTTTCCCAGCAGCAGCGCCGCCCCCGCCTGGGCCAGCAGCAGGTCCGGGGAACACCCGTCCCGCGGCAGGACCAGCTCCTGACGCTCCACCGCCCGGCCGTCCAGGGAGACGAATTCCCGCTGGACCGCCACCGACGCCCGCTGCTCATCCAGGCTGGAGAGAGTGAGGGTGTTCCGGCTGGACGCGCCGTAGCTGAGGATCGTCCCGGCGGGGAGCAGGCGGGTAAGGGCGGAACGCCCGCCGGGCAGCAGGGCGGTACGGCAGTTGAGTGCCCCGGCTCCCGCCCAGCCGGCGGCGGCAGGGGATACCACCAGCAGGTCCAGAGGTGTGCCCGCCAGCAGGGCGGGGTGGCGGCAGGCCCGCACCAGGGCGGATGTTCCCCGGGTCAGGGCGCTCACCCGTTCCGCCAGCCCCTCGTCCCGTTCCCACACGCCGATCTGCCACATGCCAGCACCATCTCCCTCTCCGTATGTACGTCAAAGGATAGTGTGGCCCCTGGGGTGAATTTTATGCGCAGACATCACTGTCACGCGGCGGTTGGGCGCGCGGGAGAAGGCGTGCCTATCGCCGGGCTTCCCGCCGATGGGTAAACAGCACGTAGTTGAACACATTTCCCATAATGAGGATATTGCCGCACAGGTACAGCCACACCAGCAGCAAAATCACCGACGCCAGAGAGCCGTAAATCAGGGAATACCGGGCGGAATTTCCCATGAGCAGGGAGAAAATCATGGAGGCCGCTGCCAGAGCGGCCGAGGCCCCAAGGGCTCCCGGCACCACCGGGGGCCGGGGCTTGTCAAGGGGAGCGGCGAAACGGTAGAGGAGCAGAATGAACAGGAACACCATGCCCAGCAATAAAAGGTATTTCACCCACTGCCAGGTGCCGAATCGGTCCACCAGGTCCTCCAGCCGGAGCACCTGGCCCAGCAGATGGAAAAACCAGTTGCCGGTGACCACCACCGCCAGGGACAGGTAGATGGTGGCCAGCAGCAGGATGGAGAACAGGATGCTGGCCGCCAGCTGGCCGAGCCCCCGGAAGGTGGCCCGGCCGTACAGTTCGTCCATGATGTTCATCAGCCCCCGCACGGCGGCGGAGGCAAAGAGCACTGTGAGAAACACCCCGGAAAGCAGCATGGCGGAGGATTGGTTGGTGTCGATATAAGTGAGGTAATCCCGGAAGAGGATGAGCACCCCGCTGGGCAGGAATGGGTCGGCATGGTCCACCAGGGAGGTCAGGTCCAAATGGAGCTCGTTGACAAAAGCGGAGATACAGATCATGATGGGGAAAAAGGTGAGGATGAGGAAATAGGCCAGCTCGGCGGCGGCCCGGCTGACGCGTTTGGAGAAATAAACGTCCACCACATCCGCGATAAAGCGGATGGGCGGGTGGGCGCGCAGCAGCTTGTCCAGCTTTTGTTTCACGGCGTTCCCCTCCCGTCTGTCATTTGCCCAATTATATCAGAAATGGGGGGAGATGACAACCGAAATGTTTGTCAAAATGGGGAATGTGACTGTTCTATGCGGCTATCCTCGCGCTTCTTGTCACGCTCGGATTGGCCGCGCCGCCGGGGCGCTTTCCCTCCGACTCGGGCTGGTGTCCGGGCCGCGTTGCGCCTCTCCCCTCGCCCTCGCTCCAGTCCAAGCACCCCTGCGCGGCTATCCTCGCGCTTCTATTCCAGCAGCATAGTGAGATCCTCCGCCGTCAGCGACGGGTTCAGCGCCATGCTGACCGCGTAGCCCAGCACCTTGCCCAGGTCGGCCACCCGCTGGTCCACCTCCCGGGGGGTGACGAAAAAGCCGCCCCCATCGGGGAGGTCCTCCCGGTCCAGCTCCCTTTTGCCCGCCCGTTCCAGCAGGTCCAGGGCCAGGGTAGCCCCGTCCACCACCGTGGGCACCCCCACTGTGAACACCGGCACCCCCAGGCTGTCCCGGTCCAGGGCTTCCCGGTGGTTGCCCACCCCCGAGCCAGGCACCACCCCCGCGTCGGACAGCTGCACCGTCCGGCACAGCCGGTCCAGCGAGCGGGAAGCCAGCGCGTCTATGGCGATAACGCAGGCGGGCTTCAGCCGCCCCGCCAGGGCCTGGGCCACCAGGCTGCTCTCCATGCCGGTGGAGGCCAGCACGCCGGGGGCGGCGGCGGCCACCGGACGCAGGTCCCCAAAGTGCTCCGGCACCTGCTCCACCAAGTGGCGGGTGACCAGCAGGTGGTCCACCGCAAGGGGGCCGATAAGGTCGGGGGTGACGGCCCGGTTGCCCAGACCGACGACCAGGGCGGGGCCGCAGTCCGGCAGCAGGGGGCGCAGTGTGTCCGCGATGGCCCCCGCCGCCCGCTGAAAGGCGTTTTCCTCCCGGCGGAGCAGGCCGTCCAGCTCAATGGTGATATAGGTGCCCTGGGGTTTGCCCAGGGCCTGGGCGCCCTCCCGGCTGGAGACGGTAACGGTGGTGACGGCGAAACCGTCCCGGTTTTCCTCCTGGGCGCGGACGCCGGGAAGAGAGGCGGCGTCCCCCGCCCCCTCCCGCCAGAGCTGGTGGGCCTCCACGGCCAGGTCGGTACGGCGTTGGGCCATAAAATCATTTCCTTTCTCCCCCGCCGTAAAGGCTTTGACCGTTTGTGCCGGGGGACCTTTTTTGATTAAGATATCGAACGGAAATGAACTCCGTCCGCTGCGGCGGTCATCAGGCCGCTATATGTTGCGGCCAATGGGACCGTATGGCCCTATTTTTGGCCGAGAGAAAAATCCTATGCGAAAAAACAAAAAAAGGTGTTGCAATTTTCCGCTTTTAATGTTAGAATACATATCTGCGACGGGAAACCGCAACCAGAAAATCAAAAAAATCGGAGGAGGTGTTTGGTTTGCCCAATATCAAGTCTGCCAAAAAGCGCGTCCTGGTCAATGCGACGAAGGCCGCCCAGAATAAGGCGCAGAAGTCCGCCCTCAAGACCAACCTGAAGAAGTTTGAGGCTGCGGTGGCCGGCGGCAACCGCAGCGAGGCCGATGCCGCATATAAGGTGGCTGTGAAGGCTGTGGACCAGGCCGCTGCCAAGGGTCTGCTGCACAGCAACAACGCTGCCAATAAGAAGAGCGCCATGACCTTGAAGCTGAACAAGCTGGCGTGAGGAGCGAATGATAAAAACCGTCTGCCCGAGGCAGGCGGTTTTTTCACGTGAAAGGAAGGGACGCGATGGAGCGTTCATTTGCCCTGGTGGAGGCGGCAATCTCCTGCGGCTCCCCCACCCAGGGGACAGAAGGGGCCTTTGACGCCCTGGTGGAGGCGGGCTTGCCCGCTCTCTTCGGGGGCGCCCGGCTGCTGCCCATGGAGAAGCTGGCCCCCTGCCCCCGCTGGCCCAACGGTCTGCGCCACCTGGACACGGTGATGGAGGTGTGCCGCCGGCTGCGGGCCAATGTGCTGGACGCCCTGGGACGGGGGGAATATCCCGTGGTTGTCGGCGGGGACCACTCCTGCGCCATGGGATCCCTGGCGGCGCTGGGGGAGTTTTACGGGGCGGAAAATGTGGCCGTGGTGTATGTGGACGCCCACACCGACATCAATACGGAAAAAACCTCGGAGAGCGGCTGCATCCACGGCATGGACCTGGCCGCCGCCTGCGGGTTGTGCTGCGGGGCGCTGACGGTGGGCAGGAACCGGGTGAACCTGCTGGGGGAAAACCTCCACTTCATAGGAGCCCGGAGCATCGACCCGTCGGAATATGGCATTGTGGAACAGGTGGGGGCCCGCCTCCACACCGCCCGGATGGTCCGGGAGCGGGGGCTGGAGGCGGTACTGGCGGAGATTCTGCCCGCCCTGGAGGGAAAGCACGTCCACATCAGCTTCGACGTGGACGTGCTGGACCCGGGGGAGTTTTCCGCCACCGGTTACAACATCCCGGAGGGGCTTACCGTGGCCCAGGTGGAGCGGACGATATCCGCTGTGCTGGATACCGGGCGGACCTGTTCCTTTGAATGCGTGGAGTACAACCCCGTGATGGACCGGTCGAAGAAGGATTTGAATACTTTGATGGGGATTCTTCAGCTGGTTTCGGAAAAGCTGAAATAAAAAACACCCTCTGCCAACGGCAGAGGGTGTTTTGCGGGAATATAGAACTTGCCCCGAATCAGTCGGCGAGAGCGGCGGTGATGATGGCCATGGAATAGACCTCCATGGCGTTGCAGCCGCGGGACAGGTCGTTGATAGGGGCGTTCAACCCCAGCAGAATGGGGCCGTAGGCGTCGAAACTGCCCATGCGCTGGGCGATTTTGTAGCCGATGTTGCCGGCGGAGATGTCCGGGAAGATGAAGGTGTTGGCCCGGCCCGCCACGTTGGATTTGGGGGCCTTCAGCTTGCCCACGGTGGGGGACACGGCGGCGTCGAACTGGAACTCGCCGTCTACAGGGAAGTCCAGGTCCAGGGCCTTGAGCTTTTTGCAGGCGTTGTGCATCTTATCTACTGCAGGGCCGGCGCCGGAACCCATGGTGGAGTAGCTCAGCATGGCTACCTTGGGCTCCACGCCAAACCGGCGGGCGCATTTGACCACTTCCTGGGTGATCTCCACCAGATCGTCCTCGCTGGGGTCGATGTTGATGGCGCAGTCTCCCATGGCCAGCACCATGTTGCCGCCGGTGGCGGAAGGACGGACCAGGATGAAGCAGGAGGACACGATTTTGTTGCCCGGGCGGGTTTTGATAAGCTGGAGGGCGGGACGTACAGTGTCGGCGGTGGAGTAGGTGGCGCCGCCCAGCAGGCAGTCCGCCTCGCCCATAGCCACCAGCATGGTGCCGAAATAGTTGCCCTGCTGGAGGGCGGCACGGCACTGCTCTGCATTCATTTTCCCTTTGCGAAGCTCCACCATCTTGTCCACCATGGCGTCCATTTTATCATAGGTGTGGGGCTGAAGGATGGTCACATCCCGGATGTTGAGGCAGGCGTCCTCCGCAATCTCGTGGATTCTTTTGGGGTCGCCGATGAGGATGGGCGTGAGGAAAGTGCCGGACAGCAGCCGGGCGGCGGCCTCCAGCACGCGCTCGTCCTCTCCCTCGGTAAAGACGATTTTTTTGGGGTTTTTCTTCAGCTTTTGAATGAGCAGTCTGAACATAGGTCGGTTACCTCCCGGGGAAGGCGGAGCCGGAAGGGGGGCTTTGCCCCGTCCCCGGCTGGGCCTAAATTTTAATTTGAAATAATGCTAATATATAATTTATCACCCTCAACCCCTTTTTTCAAGGGGTAAATGGATAAAATCACAAAAAAACACCTTAGATTTTCTTGCGGTTTCCGGCCGTGAACTCTTTACAAAACGTATTCCCCCCGCTATACTATACATACTGTGTTGCAGAGGCGGGGGCATACGCCCGCTTTTGCAGGAAATGCTGAAGGGATTTTTGCGCACCCTTGGAGCGCCGCCACAGGTCCGTGAGCCCGTGCGTCCGTACGTCCGTGTGTTCGTGTGTCCGTGGTCCCAACAGCCTTTTCCTAATGGTGACATCGTGATTCAAGCTACACTAGGAAAGGGGTAAATCTGGATGACCAATCCCGATTTTGCACGAACCCTCTCGCTGCTGCGGCAGGAGAGGGGCATTTCCCAGCGGCAGGCCGCCAAGACGCTGGGCATCTCCCAAGCGCTGCTCTCCCACTATGAGAACGGGGCGCGGGAGCCGGGTCTGGTGTTTGTGGTCAAGGCCTGTGATTTTTATAATGTGTCCGCCGATTTTCTTCTGGGCCGCACCCTCAGCCGGGACGGCACCACCATCCTGGACGCGGACAGCCTTTACGACGTGTCCGCCGAGCGGGACAATGTGCTGCGGGGTTCGGTGATGGCCACCCTGTCCAAAAAACTGGTGGTGAATTCCGTGGGCCTGCTGTTTGACCTGCTCAGCAAGGTGGGCAGCAAAAAGGCGATTCGAGCGGCGGCCAATTATTTGTCCGGCACGGTGTACATCCTCTTCCGCCACCTCCACCGGGCCAGCGGAAACGAGAATGATGACTTTTTCAATGTGCCCCAGGAGTGGTTTCTGGCGGGCCTGCCCCGGGCGGATATGCTGATGAGCGAGGCGGAATATGTATCCGCCCTGGCCAACCCGGGCAAAGACGCCCAGTTCCCGCCTCTGGACAATGACGCCATGAAACTGGCCTATCCGGGGACCTATCAGTCCCTGCTTCAGATCGTACACACCTGCGGCGAGCGGCTTAACGGAGAGATGGCAAGCCATCTGGACAGCACCTGTTAAACCGGCCGGCCCGGAAACCGAGGAAATTCCATGAACGTACACAGCCACCTGTTCGTGCTGGCCTATCTGCCTGCGGTACTGGTTTTGTGGAGGCTGCTGGGCGGACGGCTGGGGAACCAGACTGCCGCCCGGGGGCTTTTGCTGTGCGCCGGGGCGGTGTTCTGCGGCTGGGGGTCGCCGCCGTCCCTGCTGGTGCTGGGGGCGGAGGGGGCAGTCAGCTATACCCTGGGCCGCCGTATCGCCCGGGACCGGTCCCGGGCGAAGCCCCTGCTGTGGGCAGGGGCGATATTCCTGTTGGCGGTGCTGGCCTTTTTCAAATACACCGGCTTCATGCTGTCCCTGACGCCGCTGGAGGGGTTGTTCGCCCCCCCGGCTTGGCTCATGCCCCTGGGGCTTTCCTTTGTCACCTTCCAGCAACTCTGGTGGCTGCGGGACTGCTACGACGGGGACGCCCCGGCGGATCTCTCCCCCTTGGACTATGCCTGCTGCCTCACCTTTTTCGCCACCGCCACCTGCGGGCCCATCACCCGGGTGGGGGAGCTGGCCCCTCAGCTGCGCCGCCCCGCTCCCTTCTCCTGGGATGAGCTGGCGGCGGGGCTGTATTGCTTTGCCCTGGGACTGGCCAAAAAGGTGCTTGCGGCCGGAGTGTTTGCCAATGGGGCTGATTTCGGCTACGCCAACGCGGGAAATCTGTCCCCCATGGACACGGCCCTCACCATTTTGTGCTATACCCTGCAAATTTATTTCGATTTCTCCGGCTACTGTGACATGGCCTCCGGCATGGCCAAGATGATGGGCGTCAAGCTGCCGGTGAATTTCAACAGCCCCTATCAGGCTCTGTCGGTGAAAGACTTTTGGGCCCGGTGGCACATCACCTTGTCCCGATTTTTCCGCCGGTGCGTATACATCCCTTTGGGAGGCAACCGGGGAGGGACCGCCGCTACCTGCAGGAATATCATGATTGTATTCCTGCTGTCCGGCCTGTGGCACGGGGCGGGGTGGGGCTTCCTGGTCTGGGGGATGCTCCACGGTCTGGCCCAGGTATTGGAACGGCTGTGGAAGGATAAAATTTCTCTGCCCAAGCCCTTGGCCTGGGCGCTCACCTTTGCTTTCGTGAATATCGCCTGGGTGTTTTTCCGGGCGGACGGTCTGGACCAGGCTCTGGCCATGCTGGGCGGGCTGTTCCAGGGCGGATGGGGGCTGCCCTCCAAAGAGTTTGCCGCCGCACTGCCCTTTAACGCGGTGGGCAAGCTGCTCAGTTTTCTCCAGTACACCCTTCAGGAGGGGGGGCGGGCGCTGGTTTACTGGGTTCCGCTGCTGGCGCTGCCGGCGGGGCTGGCCCTGCTGGCCTGTCCCAACCCCACCGCCGAGGCGGAGCGATTCACGCCCAGTATATGGAGGGCCGTGCTGGCTGCGGTGTGTTTGGTGGGGTCGGTGGTGTTTTTTTCCGGGGTGGACACCTTCATCTACGCCAACTTCTGAGGGAAGGGGGACGGCGTTTTGAAAGCGAAAACCTTTGTTTTTGCCGTGTTGGCCGGGGCAGTGCTGTGCCTGGGTAGCTGCGTGCTGCTGTTGAGCATGGAGGATCCCTTTTTTGTCATGAGCGGCATTGGGGAGGAGGAGACCGCCCTGTTTGACAACCAGCGCTATCAGATGGCGGGGCTCATCCGCCACCAGGACTACTCGGCTGTGGTGATGGGCACCTCCCTGGCGGCCAATTACCGGGCCTCCTGGTTTACCGAGGGAACGGGAAAAAAGACGCTGAAAATCACCTTTCCGGACGGCTGGATTTCTGAATTTGATACGGCGCTGAAGCTGGCTTTCCGTACCCATCCCCAGCTGGACCGGGTATATTTCTGCCTGGACCCCAACATCCTCATTCGTTCAGACAGCCTGCGCACGGTGGAGCTGCCGGACTACCTGTATAACCAGAACCCCTTTGATGACGTGGAGTATCTGCTCAACGCCGATACCTATGAGACGGCCCTGCGCAATTGGCTGCACCGGCAGTACGCCAAGACGGTGCCCCTGGATGATGCCTACGTGTGGGACGAGGGCTTCCAGTTTGACGCAGCCACCGCGCTGCAAAGCTATCCCAGGCCGGAGAAGTGCAGGGGCCCCCTGCCCCGGGACGCCTTTTTAAAGGAGGCGGAGGAGAATCTGAACGTGGTGTGCGCCTGGGCCCAGGCACATCCGGATGTGGAGTTTGTGGTCTGGTTCCCACCCTACAGCATCCTATACTGGGACATGATGCTCCGGGAGGGGAAAGCGGATGCCATTCTGGACGCGGTGGAATACGCCGCCCAGCGGCTGATGGGATATGACAACGTGGCGGTGCACTGCTTCCTCCACGCCACCGCTTATATCAGTAACCTGAACTATTATACCGACCATGTTCATTGCTCTTCGGCGGTGACCGCCTGGGAGGCGGAGAACCTGATGGCGGGCAGGTGGCGTTTCAACGAAGAAAATTATCTGCTGCGGCTGGAGGAGCTGCGGGAGTATGTGAAAAAATATGACTATGAGTCGTTGTTTGACTCTTGAATACCCGGAGGAATCGCGCTTATGACCGACCAATCAAAAATTCGTAACTTTTCTATTATTGCTCACATTGACCACGGGAAGTCCACTTTGTCCGACCGGATGATTGAGCTGTGCGGAGCGGTGGAACAGCGGCAGATGGAGTCCCAGCTGCTGGACAATATGGATTTGGAGCGGGAGCGGGGCATCACCATCAAGGCGCGGGCCGTCCGCATGGACTACAAGGCCGCCGACGGGGAGACCTACTGCCTCAACCTCATCGACACCCCGGGCCACGTGGACTTCAACTACGAGGTGAGCCGGTCCCTGGCCGCCTGCGAGGGGGCGGTGCTGGTGGTGGACGCCGCCCAGGGGGTGGAGGCCCAGACCCTGGCCAACACCTATCTGGCCCTGGACCACGACCTGGAGATCCGCCCGGTGCTGAACAAAATCGACCTGCCCGCCGCCGACCCGGAGCGGGTGAAGCACGAGATTGAGGACATCATCGGCCTGCCCGCCCTGGACGCCCCGGAGATCTCCGCCAAGCAGGGCATCAATATTCCGGCGGTGCTGGAGGACATTGTGAACAATGTTCCCGCCCCCGCCGGAGACCCCGCCGCACCCCTGAAGGCCCTCATCTTTGACAGCCAGTACGACCCCTACCTGGGTGTGATCGTCTACTTCCGGGTGATGGAGGGGACCATCCGGCCGGGGATGCAGGTGCGCCTGATGGCCTCCGGGGCGCAATACAATGTGCTGGACTGCGGCTACCTGCGGCCCTTGGGCATGGAGAGCGCAAAAGAACTGTCCGCCGGGGAGGTGGGCTGGTTCACCGCCTCCATCAAGACGGTGAAGGACACCCGGGTGGGCGACACCATCACCGAGGCAGTGCGGCCCACCGCCGACCCCCTGCCCGGCTACCGCCCGGCCCAGGCCATGGTGTACTGCGGCGTGTACACCGAGGACGGTTCCAAATACCCCGACCTGCGGGATGCCCTGGAGAAGCTCCAGCTGAACGACGCCTCCCTGTCCTTCGAGCCGGAGTCGTCCATCGCCCTGGGCTTTGGGTTCCGCTGCGGCTTTTTGGGGATGCTCCACATGGAGATTATCCAGGAGCGGCTGGAGCGGGAGTTCGATTTGGACCTGATCACCACATTACCATCTGTAATATATGAGGTGACCAAAACCGACGGGACTCTGGTGCGGGTGGACAACCCCCACAACTACCCCGATCCCGGCTCCATCAAGGAGGCCATGGAGCCCTACGCCAACGTGTCCATCATCTCCCCGCCGGATTATGTGGGCAGCATTATGCCCCTGTGCCAGGACCGCCGGGGCGAGTACAAGGATATGCAGTACCTGGATACCAACCTGGTGGAGATTCGGTATCTCATGCCGCTGAACGAGATCATCTACGACTTTTTCGACACGCTGAAGGCCAAGACCAGGGGCTACGCCTCCCTGGACTATGAGCTGGACGAGTACCGCCCCTCCGACCTGGTGAAGGTGGATTTGCTGCTCAACGGGGACCAGGTGGACGCCCTGTCCTTCATCGCCCACCGGGAGAAGGCGTACAAGCGGGCCAGGCGGATCTGCGAGAAGCTGAAGGAGAACATCCCCCGCCAGATGTTCGAGGTGCCCATCCAGGCCGCCATCGGCGGCAAGGTTATTGCCCGGGAAACGCTGAAGGCCCTGCGCAAGGATGTGCTGGCCAAGTGCTACGGCGGCGACATCACCCGGAAAAAGAAGCTGCTGGAAAAGCAGAAAGAGGGCAAGAAGAAGATGCGCTCCCTGGGCACGGTGCAGATGCCGACGGAGGCGTTTATGGCGGTTCTCAAGCTGGACGACGAGGGATAAATACATTGGGGCGCCCCTGCGGGGGCGCTTCTTTTTTGCCGTTTTTGGGCCTTTTTGAACCTTATTTTGAGAGGAGGTACAGTCCTCTCTTTTTTTGTGCCTAAAATCTTCCAATTTGAAGCCGCCGAGAGGAAAAAACATCCCGTAAAAACATTTTTCCTAGATAATTATTCCTTTATCTAGAAGTTTATGGATATTAATAAAAGAAATTGTGGCATATATGGAAAAAACAGGTAAATTCGAGAGGATGGCTTATCCTCGTGAAAAGTGCAGAAAAGTTCTTGAAATCAGGCAAAAATAAACAAGGAGGAAACAAATCCAATGAGAAACTTGAAAAAGTTCCTCGCGCTGGTCCTGGCGATGATCATGGC
>ERZ808028.691-NODE-691-length-25183-cov-4.759261_pt1 | contig 25183 bp, 27 predicted proteins | sample MGYA00380184_ERZ808028 | MGnify/ENA primary metagenome ERZ808028 (study PRJEB31490, sample SAMN06133397) | mouse gut metagenome | isolation source: J8_1 | host: mice | place: China: Chengdu | collected 2015-05 ...
GTATTTCATTGTAACACGCTCGTGCATAAAGTTGTGACGAAATCGAATCACAAATGTTTCAAATTCATGCAATTCAATCTATAATAAGAAGAGGAATGGGGTGATCGACTTGGCAAAGAAAATGCGAGCTGCGGATGATTTTTTGCATCATTTATATGTGCATGTTAATGAGCTGAACCAATTTGTGGTATTGAGCGGTTTAAAATTTCACGAATTTGCTTCTTCAGTCGGTTCGCTTCAAAATATTTTACTGTTGAAAAATGAGTTCGAAGATGGCTCGTTTAACATGCACACGCGCTTAGGGTTTGTGGACGAAAAAAGCATGCCTTACTTTGCAAAGAAAATTTCAGATTCAAAGCAAGATTTATGTTGGATTGATTTTTCAGATGAGAAAAAGTTGAATTTATTAACACCGCAGGAACAGGCGGAGCTTCTTTATATCGGGCATAAAAAGGAGCCATTACGTTCACCTTTTTATCATCAGCTACAAAATAAATACGTCTACTTAGAAAATAAAGAGGATAAGTATACAAAAGTTTATTTTCGAAATTTAGCAGACAATGACCGACTTGTCGTCAATGTTTTCAACAATGTCATCCAACTCAAAGAGCGTCAAACGAGCTTTTGGCGTCGACGCGTGGCGACCGTTATGCCGCATTTTACAATTGATGTGTGTGATACATTCCGCGATCATATGAAGGACGGCGCGCTTTTTTCAATGTATCGTATTGAAAAGCCGAAAGTAGCCTATGTGCTTGAGGTGCGTAATGTGGCGGATATTAATTTTGTCGATGAGATTTGGGACGATTTAAATTCATTGTTAAAGCAAAAGCCAGATGGGGTACTAGAAGTACATAAGTAGTCCGTAAAAATTTATTTCAGTTGTTGGATAGGTGGATAGGATTCCTTTCGTGTGACGAATGGAATCTTTTTTTAGATTTTTTTATGAAAATGCGTGAGAGAGTGCTATTATAAGTAATGATATTTTTCTCGCATCAAGTTAGAGAAACTTTGTCCGATAGAAATCGTCCTATTCAATTCAGGGACATTCGTTCGTAGACCAATTAAAATTTGGAGGAACTCATTATTATGAATAAAAAATTAGGCTTATTATACGGTGGTAAATCAGCAGAGCATGATGTGTCATTATCAACAGCAAAGGCTGCAACACAAGCATTAAACTTTGATAAATACGATATTTTCCCAGTATTCATCACACGTGGCGGTGAATGGCGCGTAGGTGAACAATTAACAGCACCTGCCGAATCAATTGAACAATTAGCGTTTACTCGTGATGCAGATTCAGAAAATGACGTAACAGAATTTTTAACTTCTTTAAAAGAACGTAAATTCGACGTTATCTTCCCATTACTTCACGGTACAAATGGTGAAGATGGTACCGTACAAGGTTTCTTAGAAGTATTAAACTTACCGTACGTAGGTAATGGTGTATTAGCTTCTTCAGCTGGTATGGATAAAGTTTCAATGAAACAATTATTCGAAATCGCTGGCTTGCCTCAAGTTCCTTACACATACTTCATTCGTAATGATTGGTATAAACAAAAAGATGCATTAATCGCTGAAATGGAAGAAAAATTAACATATCCAATGTTCGTTAAACCAGCAAACTTAGGTTCAAGCGTTGGTGTATCAAAAGCAGATGACCGCGAAAAATTAATCGAAGCGGTTGAATTAGCACTTAAATATGACCGTAAAATTGTTGTCGAAACAGGTGTTGTAGCTCGTGAAGTAGAAATGGCGGTTCTTGGTAATGATGAACCAGAAACATCTGTACCTGGTGAAATTAAACCAAAAACAGCATTTTACGACTACGATTCAAAATACAATGACAACAGCACAGATTTATTAATTCCTGCACCTGTAACCGCTGATGTAGAAGCACAACTTTCTGATATGGCGAAACGCGCATTCAAAATTTTAGATGGTTCTGGCTTAGTACGTGCAGATTTCTTCGTAACAGCAGAAAACGAAATCTTCATCAACGAAGTTAATACATTACCTGGCTTCACACCAGTAAGTATGTATCCAATTCTTTGGAAAAACACTGGTCTTCCATACAACGAATTAATCGAAAAATTAATCAACCTTGGCATCGAACGCCACGCTGAAAAACAACAACTTCAATATCAATAAGAGGAGTCCTCAAACATGAAAAAAACGATTAATGAAATCGCAGCATGGCTTGGCATCGCTCAAACATTTGAGGAAGCCGTTGTAACCGGTGTATCCATTAATACACGTACGCTAGAGCCAGGTGATTTATTCATTCCATTCCGTGGTGAAAACGTGAATGGTCATAAATATGTAGCGCAAGCTTTTGAACAAGGTGCAGCAGCTGCATTTTGGCAAAAGGATGAGCCAAATCCACCGCAAGATGTACCACTTCTTTTCGTTGAAGATTCAGAGGAAGCCCTTCAACAAATGGCACGCGCGTATCGCAGTGAGCACAACGCGACATTTATCGCGGTAACGGGTTCAAATGGTAAAACATCAACAAAAGATTTAATTGCGGGCACATTAGCGCCTTACTATAAAGTACAAAAAACAGAAGGTAACTATAATAATCAATTAGGCTTACCACTGACATTACTTGGCTTAGATGAGGATACGCAATTTGCGGTACTTGAAATGGGGATGGATGGATTCCACCAAATCGAGTTACTAACAAAATTAGCGGAGCCACATTATGCGGTCATCACAAATATTGGTGAGGCACATATGGAAGCGCTCGGTTCTCGTGAGGGTATCGCAAAAGCGAAATTTGAAATCGTACAAGGTCTACAAGCAGACGGCAAATTCTTCTATGATGGTGACGAGCCATTATTACGTCCACTTGTCGCAGCAGAGAATATCCATGCGATTTCATTTGGCTTAGCCGACACAGATGATTTATATGCGGCAAATATTACAGAGGATGAAAAGGGTAGTCACTTTGATGTGCATGGTTTATTAGAGGACAACTTCTTTATTTCTGTACTAGGTCGTCACCAAGTGAAAAATACGTTGATTGCGATTTTAATTGCACAAGATATTGGTTTAACGAATGACCAAATTCGTGAAGCATTAAAAGGCGTCGAGCTGACAAATATGCGTATGCAACTTGTTGAAGGCAAAAAAGATATTTTATTCATTAACGATGCCTATAATGCGGCACCGACTTCTGTACGTGCCGCGCTTAACTTCGTTGAGCATGCGACAATGCGCAGCGACAAATGGGTCGTGCTAGGCGATATGCTAGAGCTTGGTACATTAGAGCGTGAATATCATGAAAACATTGCCGACGATTTAAACTTAGACGCGATTCAGCATGTGTGTCTATATGGACCACGCATGGAGGCGCTTTATAGTAAGATTAAAGACCAAGCAGATGTGTTATGGAGTGCAGAAGATTATGCACCGATTATTGAACATATTGCACAGCATGCATCAGCGGATTCTTTAGTATTATTAAAAGGATCTCGTGGCATGGCGCTTGAAAACATTTTACAAGCATTTGTGAAATAGTATGAAAAAGGAATGATGCATGAGCATCATTCCTTTTTTGATGGCGATTTTAGCGAAAAACAATAAATTTTTGATATGAGATAAGACATGAAGAAAAAGACTATTTTCAAGGATTGTCTTTTTTAATAGGCTAAAAAACACACTTTTCTTCTCGGTTAATACTGCTAGTTTTTAGTAGTATTTGAAAAGGGAAAAATCGATGAAAGGCGCGTCCTATCGCACTTTACTTCTAGTAGTTAAAAGAATACCCACTGCATTTCATAGGTGGGCATTGTTTTCTTTAAAGTAGCATAAAATGATAGCGCTTTTATGGACAAAGGTTAATTTTCAGAAAATTTCAATCGGTTGTTATTCGTTGCATAGTGACAAACCGCATGTTAGAATATTTAAAGCAATGGATACATTTTGTATGAGACTCTCCGGTCATTTGATATGGGGAGTACTTTTTTTTGAACATTAACGGTCAATGATGTTGAGGTTTTATAACTTCGAAATTAAACCGCTCGGCAAAGTCCGGGCTTTACTTTATATAAACATACTTCGTATTTTAACGAAGGTATAAGCGTTCAGGATATGAACATCCTAGACATGAGGCTCGATTTGCCCTATTTTCATCTGAAAATGTAACCATTTGTCAACTGCACACTTAACTAAAAGGAGAATGAGAAGTTTGACAAATTTTTCAGAATTAAATATTAGCTAATCTACATTAAAATCCCTAGAACGTATGGGATTTGAAGAAGCAACACCAATCCAAGCAGGTACTATTCCTCTAGCTGTTGAAGGCCATGACATTATCGGTCAAGCACAAACAGGTACTGGTAAAACAGTTGCTTTCGGTGTTCCATTAATTGAAAAGGTAGATCCTAAAGAACCAACAATCCAAGCACTAGTAATCGCACCAACTCGTGAATTAGCCATTCAATGTTCTGAAGAGCTACACAAAATTGGTTACGGTAAACGTTCTAAGATTCTTTCAGTGTACGGTGGTCAAGATATTAGCCGCCAAATCCGCGCACTTAAAAACAAACCACAAATTATCGTAGGTACACCTGGTCGTATTTTAGACCACATTAAACGCCGTACGTTAAAATTAGAAAACGTTAAAACATTAGTTTTAGACGAAGCAGATGAAATGTTAAACATGGGATTCATTGAAGATATCAATGCAATCTTAGAAAACGTACCATCTGAACGCCAAACACTTTTATTCTCTGCTACAATGCCTCCAGCAATCCGTAAAATTGCAGATACATTCATGACAGAGCCTGAAAGCGTAAAAATCAAAGCGAAAGAATTAACAGTAGATAACATCGAACAATTCTTCGTGAAATCTCAAGAACGTGAAAAATTCGATATCTTATCTCGTTTATTAAACGTTCAAAAACCAGAACTTGCAATCGTATTCGGTCGTACTAAACGCCGTGTTGATGAATTATCACACGCACTTAGCATCCGCGGTTACATTGCTGAAGGTATCCACGGTGACCTTTCTCAAGCGAAACGTCTTTCTGTATTACGTCAATTCAAAGAAAACAAAATTGATGTATTAGTAGCAACAGACGTAGCTGCTCGTGGTCTTGATATCTCAGGCGTAACACACGTTTACAACTTCGATATTCCACAAGATCCAGAATCATACGTTCACCGTATCGGTCGTACTGGTCGTGCTGGTAAATCAGGTGTTGCTGTAACATTCGTAACACCACGTGAAATGAGCTACTTACGTATTGTAGAAGAAACTACGAAAAAACGTATGACACCTCTTAAACCACCAACAGCTGATGAAGCTTTAGTTGGTCAACAAGAAGTTGCAGTTCAACAATTAAAAGAAATCGTTGAGAAAAATCATTTAAGCACTTACCGTGCAATGGCTGAAGAGTTATTAAAAGATACAGATGCAATTGATTTAGTTGCAGCTGCTCTTAAATCATTAACAAAAGAGCCAGATGATACACCAATCAAAATTTCTGAAGAACGTCCACTTCCAATGCGTCGTGGCGGTGGCGGTGGCCGTGGTAACGGTGGCGGTCGCGGTGGTAACCGTAACTTCCGCGGTGGCAACCGTAATCGTAGCAATGGCGGAGATCGTCGTCGTCGTGAAGGCGGAGAACGCGGTGGAGAACGTCGTGGCAATGGTGGCGGCGGAGACCGTCGTCGTCGCGAAGGCGGAGATCGTCGTCCTCGTCGTCACAACAACGAAGGCTAATAACGCAAATTTCAAGAGAGGCCAGGGATTATCCCTGACCTCTCTTTTTTTGTGCTCGCGTGTAATGTATGAGAAACTTAGAGGACTAACGAAGAAAGGGTGAAGATTTTGCAGGAACCACAGCAACAGATTTCTAAAAAAGGACTTACGGTATGGCGTATTCATGGTGTCATTCAAACCGTCATTGTATGGCTCGTTTTAGCGCTTATTGGCGTGCTAACGTATTTTTTTGATTGGTACTCATGGATTTATATCGTTATTATCGCGTTAGCAGTCATCGAAATGGCTACAGCAATCTTTATTTTTCCGAAAATAAAATGGCGTCATTGGCGCTATGAGGTACGAGAAGAAGAAATTGAACTGAAATATGGTTTATTTATTATTGAACGCGTGCTCGTGCCAATGGTGCGTGTACAACATGTCAATACAACGCAGGGACCGATTTTAAAAAAATATCATCTGGCAGAAATCTCGATTTCGACAGCGGCAACCGTTCATACCATTCCGGCGCTAACGGAAGAAGAGGCGGATGCACTGCGCTCGAAAATTTCCGCATTAGCAAGGGTGGCTGAAGACGATGTATGAGAAACAGCATCTTCATCCGATTACGATTTTATTAAAACTTTTAAAAATCGTGAAAGAAACCATTGCAGGCTTTGCGATTATCTTTATCTTAAATATTAAAAACATTCCATGGAATCCGGCAGACCCCAATTTTAAGTGGACTTTATTAGGGCTGTTCGTTGTATTCTTTTTACTATGCATTTTACTTGTGTTCGTATGGCTATCATGGCGAAAGCATGTGTACTGGGTTGAAAATGATGAGCTGCATGTGGAGAAAGGTTTATTTGTTAAAAAGCATCAGTATGCGCCGTTTGAGCGAATTCAAAGTGTAAATTTTAAGGAAGGAATTTTTCACCGTCCGTTTGGGCTTGTAAAAGTGTCGATTGAGACAGCAGGTAGTGAAGATTCTGGTATTGATTTAACCGCTATTTCTCGTGAGCAGGCAGACTGGATTGATACGGCGACAAAACGTGCAAAACGACAAGAAAAAGTCGCTGAAGAGGGCGTTATTGCTGAAAAGGAAGAAATTGTTACACGTGAAACGGTCTATAAAATGACAACGAAAAACTTATTTATTTTAGCGACGACGTCAAGTGGGATTGGTGTGATTTTTTCAGCAGTAGCCGCGATTATGTCTCAGTTATCAGACATTATTCCGTATGAGCTTATTTTTAATGAATTAAAAGACTTTATGAAGATTGGTATTTTAATCGTGTCATTAATCGTATTTGTGATACTTTTCATTTCTTGGCTCATTTCCGTCGTTATTACGTATTTAAATCATGCGAATTTTATGGTGGAGCGAGAAGGGGATCGTTTATTTATTTCGAAGGGATTGCTTGAGAAAAAGCGTGTCGCTGTACCGTTATCGCGTATCCAAGGCATTAAAATTGTTGAAACGCCTTTCCGTCAGCTTTTCGGATTTGCGGCGATTCAGCTAGAAAGCGCTGGCAATACAGAAGACGAAGGGGAGTCGAAAATCTCACTCGTACCGCTTATTAAAAAACGAGAAGGACTAGCTGTGTTAGCAGAATTATTCCCGGGGTATCAATTTGAATATACGTTAACGAAGGCGCCAAAACGTGCTTGGTGGCGCTTCGTATTATTCGCAAGTGCGTGGGCGATTCTTCCGGTAGCAGCAGTAAGCTATTTTGTGCCACATGGTTACGGTCTGTATAGCCTAATCTTGCTACCGTTGCTTATGTTTTTAGGGTATTTAAAATATCGTTCGTCAGGCTTTGCGCTGTATGACAAGCAGCTAACGCTTGTGACACGCAGTATTTCAAAAGAGACCTTTTTTGTGATGAAGCACCGCATTCAGGCGTTAGGTGTTGGGCAAAGTGTTTTTGCGGAGCGTGGCAATTTAGCACGTATCAATGTATCAATTGTTGCAGGGACAGCTGAATCTGAAACGACGCTACGTTTTTTTGAGAAAGACAAGTTGATGACGATTTTTAACTGGTATCGTCCAATGAACTAAAAAAAAGAGGCCTCCGAATCGGAAGCCTCTTTTTTATGAACGTTTCTGGCGCTGTTCACGCCACTTTATAATATTTTTTGGATGGAAATTAATAAAGCCAAAAACGGCACCTGTTAATAAGCCAGCGATGTGAGCAGTCGCGTTTACATTTGGCTGTAAAAATGTGATGATTACAGAAATCACCGCAAGCGGCACAATCATTTGACGCAGCTGCGGGAAGATCTTACGCGTATAGTAAACGAGTGCTAAAAAGGCACCTAAAATACCGAAGATGGCGCCACTTGCACCAACGGACACATATTCAGGTCCTTGAACAAAGTACGTTGCGACATTGCCGATGATGCCAGACATCATATAAATCGTAAAGAAGCGCAGTTTACCAGCAATTTTTTCAAGCTCTGGACCGAAGACGTAAAGCCAAAACATATTTGATAAAATATGTAAGAAGCCTCCGTGAATAAAGACGGCCGTGATAATGCGCCAATATTCACCATCTGCAATTAACCAGTTTGCTGCTGCGCCGTAATTTAGTATTTCAATCCGAATGGATGGCACTAAACCAGCGAGATAAACAAGTAAATTAATGATAATAAGGAATGCGACCATCGGATACAATTTTACATAATCCGACAGTTTTTCGTTACGGTTGAACATATCGTCACCTCTCGTTCCAAGTTACTATTATTATACCTGTTTCAAGATTAAGAAAGAAAGGATGAGCTAAATGATTACAGGAATTGGACTCGATATTATTGAAATTGAGCGTGTTGCCAAAATAAATGAGCGCAGCGATGCTTTTCGAAAAAAGGTTTTGACTGCAAAGGAATGTGCGATTTATGATACGTTAAAGCCAGCACGTCAGCTCGAATTTTTAGCGGGGCGTTTTTCAGCAAAAGAAGCTTTTTCGAAAGCACTTGGTACAGGACTTGGGAAAGACTGTGCACTGCATGATATTGAAATTTTAAAGGCACCAAATGGCCAGCCGCTCCTTTATTTTAAAGGTGAGAAAGTGCCTGGTTTTGTATCGATTACACATTCAAAGGCCTATGCAGCTGCACAGGTCGTTTTGGAGAAAGCGTAAAGTTTCTTATGAAAATGGGCTTAAAGTTATAATTTAGGGGTAAAGAAAATTATCGCCCTTAAATCGAAAATAATGTCTTTTTAAAGAGCCTTTGAAAAGATTGACCTCATCAGTTGAGAGGTACATAATATTAGAATAAATCACGATTAGAAGAGGTTAGACAAAATGGAAGAACTACAAAATTTTCGACCTACAAAGGCCGTTATCGATTTAAAAGCGATTCAATCAAATGTTTCAAATCTGCGCAAACACTTACATTCGGACGTACATATTATGGCTGTTATTAAAGCAAATGCATACGGTCATGGTGATATACGTGTTGCGGAGGTTGCACTTAAAGCGGGTGCAACAATGCTTGCGGTAGCAACACCAGAGGAAGCACTGCATGTACGTCAATTTATTGCGGATGCACCGATTTTAATTTTAGGAGCAGTACCTGTTCACTTTGCGCCATATGCTGCAAAATATAATATTACGCTAACGGTATTTTCGACAGAGTGGCTTGAACAAGTAGCAGCACTTGCACCACAATTTGAAAAACCTTTATTGATTCATTTGAAAGTGGATAGTGGAATGGGTCGAATTGGCGTGCGCACAGCTGAAGAGTTACACGCTGTATACGAAGCTGCACAGCTAGAAAATGTCATTGTAGATGGTATCTTTACACACTTTGCGACAGCGGATGAGGAGCAAACGACGTTTTATGAGCATCAGCTTGCAACATTTAAAAAGCTTGTGGCGTCCCTTCCTAAAAAACCACGTATCGTGCATGCGGCAAATACTGCTGCATCTCTTGTGAAAGAGCATGTACAGTTTGATGCGGTTCGCTTTGGCATTTCGCTTTATGGCTTATCACCATCACCTTATGTGGAAGAACATTTACCATATGACCTACGCCCGGCATTTTCACTTGAAACGGAGCTTGTGCATGTGAAACAATTGCACAAAGGGGACACAGTTGGATATGGCGCCACGTATGAAGCGACAGAAGACGAATGGATTGGTACGATACCGGTTGGCTATGCAGATGGCGTTATTCGTGCTCTTGCGAACCAAGAATTTTTAGTACAAGGAATACGCGCACCAATCGTTGGACGCATCTGTATGGACCAAATTATGATTAAATTGCCAAAAAAAATGAGCGTTGGTGAACGTGTTGTTTTAATTGGTAAACAAGGTAATGATGAAATTACAATGCAAGAGTGGGCAAGCCGTCTAAATACGATTGTTTACGAGATTCCATGCATGTTAACACCTCGAATTCCACGCGTCTACAAAGCCTAATTCGGGCGGTGTAGTAGGCACGAAAATTCAGAAAACTAACGTTACTTATATCGTTTATTTCGTTTTACACCTTTTCAAGATTACCAATCGATGGTAGTATGGGTGTTAAGCTTATTTAAGAACGACTATAAATTGAGGTTTGTTTTGGAGGTGCTGGCTGTGAGTCAAAAACAATTAGATTTAGTTCAATTGCCCGAATATGAAATGGAAAAAGCGTATGAAGCAGTTTTACAAAAGATTGCTCAACATTACGCATATGAAAGTGATGTGCGAAAAAATGCACGTCAGGAACAACAAAAACATATTCGAGAGGCAATGGTTAAGGGATATGAAGAAATGTCTCAAATTAACCTTACGATATGCAGCGAATGTTTGCATGTAGAGTACGAAGCGGAGCATGTAACTGGCCGTATGTGGTAGCGCGTCTCGTTTACGGAGGATGAAAATGTGAACGTAAAACGCGGAGATGTCTTTTTTGCAGATTTATCACCAGTGGTCGGTTCCGAGCAAGGTGGAACGCGACCGGTGTTGATAATTCAAAATGATATTGGAAATAGATTTAGCCCGACCGTCATTATTGCGGCGATTACAGCACAAATACAAAAAGCAAAACTACCTACACATGTCGAAATTGATGCGAAAAAATATGGCTTCGAACGTGATTCGGTTATTTTGTTAGAACAACTTAGAACAATCGATAAGTCTCGACTAACAGATAAAATAACACAATTAGACGGACCATTAATGAAAAAAGTAGAATCGGCATTGGAAATTAGTTTAGGCCTCATTAAATTTTAGTATACATAAAAAAAGACTACTATTAGATCGAGTAGTCTTTTTTGTATTCAAAATAAAAACTATCAAAGTTATGTATAGAAATAAAAATTGAGCCGATATAGAAAAAAATGACTTTTAAAAGTGAATTATGTACAGAAATATTATACAATTGTGTAAAGATTATACTGAAGGGATGGTGATTTTTGATTAACTGGATAGAAGAGCATAAGTTAGAAATTGCATCAAATGTAGAGCACGCGTGGAATCAGCGTGGAAATGGACAAGAAATCGCAAATGAGAAAATCACCGACATGATTTATTTATTTGAGCAAATTGATTGTAATGATGAGGAAAGACGTCAACAACTTTGTCAATTATATAGTCAAAAGTATGAGTATTTTCAGGACACCGTATTACTTGTACAGCTTGTAGAAGAAGCTGTATTAGACGCCGTTCTTAAATCAAATACCCATTCCGTTGAAAAACTAAGCATTTTTTTAAAAGAAAATTATAAAAATATGCATGACATTGAGCGTTCTCTTTTCAAAGAATATGAACATAGCTATAAAGATGCGATGAATATGCAGCGAATCGCATTAAAAGAGCTATCGACGCCGATTATACCAATTCTTGATAAAATCTCCGTCTTACCACTTGTTGGCACAATTGATACAACGCGTGCAAAATTGATTATCGAAAATGTTTTAGAAGGTGTATTAAAACATAAATCAGAAGTATTGCTTATCGATATTACAGGTGTTCCGGTCATTGATACAATGGTGACGCATCATATTATTCAAGCAGTTAAAGCGGTGAAGCTACTAGGTACTACGTGTATTATCGTCGGCATTCGTCCAGAGATTGCCCAGACGATTGTATCGCTTGGCATTGATTTAGATGAATTTATGACAGCAGGTACATTGCAACGTGGCGTAGAAGAGGCATTACGCTTAACAAAGAGAAAAATTAGCGAGGTGTGATAACGATGATACAGCCAAAAGTGCCGATTTTAAAATTGAAGAACTGTTTAATTATTTCAATTCAATGGGAGCTTGATGATGCGACAGCATTACAGTTTCAACAAGATGTTCTCGAAAAAATCCATGAAACAAATGCACGCGGGGTTGTGATTGATTTGACAGCAATTGAATTTATTGATTCGTTTATTGCACGAATCTTTGATGAGGTTATTCAAATGGCAGGAATGATGGGTGCAAAAGTAGCGCTAACAGGTATCCAGCCACCGATTGCGATTACGCTTGTTGAATTAGGCATTGAATTAAGTAATGTATTAACGGCGCTCGATTTAGAGAGTGGTTTGGACCGATTACAACAAGAATTGGAGGGATAAGAATGGACGTTTCCTCAGTGAGCATTTTGACGGAATGGGATATTGTGGCTGCACGTCAAATGGGCCGTAGTGAAGCGAAAGCGATAGGCTTTGGAGCTGTGGACCAAGCGCGTATAACAACAGCAATTAGTGAACTAGCTCGAAATATTTATTTGTATGCAGAGCAAGGAAGCGTCACGATTGGACGTTTCGAAAAAGAAGGTAAAGTAGGAATCCGCATTGTTGCAGAAGATTATGGGCCAGGGATTAGTGATGTACAGTTAGTGCTTCAAGATGGATATTCTTCTTCTTATGGTTTAGGAGCAGGGCTTCCAGGGGTAAAGCGTTTGATGGATGAATTTGATATTCAAACAGAAGTAGGAGAAGGCACGAAGATTACAATTGTAAAATGGTTGTCTTAGCAGATAGGTGAGGATGCGTTACGAAAGAGATACAAAAGCAGTATACAATGTTACTTAGCCAATATTTAAAGTATCAAACAGAGAGAAATTTATATTTAGGCCAAAACTTCAGTCGCCACCTTGTCCAAAAGAACATTACACCAGAAGAGGTCATTAGCATCCACAAAGTTGCACTTGAAGAAATTCAAGAATTAGGAATAACGGATAATATCATTATTTCGCTCGATTTCTTAACGGAGTTTATGATTCAGTATGGCTTGGCGTTACGTGAACATAAAATCTTAGTTGAGCAGCAAGAGTCAATGAATCATGAAATTGAATTAGCAGCGAAAGTGCAAAATACGATGCTGCGTACAAAAAAGCCAGAGCTCGATGGTGTTGAGATTGATTTTCTTTCGGTACCGGCTGGCAAGATGAATGGCGATTACGTTTATTTCCAAGATGATGATAGCGATTTTGTAGGGGTTGGCGTAGCGGATGTTGTCGGAAAAGGTATTCCGGCAGCGCTTTGCATGTCAATGGTGAAAAATGGTCTTGATACATTAGGTCAAGCGAGTATTAGCCCGGCATATGCGCTCGATGTGTTAAATCGCATCGTTGAAAAAAGTGTAGAAGATAATATGTTTATCTCGATGTTCTATGGACGATATGACAGTGAAGAGTCCATTTTTACATATGCATCGGCAGGACATGAGCCCGCGCTTTATTATTGTGCACGAGAACAGAAGTTTTATGATCTCGATGAATCAAAAGGGTTATTGTTAGGGATTTTACCAGATGTTCATTATACGGAAAGTTCAATTAAACTAGAAGCGAATGACATGATCATCATTATGACGGATGGCGTAACAGAGTGCCGTACAGAAGATGAACGTTTCCTTACGCGAGAAGAGTTAATTGAGATGATTTTTAATGTGAAAGAGGAAACGCCAGGGGACTTAGCGCGTAGTGTATTTAAAGAGCTTGAAAAATTCCAGGCCTTTCATCAGCGTGATGATTTTACATTAGCGGTAATAAAAAAAGTACAGTAAATTAAACAGAGGTGTAAATAATGGATTTAACAGTAAATATTACAATACAAGAAGATAATAGCGTTTTAGGTGTAATTAGCGGGGAAATTGATGCATATACAGCGCCTAAATTACGCGAACAGTTACTTGCAATTGATACGAAGAGCGCAAAAAAGGCCGTACTTGATTTAGCAGATGTAGGCTATATGGATAGTACAGGTATTGGCGTTATCGTCGCATTTTATAAGAGTGTGATCGCAGATGGCGGTGACCTTACATTAATCGGCTTGTCTCCACGTTTAAAACGTTTATTCGATATTACAGGTTTAAGCGGCATTATTCATGTAGAGGAGGAGGCATAGGTGATGAAAGAATTCGATTATTTTGAAATGCGCATCCCATCAAAGACTCAATACGTTGGCGTTGCGCGCTTAACAGTATCTGGTTTAGCTAGTCGCCTCGGTTTTTCTTATGACGACATTGAAGATTTAAAAATTGCGACAAGCGAAGCAGTAACAAATGCGATTCAGCATGCTTATGTAGAGGATGAAGAAAAGCAAGAAGTTGTTGTTGGTTGCGCAGTATACGAAGATAAATTAGAAATCATGGTTGCGGATTATGGCCGTAGCTTTGAATTTGAAGAAGTAAAAGAAAAAGTAGGCCCGTATCACGAAGAAACGGAAGTGGAATTTATTCGTGAAGGAGGGTTAGGTTTATTTTTAATTGAAAGTTTAATGGATGAAGTAAAAGTATTAAACGAAAATGGCGTAACAGTGTTCATGACCAAATATGTTTCACGAGAGCAGGTGAATGCACATGTGGAAACAGACGTCCACTAGAAATGCCTCAAAGGAACAAGTACTTGCTTGGATTAAACGATACCAAGAAGAAAAAGATGATGAAGCACAAACACGTCTTGTGGAGAACTATCAGTATTTAGTTGAATCAATTGCTCGTAAGTATTCAAATGGCCGTTCGTATCATGATGATATTGTGCAAGTAGGGATGCTAGGACTGCTCGGTGCAATTCGTCGCTTTGATCCTGAATTTGGTCGTAGCTTTGAAGCGTTTGCCGTCCCAACAATCGTCGGTGAAATCAAACGTTTCTTACGTGATAAAACATGGGATGTGCATGTGCCTCGCCGTATTAAAGAGCTTGGTCCACGTATTAAGGCTACAGTAGAAGCATTGACGACAGAGTTACAGCGCTCACCGAAAGTCTCGGAAATCGCTGAGCGTTTAGAAGTGACGGATGAAGAAATTCTAGAAGCAATGGAAATGAGTCGTAGCTACCAAGCGCTATCAATGGACCACTCGATTGAATCGGATTCCGATGGTAGTACGGTGACATTATTTGATGTTGTTGGGCAAGAGGATGATGAGTTTGAGAAAACGAATCGTCGCATGATTGTTTCTGAGGCAATGAATGTTTTAAATGAGCGCGAGAAACAAATTATTCAACTGACTTATTTAGAACAATTAAGCCAAAAAGAAGCTGGTGAGCGTCTAGGTATTTCTCAAATGCATGTGTCGCGTCTACAGCGAAAAGCCATTAAAAAATTACAGCAGGCAATTATCGCTTCAGGTGGTGTCTAAGATAAAGTGGTCGTATCATGTTTTTCAGCGCAATAAAAAAGAATATGATGTTTGCGGTGACGGTTTTTTTATCGGAGAGTTTGGTGAGCGTATCGTTTGTGTTGTGACAGATGGATTAGGAAGCGGTCCAAATGCGCATGAAAGTGCCAAACTTGTAACACAGGCTGTAGAACAATACAGTGAGACATTATCCATTCAAGATATGATGCATAGATGCAATGAAGCACTACGTATGCAACAAGGAGCTGTCGCGTCGATTCTCTATATTGATTCCACGCAGCAACAAATCCATTATTGCGGTGTTGGCAATATTTCATGTTATTTGATTCATGAAAATAATGTGAGTTATCCAAAGCCGCATTATGGCTATTTAGCAGGCAAACGAATTAATCCTTTTGTAGAGACATTTTCTTTTACGAAGGGAGATCGTTGCTTCCTTCACTCAGATGGTATCGAGGTAAATGATGTGAAGCAATTAGTTGATTGCACAACATGGCAAGCGTTGAGGCAAGATGATACAGAGCAATATCTCACATATAAAGATGACGACTTAACGTATGTGATGCTCAATCTTTAATCGAAGGTACCGGAAACCGGGCCTTCTTTTTTTATGTAAGGATAATAGAGAAAAATGATAAAATGAGGCGAAGAGAAAGGATGAGGTAGATGAATTTTTCAGCGATGATTGCAAAGGAACTAACAGTCGCACCGAAGCAGGTAACAGCAGTTATTACATTACTAGAAGATGGCAATACAGTGCCGTTTATTGCGCGTTACCGAAAAGAAGCAACCGGCTCTCTTGATGAGGTACAAATTAAAGCCATTGAGGATCGCCATCATTATTTAGTGCAATTAGAGGACCGTAAAAAAGAGGTTATTGCATCGATTGATGAACAGGGTAAGCTGACACCTGAGCTACAAACACAAATTACGCGTGCAACAATCTTAAAACAAGTGGAAGATTTATACCGTCCCTATAAACAAAAACGTCGAACGAAGGCGACAATTGCAAAAGAGCTAGGACTAGAGCCTTTAGCAGACCAATTACTAGCGCTACCAAATGAAGCACCAGAAAAATTAGCGCAAACCTTTGTATCAGAGGAAGTAGATGTAGAAGTAGCATTACAAGGTGCGCGCGATATTTTAGCGGAGCGTTTTAGTGATGATGCAAAAATTCGCGAAACAATTCGCCGTTTCACATGGAAGGAAGGTGTCATCTCTACATCGGTTAAGGATGAGGAGAAGGACGAAAAAGCCATCTTTGAAATGTATTATAGCTACGAGGAACCACTTGCTAAAATTGTGCCACACCGGACACTCGCGATTAATCGCGGAGAGCATGAGGAGGTTTTACGTGTAGCTATTAAAGCGCCTGTCGCAAAAATTGAGGAAGCAATGCGCCGTTTGTGGATTACAAACCCCCAAGCAAAAACAGCTGCACAGCTTGAACTCGCGATTGAAGATAGTTATAAACGTTTAATTGCACCATCAATCGAGCGCGAGGTACGCGGGGAATTAACGGAGAAGGCAGAAGCACAGGCCATTCATATTTTCTCTGAAAACCTGCGTAGCTTATTATTGCAGCCTCCGATGAAGGGGAAATATGTATTAGGACTTGACCCGGCATATCGTACGGGCTGTAAATTAGCAGTCGTAGATGATACAGGGAAAATGCTTGATATCTCTGTAATTTATCCACATCCCCCAAAAGCAAAACGTGAGGATGCGAAGCGTATTATGAAAGAGATTTTGGCGAAATATCCGATTTCGATTATTGCGATTGGTAACGGCACAGCTTCTCGTGAATCAGAGGCCTTTGTAGCGGAGGTGTTACAAGAAGCTTCAAGTGATACGGCTTATGTCATTGTGAGTGAAGCGGGCGCGAGTGTGTATTCGGCATCTGATGTGGCACGTGCAGAATTTCCTGATTTACAAGTAGAGCAACGTAGTGCGGTATCCATTGCACGTCGTTTGCAGGATCCACTTGCAGAGCTTGTTAAAATCGAACCGAAGGCAGTGGGTGTTGGTCAGTACCAGCATGATGTTTCGCAGAAAAAATTATCCGAGTCATTAACGTTTATCGTAGAAACAGCAGTAAACCAAGTAGGGGTTGATGTGAATACAGCCTCTGCATCTCTTTTACAATATGTTTCAGGTTTATCAAAAAGTGTCGCAGAAAATATCGTGACGATGCGCGGCGATATTGGCAAGTTTACAGCGCGTACACAACTTAAAAAAGTGCCAAGACTTGGCGCGAAAACGTACGAGCAAGCAATTGGCTTTTTACGTGTCATGGACGCAAAAAATCCGTTAGATGCTACCGGCATTCACCCAGAAAGCTATCCACTCGCAAAAGAGTTATTAAAACGCGCCAATACGACAATTGGTGCACCGGATGCGGAGGAATCATTACGTCAATTAGACATTGTGGCGTTAAGCAAGGAGTTAGGTATTGGTGAAATCACAGTAAAAGATACGGTAGATGTTTTAATGAAGCCGATGCGTGACCCACGTGATGCGTTCCCTCAGCCATTATTAAAGAAAGATATTTTAAAAATGGATGATTTAAAACCGGGTATGGAGCTACAAGGAACAGTACGAAATGTAGTAGATTTTGGCGCCTTTATCGACATTGGCGTTAAACAAGACGGACTTGTGCATATTTCAAAACTGAAAAAAGGGTTTGTGAAGCACCCATTAGATGTTGTATCACTTGGCGACATTGTAACGGTATGGGTGGACTCGGTTGATACAAAAAAAGAACGCATTGCTTTAACGATGCTTGCACCACAATAAATAGAAAGTGCTGTCTTCTATGTGTAGAATAGAAGGTAGTACTTTTTTTATCGAGGAGGAATACGTGTGACAGATACACAAGTACATCAATTAGTATGTGATATTTCAATGCAATACTTTCATAAGCCATTTCGGCATCAAGCTTTTTTTAATCAACGTTTAAAAACAACTGGTGGACGCTATATGCTAAATAGCCATAACATCGAATTAAATAAAAAAATGCTTGAGGTATTTGGGTTGAATGAATTAACGGGGATTATTAAGCATGAGCTATGTCACTATCATTTACATTTAGAAAACAAGGGATATCAGCATAAGGATCGGGACTTCAAACAGCTTCTTGCGAGAGTAGGTGCGCCGCGCCACTGTTCTTCTATTGAACAGGAAGTGAAAAAAACATTATATAAACATCATTATGTATGCAGTAAATGTGGGCAAAGCTATCAACGACAAAGAAAGATAAATACGTTAAAATACCGCTGTAGCAGATGTTTAGGAGAGCTTTTAAAAAAATAAAAAGTTTTTTTGAAAAAACTATTGACGTTTGTTGTATACCTCTCTATAATAGTAAAAGTCGACAAGGTAATCACTTACCTGAACGATACGAAAATTTTATTTATTATTCCGTTGTAGCTCAGTTGGTAGTAGCATCTGACTGTTAATCAGAGGGTCGCAGGTTCGAGTCCTGCCAACGGAGCCATGGCCCCTTGGTCAAGCGGTTAAGACACCGCCCTTTCACGGCGGTAACACGGGTTCGAATCCCGTAGGGGTCATTTTCATATGCCGGTGTAGCTCAGTTGGTAGAGCAACTGACTTGTAATCAGTAGGTCGAGGGTTCGACTCCTTTCGCCGGCACCATGAGTCATTAGCTCAGTTGGTAGAGCATCTGACTTTTAATCAGAGGGTCGCTGGTTCGAATCCTGCATGACTCATATTAAGCGAGTGCAAATTGCATTCGCTTTTTTTGTGCGCTTAAATAGTAAATCATATTTTTTAGATGTAAACAAAAAAGGGCACCCTACACAATTGTGTAGGGTGCCCCATACGTTTAAAATAAGAAGCCGCTTTTGCCGTAAGTCATTACATTGAAAGTTTTAAACCACCACTCCTCAAAGTGGGTGTTTGCAAAGAGTTTCATGTTCGTCCTAACGATTCCGCTAGGCATACCAGTCCACTCTCTATCTTAAACTCCCTATTACAGATCAAAGGTTAAAACTTAATATTATTACGTACAATGCAGCCTGTATTAATACTATACTGCAACAATGCTTTTTGTGCAACATAGTTGCTTCGTTAAAAAAGTGTAAAAAAAAGAGTGTAGCGATTTGCTACGCTTCTTTCATTACCTCATGTGTTAATTTTGTTATATCAATTGTTGTATCTTCATTGAGTACATCATTTAAGATGACATCTCGGAAGTAGGCAACACTTGGTTTAAGATCAATTTTTAAAATTCGTTTTAATGCCTGCTGATACATATTAATAAACTCATGATCATTATTTCCACGTTTTAGCTCTGCAAAGGACTCATAGAATTGATCCAGCTTATCTGCAAATTCAAGAAGGCGTCCCTCAATTGTCGCGTCCTTACCTTCTTTTAAGCGCTCTTTGAAGACAGTTTTGAATTCTTCGGGTATTTCACGTGTAATGAAATCCTCCACCATTTTATGTTCAACATGTGCAATCATTTCTTTTAGTTCAGGAGAAGAATGTTTTACAGGCGTTTTAATATCGCCGATGAATACTTCGCCATAATCATGATTAATGGTTTTTTCATATAATGATTTCCAGTTAATCGTTGCACCATTATTTTCTTCAATAGTTGCAAAAACGAGCGCATATTGAGATACTTTCCATGAGTGGGCGGCAACGTTATGTTCCTCGAATTTAAAGCGACCAGGGCAACGAATGATTCTTTCTAAGTCATTTAAGCTCATAAAAAATTTGTGAATTCCCATATAACTTCTCTCCCTTCAATCTCTTTCTGTAATTAAACTATACCCTATTTTCATAAAATAAAACGGTGGCTTACATAGGCTTTAGAAAAGCTTAACAGCATCTTTACAAACGAGGAGGATTAAAATGTTTTATGATTTTATTGTGTATTTACATGTGATTGGAGCCATTTTATCGATTGGTCCATTTTTCGTCTTATTTCCGTTAATGAAACGAATGCAATATGAACAAGATATGGCTGTATTAAAAGGTCATGTGGATGCATTTAGCTTGGCGATTCAAGTAGTAAAGCATGCAGGGCATTTTTTAGTGGGCTTTGGTATTTTGGCTGTGTTATTAGGCGGCTATCCATGGACAACACCATGGATTTTAGTGACGATTATCTTATTAATCAGCTCCGTTATTTATTTAGCACGTGCCTTTAAACCAACGCTACGTACGTTTGGAACGGATGCGTTTAATCAACAGCGCTTCGTACGAAAGCTGCGCAAGGCTGTGTGGATTTACGTTGTGCTGCTTTTTATTATGCTATGGCTAATGGTGACAAAGCCGAGGTTTTGGTGAAAACAAAAAGAAGGAATCCGCCTTGGCGCGATTCCTTCTTTTTTTATAATTATTTTTCTAACACAGGGATAAGCGATTTTGATAATTCGATAGCTGAACGACCTGTTTTTTTATGATCTTCGACGATTGTGAGTAATAAATAATCTTCTTTATCGGCATTAAAGACGAGCACGAAGCTATTTTCTGTACCGTCATAGACACCTTGCTTTTGCTTGATTTCGGCAGTACCTGTTTTTGCTGCTAAGTTGTATGGCAAGCTTTTGAGCGTATTACCTGTTCCGCCCTTATGCTTGATTACTTGTTGCATCGCAGCGCGCACTTTATGTGCAGACTCAGCACTGACTGCCTGCGTCATTTTTACTTTTGTTCCTTTGACAAGGCGTGGATAGGTCATTTTGCCATCGTTTGCAAAGGCTGTATAGGATACGGCCTGTTGAATAGGGGACATTAATACTTGCCCTTGCCCATATGCTGTATCTGCTAGTAGGATATCAGAATTGAATGTTTTTTCATTTGAAATTTGTGCGGCCTTCATTGAAATCGGTAAATTAAAATCTTTTCCGAACGCAAATTTATTGAAGCCCTCGCGTAATTTCTTTTCACCCATTTCAAGCCCTTCCTTAGCAAAGAAAATATTGTCTGAGTAGATGAGTGCACTCTTATAATCAACGTTTGAGACATCGTCATGTAAACGTGTCACATAGTAAGAGCCCCATTCAGAGCTTTCTTGCCATTTCAACCCTTTAATTTTATGCGTTTTTGTTTCAGTCATTGTACCATTATCTAGACCGACTGCAGCAGTTACCGTTTTTAAGGTCGAGCCCGGCGCATAACGCTGTGCAAAGCGCGTCAGGAATGGCATATTTTCATCATCTGCATATTCTGCATAATCTTCTTGAGAAATACCACGCACCATCTTATTTGGATCATACGATGGCTTGCTTACTAAGGCATTTAGGTCGCCTGTTTTCGGATTAATGACAACCGATGAGCCTGTCGCATCTTCAAGGGCCTTAAATGCCGCCTTTTGTGTTTTAGAATTAATTGTTAAATAAATCGTTTGACCGTCTGTGCGCTCGGCATTTAATAATACATCGCGGACACGACCACTAGAAGTGACCAATGAAATTTGTCCACCATCGACACCACGAAGCTCTTTGTCGAATGTTTTTTCAAGTCCACTTTTACCGATTGTATCATCTTGATTTAACGCTTTATTCTTTTTCAAATCCTCATCGGTCACTGTGCCTGTATAGCCGATTAAATGTGCAGCTGCTTCACCTAGTGGATAGTAGCGCATATCCTTTGAGCTGTACTTTACGCCATCTAAATCTTTGGCTTCCTTCATATCGATCACCTTAATTGGGACGAAAAGATTGTCGCGTACCCAAGACTGCGCTAATTTTTTCTCTAATGTTTCTACGCTTACGTCAAATGATTTTGAAATAGCCTTTAAATTTTTATCGCGTGTTTTGCCTTCACCTAGTCCACTCGGTAAAATACCCATTTGATAAAAAGGTGCATTCGTTGCGAGTGGTTGGTCATCTTGGTCGACGATTTGTCCGCGTTCTGCCCGGTCAATCGTGTATGAAACTTTGTCGGTGCTTTGCATATGAGGGAAAATTAATGTTGGGTTCCACTTGATTTTATAGTTGCCGTCATTTTCAATGAGTGGCGCGCTATAGTTCATGCTCGCCATTTTGCCAAGTGCTGTTTCGAGCGTCATCGTATACGTCATCATATAGTGGTCTTTTTTTAATTCCTCGACCTTCATATTGGCTATTTTAATATCCTTTGCACCAATGCCTTTAAAAATGGTCTTGTATTTTTCGACAAGGCTTTCTTCAGTGAAATCATTGTCCGTAATGGAAGCATTCGTTACAAGTGAAGGAATGTCAGCAAACTGCTGTTTTTCTAACAGTGTCTTCCATGCGTCTGCAGCATCTTGTCTTGCAGTAGTTTCTTTATTATTTAACATCATATTGATAATTAAAACTACGACAATAACGACGGCGATGCCGAGGAGACTTTTTATTATCATGCTTTTCTTCATCGAAATACCCTCCTTATCTCTTATTATCAGACATTTGTACATAAAAATCATTGATTATTTTGTGTCAATTATACTATTAATGAAAAAAGTGAAAGAAATAGCTAAAAAAATTAAAAAAATTCTACTTTAAACTTCTATTTTGTTTTAAAATAAAGGAAATAGTATCCATATGTCGAATGTAATGACTAGGGCTATACAGTTTCTTCCATAAAAGATGAGGAAACGAGGAGGGAGGATAAAGAATGTTTAATGCAAAACAGTTTGGCGAGCAATTAAAATCATTGCGTGAGACAAGCAATCATTCGATGCTATCATTAGCAAAGCAGATTGGAACATCCGCAAGTCGTATTAAGAGTTGGGAAGTTGGGGAAAGCGTACCTTCTGCAAAATGGATTGTAAAGCTGAGCCAAGCATTGGCGATTTCAACGGACGAACTCTTATTAAACCAAACGACGGAGGACGGCTTGCCGCTACTATCAGATGTAACGAAAAGTCGCAATTCATTGTTGCGTGATTTGAACGAATTAGTACAGCATTTACCGAAACAAGATTTAATGGAATTATACGTTTTGGCTGAGGTGAAGCAAAAGAGTCACACATCGACAGAGGAGATTGAGATTTTACGTGCTTGATTATTAACGAGAAAACGGATGTGCAACAGTGCATTGCCGTTTTCTTTTTTTTTCGTTCGATGTATAGTAGAAATTGAGTTTTCAACATAAGGAGAATTTTTATGACAATCGAACAACAGATTTTAGAATGGTTCAACCATTTTCATACACATGCAGAAATTAGCTGGAAAGAAGTCGAAACGACAAAAAAACTAGCGTCTATTTTAGATGACCTTGGCGTCGAATATCGTTTATTTGGTGATGTCACAGGTTTAGTGGCAGAGATTGGTGAAGGCGAAGAATGCGTAGCGGTTCGTGCCGATATTGATGCCCTTTGGCAGGAAGTAAACGGTGAATGGCAGGCGAATCATTCATGCGGTCACGATGCGAACATGGCGATGGTGCTAGGCGCCTTATTACGTCTAAAAGATGAGCCACTACAACATCGCGTGCGCTTTATTTTCCAACCAGCAGAGGAAATGGGCAACGGTGCAGTCGCAGCATTTGAGCACGGTGCAGTCGACGGTGTCTCTCATTTATTCGGCGTTCACCTACGTCCAATTGATGAAATTCCATTTGGTAAAGTAACACCTGCTATGCATCACGGCGCAGCATATTTTTTAACAGGAACGATCCAAGGTGTGGATGCACATGGTGCGCGTCCTCACCAAGGTAAAAATGCCATTGATGTCATTATGGCCATTCAACAAATGCTCCAATCACTTCATGTTTCACCATTTACGCCACATTCTGCGAAGCTGACAAAAATCGTTGCAGATGGTGGGAGTGTCAATATTATTCCAGGCGCAGCCAGCTTTTCAATGGATGTACGTGCACAGGATAATGCAACACTTGATACGATGCAGCAACATATCGAGCGAGGTCTTGCGGCGATTCGCACGCAGTTTGACATTGATTTACAATGGGATTGGGTGGATTATACGCCGGGTGCAGTCGTATCAGATGAAGCGGCTGACATTGCTGAAAAAGCCATTACAGCTGTTTGTGGCAGTGATGCATTAGCGCCTCATATTTTCACACCAGGTAGTGATGACTTCCATTTCTATACGGTGAAAAAGCCTGAGTTAAAAGCGACGATGATTGGCATCGGTTCTGATTTAGCACCAGGGCTGCATCATCCGTATATGACGTTTAATCATGATGCGCTAAATCTGGCATCGAACGTATTAGCGGAAACATTAAAAACAGCAATTCCATCAAAATTATATAATTGAACTACCCCCACTTAGCCGTTCTTGGAACGTTGCTTGAAGTGGGAGATTCCTACGAACAGTGCTTGCTTGTTTCCAGTTGCTTGAAACAGCGGCTTCACTTTTTTTAGTAGGCTATCCCCGTCGTTCCTACGGTTGTTGCTTTAAAAGTCTTAACCCTTCGATTAAGATATTCTTACTTGCATTAATATCTCGGTCTAGTGTCGTACCACAAGATGAACAAGTCCACACACGAATAGCTAATGGTTTCTTGCCATCTCGATGACCGCAAGTATGACAAATTTGGCTCGATGGGAAGAATCTGTCGATTTCGACAATTTTTCGATCGAGCCATTTTGCCTTATATTTTAGCTTGGTCACAAATTCAGACCATGACACATCTGCTATCGCTTTTGCCAACTTATGATTTTTCAACATGCCTTTTGTGTTTAAGTCTTCAAGACAGATGACGTCATAGTGACGAATCAATGCTGTTGACAGTTTATTTAAAAAATCTTCACGTTGAAACGCGACACGCTCACGCAAACGAGCCACTTTACGACGTTGCTTTTGGTAGTTCATGCACTCACGTAGGTTACGACCCTCTTTTTTTGCTTGCTCATAGCGATGTGACAATTTGCGTTGCTCACGTTTTAACTTCTGCTCCATTTTGGCTGTAAAGCGTTGGTTATCCACTTTACGTCCAGTAGACAG
>ERZ808028.692-NODE-692-length-25109-cov-5.818912_pt1 | contig 25109 bp, 29 predicted proteins | sample MGYA00380184_ERZ808028 | MGnify/ENA primary metagenome ERZ808028 (study PRJEB31490, sample SAMN06133397) | mouse gut metagenome | isolation source: J8_1 | host: mice | place: China: Chengdu | collected 2015-05 ...
GCCCGGCCTACCAGCGATGACACGATCTACGAAGAGGAAAACCCCAACGTGGACCGGAGCAAGAACGTGGCCCTGGTGGCCCCTGGCTTCGGCAGCCCCACCAGCTACCTTCCCGGCAGCGGCGAACATCTGACCCCGAACCTTGTTCCCGGCGCACTCTCCGGCGGGCTGGTGAATCAGGTGGGCGGCGCGAATTACTCCGTTTCGGAGAACGGGATCTCCAGCGGCATGGGCGGGTTTCTGCCCAGCACATCGATCTTAGACACCGGCTCTTCCGGTTCCTCTACTCCCCCGGAGCATTTCACCGTTACCACCCGGCCCAATGACACGGCTTCCGTGGGGTTCACCAGCGTCACCGAGGACAGCTATTACAGCAACGGCTCCCTGGGAACGCTGAAGATCCCCGCCATCGGTCTGAGTGTCAAGATCGTCCAGGGCACGGACAGCGCCGCGCTGAAGAAAGGCGTGGGCCACTTTGAGGAGACGTCCATCTGGAATGGAAATGTTGGTCTTGCGGCACATAACCGAGGAACCAACAGCTATTTCGGAAAGATTCATACGCTGGAAGCCGGGGATGAAATCACCCTCTCCACCAAGGAGGGCACCCGGACCTATGAGGTGACCTCCGTTGCCAAGGTGACGGAAACGGATCGGAGCAGCCTGGAGAACACCGCCGAAAACTGCCTGACGCTGTACACCTGCGTCCGGGATGAACGGGACCTCCGGTGGTGTGTGAGAGCGGTTGAACTGACGGATTAAACCGAGCTGAACTGTCTGCCGATTTCATTCGACAATCCTCCGAATCTGTGGTAGTGTTGCGGTTGCAAACTCCCAACAAAATCACAGGAACGGAGGAAAGAGCTATGAAAAGCAAAAGAAGGATGTTTCAAATGTTGACGTGCGGGCTTCTGTCTGCGGCACTGCTGGCAGGCCCGGCCCAGGCGGCGGACCCGGAGATTCGGGTGGGCAGCTACAAGGGCAATACCCTGGAGGCAGGCGAAAGGAGCTGCCTCATCATCGGCCCTGCCGGGGCGGAGTACACCGCCGAATCCAGCAACCCGGAGACCATCACCCTGGAGCGGGTCCTGACCTATTGGGTGGCCGTGGCCAAGGCGGAGGGGACGGCTGAAATCACCGTCGCCAACAAAGCCGGGACTACCGGCAGCCTGACGCTGACCGTGGAAGCCACTGAAACGCCTTCCAATCCAAGTGAGGCCCTCTCCACCAACATGGACATTCGTCTGGAGATGGTCCGGCTCATCAATGAGGTGCGCCGGGAGAACGGCCTCGCGGAGCTTCCCATGGACGAATCCCTCATGAATGCCGCCCAGGACGTCTCCGGCCAAGGCGTCACGGAGCACCGGCCCTATGACCACATGGCACTCATCCGCTACGGCTGGCCCCACGGCGGGCTCTACAACCTGACCGTATTCACCGCATACGGCTGTCCAGACATTGCGAAGCAGGCCATCGATTACTGGATCGAATCGCCAGGGCACTATGAAACCATGCTGCTGGAGGAGGCGTCCCACGTCGGAACTGGCGTCACCCTCCAAAATGGCCGGGCCTACTGCTACATGGTTGTGGGCGACCCTAGCAGCCATAATCCCTACGAATAAACCACTCTGGAACAGCTTCATACCACACGAAGGCTCATTGGCAAGACGCCAATGGGCCTTTTTCGTTGCCAAATTCAAAATGGAAAGGAACCCTTTATGAATGAAAAACATCATTCCCTGCGAACGCGCCTGACGGCCCTGCTGCTGGCGCTGATCTGCGTCCTGGGCCTGTTTCCCACCACGGCCTTCGCCGCCGGGGATACCATCACACTGAAGGAGTTCGGCCACTCCGGCGTGGCCTATGAGTCCGCGGCCCTGGGGCGCTGCACGCTCCATGAAATGACCTTCAAAAACGGAAACCAGACCACCACCGGCTTCTGCGGTACCAAGGGCGGCGACATGGGGAACTCTCTCCAGGGCCAGACCTGGGGGAACAAGCGGTCCATCTCGGACCCCACCGTGGAAACCATGATGGCCTACTACTACGCCCACTCCACCGGCGTTTTCACCGATGAGGCCATCGCCCTGGGCGTCAACGACGTCTGGAACGCGGGCTACCGCTGGTACATGAACGCCTGGGTGCAGGCGTGTATCTGGCGCTGCCAGCAGAGCAGCATGAGCGACCCCGTCGCCGCCTGCGCTGAGGAGCTGATGGCAGTCTACAATTCCCTGGAAGGAACTCACTACACCAGCATCGACGATGAACTGGACGGCAGGAGCTTCCGGGACCGCACCCGCTTCATTCTTGACGGCGGTACAAGTCTGTGGGGCGACTGCGATGAAGAATTTCAGAATCAGGTGGACTTGATGTTTGAGGAACTGGAACAGGAAAAGCCCAATCACTTCGCTGTGCGGCAGTACAAAAAATTTAAGCTGGCGGCGGGTGTTGTATGCTCTAAACAACTTCCTAATCACGCGATTTTTCGGTGAAGGGTGAGGGATGTTTAGAGCATATTTCATTTTGAAGGAGGTCGCAGTATGATAAAAACCAAGATCACCCCTCTGTACGAAAGACTCAGCCGTGACGATGAATTAAGCGGGGAGAGTTTTTCAATTCAGAATCAAAAGGCCATGTTAGAGGACTATGCCCGCCGGAATGGATTTCCTAATCCTACCCATTTTACTGATGATGGTATCTCTGGAACCCGCTTCGACCGCCCAGGTTTCACGGCCATGATGGAGGAAGTCGAGGCTGGGTGCGTGGAGGCAATTATCGTCAAGGACATGAGCCGCCTGGGGAGGGACTATCTGAAGGTCGGGCAGGTGATGGAAATTCTTCGCCAGCGGGGAATGCGGTTGATTGCCATTAACGATGGCGTTGACAGTGCAAATGGAGAAAATGACTTCACACCTTTTTTGAACATCATGTATGAGTTTTACGCCCGTGACACGAGCCGAAAAATTCGTTCAGTGTTCAAAGCCAAAGGCATGAGCGGAAAACATCTGACCGGCACAGTGATCTATGGCTACCTGTGGGACGAGAAGCGGGAAAACTGGCTGGTGGATGAAGAAGCCGCCGCCGTAGTCCGCCGCATCTTCGCCATGACGCTGGAAGGGTATGGCCCCTATCAGATCGCCACACGGCTGACCGCTGACAAAATCGAAATTCCATCCGTCCATCTTGCCCGATACGGGGAAGGTGTGAACAAAAACAAAGCTGTCAAAGACCCCTGCGGCTGGGGAGCATCCGTTGTTGTCCATATTCTCAAAAAGCGGGAATACTTAGGGCATACGGTCAATTTCAAAACGCAGAAGCATTTTAAGGACAAGAAAAGTCACTATGTTGATGAAAGCGAGTGGACGATTTTTGAGAATACCCATGAGCCAATCATCGACCAGGAAACTTTTGACAACGTGCAGCGCATCCGTTCCAATGTCAAGCGTTACCCGGACGGCTGGGGCGAGGCCGCACCACTGACAGGACTTCTCTACTGCGCCGACTGCGGCGGCAAAATGTATGTTCAGCGGGTGAACAATGGCAAGCGCATCCCGTATTACACTTGCTCTCAATATGGCAAAATTCCTGTTGGAAGTCTTTGTTCGAGCGGCCACCGGATCAGGGAGAGCGTTGTCCTGGATTTGATTTCTGATATGCTCCGAGCCATAGCCGATTATGCCAGAGAGAACCGGGCCGAGTTTATCAGGACAGTGCAAGAGGCCCAGGCCCAGCAGCAGGACAGCGACATCAAAAAGAAAAAGCGGCGGATGGCGGCGGCGCAGAAGCGGGCCGGGGAACTGGAACGGCTTGTCTGCAAAATTTATGAGGACAATGCCCTTGGACGCTTGCCGGATGCCCGGTATGCCGCTCTGGACGCCCAGTACGCCAAGGAGCAGGAAGCCCTTGCCGCTGAACTCGCGGAGTTGGAAAAGGCTGTTTCCAGCTATGAGCAGGGCCGGAAATCCGCAGAAAAATTTATTGCTCTGATTGACAAATATCAGGACTTCGATACTGTGACAATCACGATGCTCAATGAATTTGTAGAGAAAATCCTTGTCCATGAGCGTGACCGTAAGGGCAGTATCGAAACCACGCAGGAGGTAGAAATCCATTTCAATTTTGTGGGCCGGTACATTCCTCCCAATTTCCAGGCAGTAGAGTTGACCCCGGAGGAACAGGAGGCCCTTCGGAAGAAAGAGGACCGCAAGGACAAACTGCACCAAGCCTATCTCCGCCGTAAGGCTAGCGGAGCGCAGAAGCGGTATGAGGATAAAATCAAGGCCCGAAAAAAGGCTGAAATGGACGCTAAAAAGGACGCTATCCGGGCCGAGGATATGGAAAAAGGCGTGTTTACCCGCATCAAGGATATGCCAAAGCAGGAGCCGAAAAGGGCCGCAGCACCCGCCCCCGCCGCCGTCTGACACTGACAGCAATATTTTAAAGGAGCGTAATATGGATAAGGAATTGACGTACATCAAAGTTGGAGACTACTACATCCCCAATCTGGCATTAGACTCCGAACCGGCGGAGCCGGCCAGGGACATCGGCAAGTATGGCCGTATGAGGTTGACCTATTTGAAGCAGCACCGGCGCAAGCTGTACCGGGAGTTGGTATCCACCGGCAGGCTCCAGGCGCACCTGCTGGGCATTAATGACACCGCCAACGACTGGTTGGACAGGATGATGCCGCAGATGGCAAAGGCGGCGGGGGCCACCGAGGAATTAAAAGCCCGTGATCAGATGGCGTGGGTGGGGCTGATGAATAACTGCAAGGCCAGGGTGGAAGAAATAATTCGATCCGATCTGATTTATACGTAGGAGGCGATTTGATGTTAACATTTGAGAAAGTGCTTGCGGTTTTCGCTGATTACCTTCAGCATGATCCGCTCTATGAAGTCGTACTCACCAGCCATGGATATACGCTGATGGGCTGGGAACCGAGGAAAAATCAGTGGTATTCCGCTGAAATTATGGAGACGCCGGAAATTCTCTTGGACACGCTGCTCTGTAAATACGCCGAATATCTGGAAGAACAGTTGACCGACAGTGAGCGTGACTTAACTGCGGCGGAACAGGCCGGGATTGACGCAAAATGTAGCAGGCTCAAGGCGTTGTGCCATAGCAGTTAACTCATACGAGAGGGGGAGAACGCGGCTTATGCGTCCTCCCCTTCCTGCATTTTGATTGCTCCGTCAATGGTGGCCTCGACAATGGGCAGGTATTTCTCCGGGCATATCTGCAACTTGTGTCCGACACGCTGCCGCTGCTCGCTGTCCCCACGAATTAGGCCAGGGTTGAAGTAGCGCTCCGCTGGCAGACGGCAAATCCGTATAAGCTGCATTGTGACCGGGATGCTGGGAATTGTTTTTCCCAATTCGATGTTCGCAAGATAGCGGGGAGAGATGTGTACCATTTCCGCCAATGCCTTGCGAACGATCCCCTGGGCCTCACGCCCAGCCCGTACATCTTCGCCAAAGGTTTCAAATCCGGGACAATCTTTGACATTTGCCATTTTATATCACCCAAGGACATTGTATAGTTCATATCCGCCCCTGGGAATGATGCCATATTCTCTTTGCTTCACTTTATTGTTCATATTTGCGCCCTTGTATTATTCGAGCATCGGAAATATAATATAAACGTGGAGGTGTAGCTATATGGACTACATGACATTAAAAGAAGCAAGTGAAAAATGGGGTGTAACCCCTCGAAGAATCAATTATTGTTGTGCTGAACAACGTAAAGAAGCTGAAAAGCCAGAAGATAAGCGATCCAAACGGAAAGGAAAAAGCGATGAATAAGATACTGATTGTCGAGGATGAAAAGCTGATACAAGAAGAATTGGAAACCCTGTTATCCAATGCCGGATTTATGGTCGTATGTGTGACTGATTTTGAAAATACGCTGACCCAAATCAAGTCGGAAATGCCAGACTTGATACTGCTGGACATTAACCTGCCAGGACAAAACGGATATAGCGTCTGCGCCTCGGTTCGTCAATTTTCTGATGTACCTATCTTATTCATCACAGGCCGCAACACCACGATGGATGAATTGCAGGCATTGACGTTAGGTGGGGACGATTTTATTTCCAAGCCCTACAATATCCCCATCCTGCTTGCAAGAATCAACGCTCTTTTGAAAAGAGGTCAAGTCACCAAACAACCCGCCCATCTGGAATATAACGGAATTACACTAAATCCTATTGCCGGGACACTGGCAGCAGACACACAAGAAATTGAATTAACAAAAACAGAGCTGAAAATTATGTACTACCTCTTTGAACATCCTGGTGAGATTGTCTCCCGGCTGGATTTAGTGGAGTACCTTTGGGACAACGAGATTCACATAGACGATAATACGCTCAGTGTCAATATCATGCGGATTCGGGAGAAACTGCGTTCTCTCGGCAAAGGTGATCTGATACAGACAAAGCGGGGAATGGGGTACAAAATATGAGCTTTTCCAGCTATCTGAGTGACAAAAAAGCTGCTCTGTTAGTCTGTTTTGCTGGTGGCTTATTCTTCTCGGTACTTTTGTGGCTGTTCGGCCTGGGAACCGGAGAAATCTTTCTTTTGTGGATTTGCTTTATCTTCATAGTTGCTGGCTTACTGCTGTGGAACTATCTGGATCAGCACAGACGGCTCAGACATTTAAGAGCTGTGATGGATGCTTTAGACCAAAAGTACCTATTTGCGGAAATCACAAATGCTCCAACGTCAGAACTGGAAAAAGCGTACTTTGAGCTGATGAAAACTGCATTGAAAGCCATGACGGATGAAGTGTCCCAATCCAACCGGCTCAACCGGGAATACCGGGAATTTATAGAACAATGGATACATGAAATGAAAGTCCCAATCACTGGAATCCAACTGCTGTGCGAAAACAACAAGTCCAGTATTACCCGGAAAATCCTGACACAGACAGAAATGATCTCGCAGAGTGTGGAGCGTGTTCTGTTCTACGCAAGGCTGGGAAGTGTTGAGAAAGACTATCTGATTACAGAAGTTCCATTGAAAACGTGCGTATTGGAGGTATTGGCACAGAATAAGCAATTTCTGATACAAAACAATGCCTGCATCCACACGGAAACACTCTGCGGAACGGTATATTCAGACCAGAAGTGGCTCCAATTCATTCTGAATCAAATCATCATCAACAGTGTCAAGTATCAGGGACGCAAGCCGCTGGTCATTGATGTGACCTCGCAAGATCAGGGTGACTATGTAACACTGTCTGTTACTGACAACGGCCTTGGAATTAAGGAGAGCGAATTAGGTAGGGTTTTCGATAAGGGATTTGTTGGGAGCAATGGCCGGACAGAGAAAAATTCAACTGGCATCGGTTTGTACTTGTGCGATCAGCTCTGTACCAAATTGGGCATTAGTATTGAGATAAAGTCAAGGTCAGGAGAATATACAACGGTTCTATTGCACTTCCCTCGAAGCGAATTTTTGAAGGTCTGATTTCTTATCTTACAAATCTGTTAGATAAAATCAATAAACCTTTATACAAAGGAACGCCTCTAATCACTAAAATATAGGCAGTTTCAAAAAAGGAGGCGTAAAGATGCGCAATACCTCTAAAGGCCCGTATAGGAAGGTGCGTTTCATCGTGGGCGGTATAGCCGCAGTAATAATACTCTGCGGCGCGGTGGCTATTATGCTGCTGAATCATCCAATACAACTACGTTCAGATTCTGCTGGAATTGAATTTGTAACCGAAGCTGGACAAGTAACCTGTGTTGCGGTCAGGGGGAAATTCCCGTATGTGCAGGTAAATTGTCCAGTGGAAAATAACTATGTTCAATCCCCGGCAGGTAATGTGACAGAAAGAATCTGCACCTATACGATGCAGGCGGAACCGGCTTTCTTCGGTCAGAGCATGACAACTATGAAGCTTAATATTGAAACCTCAAACGAAATGACCTATACCTATATCTTAAAATTCGCGGATAAAGATGTGAAGATCGTCAATGGAAAGGTGGTGGAGTAACTATGACGTTAGGCCGCAAAGAGCCGCTGCTCCATGTGGAAAATATCGAAAAATACTATGGCAATCCCGGCGCTGTCACAAAGGCTCTGGATCAAGTCAGTTTTGACGTCCAGGCAGGAGAATTTATCAGTATCATGGGAGCATCTGGCTCTGGAAAGACTACTCTGCTCAACTGCATTTCCACCATTGATACGGTAAGTTCCGGCCACATCCTGTTGGATGGCCAAGACATCACGACCATCACGGAAAAGAATATTGCCGATTTTCGCCGGGACTACCTTGGCTTTGTATTTCAGGACTTCAATCTGCTGGATACGCTGACGCTGGAAGAAAATATTGCGTTGCCTTTGACGATCAGCGAGAGGCCCCCAAAGGAAATAGACCAGCGCGTTCGTCAAATCGCCAATCAACTGCACATCAGCGACACGATGAAAAAATTCCCTACTCAGGTATCAGGGGGCCAAAAACAGCGGTGCGCGTTCGCACGGGCGGTAATCTGCAATCCAAAACTGATTATGGCTGACGAGCCGACTGGCGCTCTGGATTCCAATTCATCCCGTGTTCTCCTGGAGGTTATGTCGAACTTCAACCAGGAAATGGGAGCAACGATCCTGATGGTAACACATGACGCATTTAGCGCCAGCTATGCGGAGCGAATCCTGTTCCTAAAAGATGGTCGCATTTTCAATCAAATCCTCAAAGGTGAAAAGACCCGCGGTACGTTCTACCATGAAATTCTGGACGTTCTTTCTCTGCTGGGAGGTGACAAGCCGTGTTGATGAGGTTGTCCCTCCGCAATGCCAAAAGGCAATTCAATGAATACGCGCTTTTCTTTGTGACGCTCACTTGTGTAGTAGCATCCATGTATGCCTTTAATGCCCTGATTTTCTCAGATACAGTAAAAGCACTTCCTGATATGGAACTGCTGCCTTACCTGATTGTAGCGGCTTCTCTGCTGATTATCCTCATTATGGGCTGGATCATCAGCTACATGATAAATTATATGCTCAAAAAGCGCAGCAAAGAGTTTAGTGTGTATATGGTATCTGGAATCCCTAACAGGAAAATCAGCAAGCTCATATTTTATGAAAACAGCCTGATTGGACTGCTGGCCTTTGTGCCGGGTGTCCTTCTGGGGATGCTGTTCTCACAGATATTAGAAGCGGTTCTGCTGAATATGTTCGGACTACCCTACACACTGCATTTCAGCTTTTCGCCATCCACCATAGGACTGACACTTCTATATTTTGCGGTCATGCTTTTATATTCTATCCGCAAAAATGGAAAGTGGATACGCCGGGTGCAACTGCGGGATATGCTCTACTATGACCGCCAGAACGAGAAGGCCCCGGTTTCCGGCGGCGTATCCGCCATTTTGATTTTCTGCCTTTCCGCCCTGATTGGCTGTGCTGGGTTTCTGCTTATATATATCCAGCCCATCGGAAAGGGCTATGATATTCTCATTGGAACCACCCTTATGCTTTTGTTCTTGTTCGGCTTTTTTATCAGTGTCCCGGCTTTCCTTGTTACCCGATTCGGAAACCGTATTGATTGGAAGTATAGAAATCACAGATTAGTATCATTCCGGGGATTTACTGCAAAAATCAGCTCTACGAGTACCGTAATGGGGATGCTGTCGATTTTGTTTATGCTGGCGATCACCTTCGGGGGGATTGGCTCAACCATCGGACTGATGGTGACAAAGAATGTTGAGGCCGGTTCCTTTGACATTATGATCCTGCATAAAGGAGAACTGCGTGATTTCACCCGCTATGCCGCCATCATCCAGCAAGACTTTTCCGCCCAAGGCCACACCTATGGAATCTATACCAACGGGCGAACAGAGTTTCTTTCTGTCCATGAGCAAGCGGTGGCCGAGGCTGGCCGTCTTGCGCACCAAACTTATGCAGAATTTGAACATGATACCTGCATGGCGCAAAGTGACTACCTAAAATTGCGGGAATTGCTGGGCTATAAACATTTAGACCTTGACCCTGCACTTTGTTATGTCCATTGTGTCCCGGCATTGGAAAAAGACATTAGAACGCTGATTGAACAGCAAAACGACCTGGAATGTGCTGGCTATGCTTTTGCGGACAACGGAGTGTTTTCAGAATCTTTCAGCCAAGTAAACGACTATGGTAACGGCGCAGGTTATGTGATCGTTGTTCCAGACGGTGCAGTCAGGCAAATGGAAATTGTGTATAGCGTATATGCGGCGGTGAGCGAAAAATCATTAAGTCCCAATGATCTTCAAAACATCACATCCGCTTATGATAGTCTTGCTCAGTTAGACCGTTCCAGTGCGAAGTCTACCCCCAGCGGTGCGCCCACAATCTTTATGCACGAAGATATGGACTATCTCTCTGGCAAATGGATGGATAAAACCGAGTTTCATTATCTTTACTCCATGCTGATCTGCTTGTTCTATCTCGCTTTGATTTTAGAGATTACTGGTGCTGCAATTTTAGCAACACAGGTTCTCAGCGATTGGCAAGTGAAACAAAGACAAGACCGTATTCTGCGGCAGCTTGGTATGAAAGAACGGCTTGTGTCTAAGTTGAATAACCGTCAATTATCACAGATATTTCTACTCCCGCTTATCCCGTTACTCGTACTCAGCATTTGCTTTGTATATGTCTGTGCAAAGAAAATATTAGTGAGCTTTTTCCCGCTCCCGATTGTCCCTGATATTCTATGGATTGGCCAATCTTTGGTTATCGCGTTGGTATTATTCTCATTGCTCTATGGCATCTACTATGTTGCCGCCAGAATAAGTTACAGTCAGCGCGAAAAATAAGTCAATAGCATCTGCCCAGCGGCAGAAAAGAAAAAAACCGCTGCTGGGCAGACCGATTTCCCATACACAAATCCTCCTGCGGCGGTTTTGAATCTTCAAAGCCGCCGCTTTTCTATGTCTGTTCTGACAAGTGAAAGCCCAACGGCAGTCAGGAGGATGTCGTTATGCTTTCCCCGTCTGGCAGGATTGTCCGTGATAATTACCAGCTAAAAAAAGCATGGTTCTTACACGGGCATATTCCGCACTGAAAGATGAACTATACCATGTTATAAAAATCTATATCGTTTCCATCTGCACCCGAGTAGTCTCGCACTATCCGGGTGCTTTTGTATTTCCAGGCCGATCACCTCGCCCCCGCTGCCGCTCCCCGCCCCTTTTGTTCAGATCCCAGCAAAAATCTGAACGAAAGGAAAATGCAGGATGGGAATTACCATCAGAAAGCATAGGCGCAATTTGTCCTATGACGATGCCGCCACCCTTGATGAGTTTTGGGTGATAGCCAAGCAGTTTGACCGGAGCCTTTACCGCGAATGGAAAGACCACTGGGACGAGCGGGGCTATGACGAGTACATAGTTGTAACCGAGGGACGTTTGTCCTACTGCGAATCGCCGGAGCAGTATGTGTGCCGCATGGAAACCCGCGAGGAAATCCTGGCGGTGCTGGCCCTCTGTACCGAGAAACAGCGGGAGAGGTTTTTGCTCCATGCTCTGTATGATCTCTCCTACAAAGAGGTTGGAGAAATTTGCGGCTGCTCAAAAGATGCAGTACGTGATTCCATTGAAGCGGTCAGGAAAATTTTTCTCAAATTCTTCAAAAACCACCCCCACGATTGACGGTTCAAAACGGCTATAAGGTGAGGGGCGATATGCTCCATCACCGGGAGGGACAAGCTGTGGCTTGTCCCTCCTCTATCTGAAGGAGGTCACTATGACAATCATCAACCTACAGCGCTACTACCCACACTACCCCAGGGACAAATTTCTGGAAGTGCCGGACGAGGTGGCGGAGGCCCTGGAGGAAGGGCGGCGCATCGAACACCGGCAGGACAATCGGCGGAGCTACTACCATGTTTATTCCATGGACTGCACCCCCGCCATCGAGAACCACGCCATGTTCCTGGTGCTGTCCCCGGAGGAACTGCTGATCCAGGACGAGGACGAAGCAGCGGCGAAGCTGGTCATGGAAAACCTGACCGCTGCCATGACCCGGCTCTCTCCCGCCCAGGCGCGGCGGCTCCATGCCCGGTATGTTCTGAAAAAGAAGTTTCGGGAGATCGCGGCGGACGAGGGGATCAGCGGCAGTTGCGCCGCTAAATCCGTCACCGGCGCAATCATGAAGCTGCAAAAGTATTTCATCAAAAATGGCTGGATGCCGAAGGAGGCTTGATACAAAAATGGACAAATCATTGGAGGCGCAAAAGGCTCAGGCCGAAAAGGAAATCTATCAGCTTGAGAACCGGCAGAAGATTTTGCTGAACCGAATCCGCAAGGAAGAACGTAACGCCAGGACCAGCCGCCTGTGTAAGCATGGCGCAATTTTGGAGGGTGTTTTCCCTGCCGTCCTTAACGCTGACGGCGAGGCAATCAAGATGTTTCTGATTGCCCTTTCCCGCCTGCCGGGAGCAAGCGAACTCGCAGAAAAAACGCTGAACGCTGGGGACGCAGGGTAAGTCACTTGGGACAAGTGCGCACTTATACACCGTTCCGGTGTCGTGCGCCCTGCCGGGGGCTGTTGCGTCCTTGCGGACGCGATGGGGAGCTACGCTCCCCAAACCCCTTGTACGCCAGCAAAAACGAAACATCCGCTTTGCGTCTGTTCCGTTTCCGCTGGCCTGTTATCCGCCGTTGAAAGGAGGCCGAACCCATAGCAATTTTTCATTGTCCCATTCAAATCATCAAGCGGAGCATCGGCAAATCCGCCGTAGCTGCCGCCGCCTACCGGAGCGGTGAACGGCTGACAAACGAGTGGGACGGCATGACCCACGACTACACCCACAAGGGCGGCATCGTCCACACGGAGATCATGCTGCCAGACCACGCCCCGCCGGAGTTTCAAGACCGTTCCACGCTCTGGAACTCCGTGGAGCAGATCGAGAAATCCAGCGACGCCCAGCTTGCCCGCGAGATCGAAGTTGCCCTTCCCGTGGAGCTGTCCCCCGCACAGCAGTTGGCCCTTGTCCGATCATTCGTCAAAGACAATTTTGTGGACGCTGGGATGTGCGCCGACTTTGCCATCCACGACAAAGGGACGGGCAATCCCCACGCTCACATTCTGCTGACGATCCGGCCCTTGAAGCCGGACGGACGCTGGGGGCCGAAGTGTCGAAAGGTTTACGATCTGGACAGCCAGGGCAAGGAGAGCATTGTCGCTAAGTTATGGCAGGCCCGGATGGACATGGCCGCTCCCTCTACCCGTACCGGCAAAATCAAGAAGCTCCAGGAGGATGCAAAGCTGTTCAACCTGTTACAGTCCAACGGCATCACTTCCATGCAGCAGCTTTATGAAAAAGTTTCTGCCATGAACAAGGACTATTACGATCTCCGGGGCCAGATCGTCAAAGCCGAACGCCGCATTGCTGTTCTGGATGAGCGTCTGAAAATGTGGGAGCAGTATCAGCAGTATAAGCCCATCCGCCAGAAGTTGGACAAGGTGAAGCCGGGCAAACGGGAGAAATACCAGCAGGAGCATGAAAGTGAGTTGGCTGCCTTTGACGCTGCCGCTGGTTTTCTGAAAGGGCTGAAAGAATCCGGCGAGGCGATCACGCCCAAGGCATGGCGGGCCGAGGCCGCGAAGCTGACAGTACAGAAGGATTTTGATTATCAGAAAATGCGTGATATGCGGGAGGACATCAAGGCTGTTGAAAACCTCCGCAAGACCGCTGACCGGCTGGCCCGTGAGGGACAGCACCAGCAGAGGGAAACTGAACGATAATACTACGATTTTTACGAAAGGACTTTTGAATTATGGATATGAACCCGTGGGAACGCCGCCAGAAGATTTTGGAGGTTTTGTGCCTCCGGCGGCACGATACTTACAGAAATCTGGCGCATGAGTTTAACGTCAGCACCGGGACAATTCGCCGCGACATTGTGGTGCTGACCTGCTCCTATCCGATTGAGACGGTACGGGGCAATTACGGCGGTGTCAGAGTGGCCGACTGGTTTCATCTCGACCGCCGTTCGCTGAACTCTGCGGAGATCACTTTTCTCCGCAGGCTGGGGGAATCCCTGGACGGCCCTGATCTGGAAATGCTCAATCGGATCATCGCTGCCTTTTCGCATTGAGGGAGGGCCGCTATGCGTGTGAAAATCAGCAGTATCAAAATCAATTCGGGACGGCGGGAGGCCGAGCCAAAGGCCGTGGAGGAACTGGCCCGGAGTATCGCCGCCGTGGGTCTGTTCAACCCCATCACCCTCGACCAGCACAACACCCTGGTTGCCGGTCTGCACCGTTTGGAGGCGGCGAAGCTGCTGGGCTGGACGGAGATCGAGTGTACCGCTATCGGCATGAATACTGTCCAGGCGGAGTTGGCCGAGATTGATGAGAACATTGTCCGTACCAGACTGAACCGGCAGGAGTTGTGCGAACAGCTTTTGCGCCGGAAGGAAATCTATGAGATGCTCCACCCGGAAACGAAAGCGGGGGCGGCGCAGGCGGCGGGGATGAACCGCGCCATTGGCAATAACGTCAGTGCCAAATTGGCGCCCACGTCAAAGTCCTTTGTGGAGGATACTTCCGAAAAAACCGGCATGAGCAAGCGGGCCGTCAGCCGCCTCCTTCAGATCGCCAACAATCTGACCGGCGATGCCAGGAGAATCGTTGAGGCCAACAACATGACCCAGGACACCGCGCTGAAACTCTCCCGGCTCCAGCATGACGAACAGGTTGAAGCGGCCTCCATGCTGGCGGCGGGAACTATGGAATCAGTGGAGCAGTACCAAGAGTACCAGCGGGAGCGGCGAAGGGCAATCGCTATGTCCCGTCCGCTGTCAGATGATCCGCCTGTTGACACCCGGACGGAGGCCGAGAAGGAACAGGAAAAGCGGGAATCGCTGGACGGCCTTGTTCGTGAGTTTTGCCGGGTAGTTGAGTATTTTCTTAACCAGATGAAAATGTACCAGGGCTGTGCGGACGCTTTTGCGGAAATGTCCCAGCCGCAGATCAGCCAGGTGTGGGACAGCGCCGCCGCCGTGGATATGGCGATCATCGGCTTTTCCAAGGCCGTGAAAGCTATCCAGGCAGAGAATGAAAACGGAGGACACGACAATGAAAACTGACTATATCACCAGCACCCCCGCCCTGCCGTCCCACCTGGTTTATCCCCGGTTCCTGCTGGGGATGGACTTGCGGCTGATTACGAAAGAGGTCTACTGCATCCTGCTGGATATGGTGCTGAACGATGAGGCCAGTGTGGACAAGCATGGGCGGCGGTATCTGACGTTCATCAACCCGGAGATCGCCAAGCTGATCGACCGTACCCCTTCTACCGTGGGCCACGCCTTGACGGAGTTGGAGACTGTCGGGCTGGTAAAGCGTCATTGGGTGAGCCGCACCCCCACCCAGCCCTGTCACACCTACGTCAAGTTACCCGCAGGAGAGAACACGCCGTGATTATCCACATGAACTATCAGCAGTACCGCACAGCCCGGAGGCTGGTACATAGCTGCTGCAACTACGATTGCGGGAATTGTCTGCTTCTGGACGATGGCGAGGAATGTATTTGCCCGCAGAGCATCACCTACTCACTGATCTGCAAATGGTTCCGCGCCGCCGTTCTGCCCCTGGACGCTGGCCTGTGCGCTGCCCTGCTCCACCGGGCAGACAGGAAGAAATGCGTCCTTTGCGGCGGCTACTATCTGCCGAAATCCAACCGGGCGAAATACTGCCCGAAATGTGCTGTTGCGGCCCGCCGGAAGAAAGAAGCAGAGCGCCAGCGCAGACGCTACTACGATTCTACGCATTTAGGGCCTAAAAAGCCCTGATTTTGCAAGGCTTTCCGAGGACGGTTTGATAGGGGCCTGATACATTCCCTATCTGATACCCTTGAAGGCCCTCAGACGGCCCGCAACGGCGGGGAGGTGACACCCATATCGCTGACTACATGACGAAAGATACCAAGCTGCCGCCCTATCTGCCATTCCCGCGTTTTCTTTTGGAGGCGGATTTAGCGTTAGCAACCAAACTGGTCTATATGGTTCTGCTGGACAGGGCGCGGCTCTCCCAGGCCAATGGCTGGGCTGATAGCAGCAGCCAGATTTACATTGTGTTTCCCATTGTTGAGATCGCCAACACCATTGACCGCAGCCCTATGACCGTGAAAATTCATTGAACGAATTGGAAAGCGCCGGACTGATTGAGCGCAAGCGGCGGGGCCAGTCCCTACCGAACCGTATCTACATCAAGATTCCTGATGGACAGGATATTGTCCGTCTGACGGATAAAAAACTGTCTGTCAAGAGGAAAGAAAATTGTCTTTCTGATGGACAGAAAACTATCCCTTTGACGGACAGAAAATTGTCCACTAATAACCTTACAAGTAAATTGAGAGAATCACCTGAAGGGAGTGAGAGTGCGTGCGCCCACGCGCGAGGTCGCTATCAAAATATTTTCCTTTCGGATACGGAGATAGCCGAACTGCAAGCGGAACTCCCCGATCTCTGGCAGCAGTATGTGGAGAAGCTGTCCGAGTATATGGCCTCCACGGGCAAGACTTATCAGAACCATGCCGCCACTATTCGCCGCTGGGCGGCGGAGGACAGGCGGAAGGGCAAGAGCATACCCAATTACACTTACGAGGAGGGCGAGAGCCTATGAATGATTTTGACAGTATTATCAAGCGCATGACCGTGACCCATGTAGGGCCGGAGGACTATACCGGCGAGGACGGCCTTCTCTACTGCGGGAAGTGCCGCACCCCGAAGCAGTTTCGCATGGACGCATCGCCGCTGGAGGGGCGCTTACTTCCCTGCCCCTGCCAGTGTGAACAGGCGCGGCTTGACCAGGAGACAGCGGAGCAGGAGGCCCGCCGTCACCTTCAGACCGTGGCCGATCTGAAGCGCCGGGGATTCACTGACCCCGCTATGCGCGGTTGGACATTTGCCAACGACAACGGTAAATGCCCGCAGATGAAACACGCCCATTTCTATGTCGAGCATTGGGACACCATGCTGGCGGAGAACATCGGTTATCTGCTGTGGGGCGGCGTTGGCACTGGCAAAAGCTACTTCGCGGGATGTATCGCAAATGCGCTGATGGAGCAGGAGATCACCGTCCGCATGACCAATTTTGCACTGATTTTGAACGATCTGACCGCCAACTTTGAGGGCCGCAATGAGTACATATCCCAGCTTTGCCGCGCCCTGCTGCTTATTATTGACGATTTTGGTATGGAGCGCGGGACGGAGTACGGATTGGAGCAGGTCTATAACGTAATTGACAGCCGGTATCGCAGTAAGAAACCGCTGATCGTGACCACCAACATTCCGCTCCATGATTTACAGCATCCCCTGGATACCGCCCACGCCCGTATCTATGACCGCCTGCTGGAAATGTGCGCCCCTATCCGCTTCTCCGGCGAGAACTTCCGAAAGGCGACGGCGCAGGACAAGCTGGCGCGGCTGAAAAATCTGATGGACTGAAAGGAGCTGCCTATGAGAAAAACGCAACAGGATAAACCTGCTACACCCAAAACCAGACGCCAGGACAAACCCCGATTCATCGTGACCCGTGAATATAACGGCAGTCAGAGCATGAGGGCCGCTTTTGAACAGGCCATTGAATCCCAGGCTTGCGGGCAGTTTGAATCCTGGCTTGAAAAGAGGGAGAGCGACAAAAATGCCTGTTGAAAAAATTGCCGAAACATGGTATCATGACCGTATCGTCTCCCTGTTCATTAAGGAGATCACCAATGAACAGGAAGAATAAACTTACCCCCTCTGTCACTGCTCTGTACTGCCGCCTCTCCATTGAGGACGGGCGGGAAAACGAAAGCATGAGCATCAGCAATCAAAAGGCTTTACTCCGCGACTTTGCTGAGAAAAATGGCCTGCTGGACTATGAATTCTATGTTGATGACGGTTACACAGGCCGTAATTTCAACCGTCCTTCGTTCCAGAGGATGATTGCTGACATTGAGGCTGGGAAGGTCAAATGCGTGGTTACGAAAGACCTCTCCCGGCTGGGCCGAAACTACATTGAAGCTGGCAGTTATATCGAAATCTTCTTCCCGCGCCACAACGTCCGATATATCGCCGTCACTGACGGAGTGGACAGTCTGAACCGGCAGGAGATGGACATTACCCCCTTCAAAAATATCCTAAACGATATGTACAGCCGGGATATTTCCAAGAAGGTGCTGGCGGGCTGGATGGCCCGCTCACGGCAGGGGAAGTTTTTGGGTGGGCCTACTCCCTACGGCCTTATGCGTGATCCGGCAGACCACGGCCACCTGATTATTGACCCGGAGACGGCCCCCACCGTCAAGCTGGTTTTCGATCTGGCGGCAGACGGATATGGAATGATGCGGATTGCCAAATATCTGCTGGAACACAAGATTCCTATTACCCGTGTCAAAGGCCCAATAGAATCCAAAGTGCGCTATTATTCCTGGGGCAATTCCGTAATCAGCAAAATGCTCCGCAACCCAGTCTACAAGGGCGATCATGTGGTGTGCAAATGCCATCAAAAGGCCATCCGTTCTAACACCTACAATTTCGTTCCCCGTGACGAATGGGAGATCATCGAGAACTGCCATGAGGCCATTGTCAGCCGGGAACAGTGGGATAGAGTGCAAAAGCTGATTGACCGCCGCCCGACCATCTCAGGAGAAAACAGATGCCCGTTTTACAATCTGTTCCACGGTCTTGTTTACTGCGCCACCTGCGGTAAATCCATGCAGGTGCGCTATGAGAAGGTGGGCCGGACTGGAAAGAATCGCTTTACCGGAGAGATGCGGGAGCCGATTGACAAGGCGTATTACATCTGCCAGACCTATAACCGCTTGGGAAAGAACGCCTGCACCAGCCATAAGATTGAGGCCCGCGACCTCTATAATCTCGTGCTGTCGGACATTATCGAGCATGGAAAAATGGCTTTGCAGGATGCCGAGGCATTCTATGGGCGGCTGACCCACCGGCTGGAACAGCGGTATACCATGGACGAAGGGGCCTTGAAGAAAGAGTTGGATGTCTTGGCGAAGCGCAATCAGGAAATTGACGAGATGTTCATGAGCCTGTACGCTGATAAAACCAAGGGCATTTTGACCGAGCAGCGGTTCTTCCGCATGACCGAAACTTTGGAGCAGGAACAGGCGGACAACAAGGACCGGATGCAGGCGATCACGGACAAGTTACGAACCGCCAGCGACACGGAAGACGATGTGCGTCGATTCATCGGAGAAATCCGGGAATATGCGTCCATCAGTGAATTGGACGAAACCATTTTGAATCGTCTGATTGATAAAATCATTATCAGCGCAGTTGAAGTTATTGATGGCGAAAAGGTGCAGAAAGTCCGCATTGTGTATAACTTTGTGGGCGAAATAAAAGGAAGGTAAGAGTAGGCCCCTCTTTAACGAGAGGGGCCTACTAAGAGGTCAAACAGGATGTATATAGAAAAAATACCCCCTGCATTGTTAGACGATATTACAGCTAATAGGTGTATCCCATTCATTGGAGCAGGTTTCTCAAAGAATGCAAGCAGTAATAACGGAGTTCGGATGCCTGACTGGAAGGAACTGGGCGAACGGGTATCAAATTATATGGTGAATAGTGAATTTGATAGCGCAATTGAGGCATTATCCCAGTATGAAAATCTGTATTCAAGAGCAAACCTTATTGAAATACTCGCAAAAGAACTGCATGTAAACGAAGTGTTTCCAGGTGAAACCCATCTAGCGTTTTGCCGTCTATATTTTGATATTATCTGCACGACGAATTTTGATTTTTTATTGGAATCTGCGTTTGGCGAAATCTATTCAAAACAGGGAAAGCCATACCATGTAATTACCAATGAGAGCAGATTGTCTACGTTCTTTAATGAAAAAACAACTATTCTAAAGCTGCATGGAGATTTTAATGACCCTAATAGTATGGTAATTACTGAAACAGATTACGATTTATTTATTAATAAAAATCCACTATTTTGTACATATATTGCAAACTTGCTAATTACGCGAACACCACTACTAATTGGATATAGCTTAAATGATCCTGATATAAGGATGCTCTGGTCCATAATCGGTAGTCGGCTAAACACGTTGAGAAGGACAGGATACGCAATAATGTGTAATGCATCAGATAATGATGTAAACAGATTTAAGCGTAGAGGAATAAATGTAATTAACTTACCAGCAAAAGGAGGAAACTATGGATCGATATTAGCAAAATTGTTTGATGAAATTCTGGAATATTGGAATAAATCCACGGAAAATGCTATTAGAACTTCAAATGAAGATGCTGTTAGTGTCCTAAAGTTTCCCAACGTAGAGCAATCTGATTTGTGCTTCTTTAGTGTTCCATATAGCAAATTATCTTTATACAAAAAATATATTTTTCCTGTTGTTGAGCGCCAAGGATTTATTCCCGTTGCAGCAGATGAATTTATTCTTGCAGGAGATAATATCGCAGCAAAGGTTTCCACATTAATTCAAAAGGCCAAAATAGTAATAGTTGATATTTCTAGCTCTCCACATATCCAGATGGAACTTGGAATCGCTATGGAGAAGCAAAAAGCATGTCTTATTATTTCGGAGAGCAGTGCTTTATTGCCCACAAAAGCTCTAAATCATCCGTTTTTCGTCGGCAATTTTACAGACAAGTTAGATAATTTGATAGACGCCGTTGACAAATTTGTTGGAAAATATGCGACAAATAGAGATGACTCTTTTGATGCTCCGAAACGTTTGTTTGAGTTAAAAGAGTATAATGCGTCAATAATTGCTGCCATCAGCCTGCTAGAAATACGTCTCACAAAATTTTGGCTATTGCATGAAAAGAATGAGATAAATTCAAACGCAGTTATTCCATTAGGGCAACTAATTCGGATTATAGGGAATAAATACGGCATAGACAGTGAACAGGTTCAGCAGTGGTCCTCCATAAGAAACCAAGTAGCACATTCTACGTATACTGCAAGTCGCAATCAATGTAAGCAAATTTTAGACGGAATATATAACTTAATAGAAAAGCTAGACAATATGTAATATCTCTTGTCTGCTTGAAAAGGGCTGTACTACCATTATAGTAGTGCAGTCCTTTTTTGAATTCACCACTTGACAATGTTGCAGTGAGTTGATGTCACAGGACGAAATCGCCGTGATGGACGGCGGAAAGTGTATTTTGCAGGTGCGGGGTGTGCGTCCCTTTTTCAGCGAGAAATACGACATCACCCGGCATCCGCAGTACAAATACCTCTCCGACGCCGACAAGAAAAACGCTTTTGACGTGGACGGGTATCTTGCCGCCATGCGCCGCAGGCAGCGGCAGGTGGTGACGCAGGAGGAAGTCTTTGACTTCTACGAAATAGACCTGTCGGACGAAGAAGAAAACGGCGAAGCCGACGCCGCCGAAGAATGAGGCGGCAAATCCAACAACAAAATTTTTGAATTTATGGAGGTAAATCTATGGAATTTTTCAACAGCGCAATCGACGTTTTGCAGACCCTCGTTGTCGCCCTGGGCGGCGGCCTGTGCGTGTGGGGCGGCATCAATCTCCTGGAGGGCTACGGGCAGGACAACCCTGGTTCCAAGAGCCAGGGCGTCAAGCACTTGATACCTAAATTGATGTAAAGACAAATGCGTTGTGTATGCCGCAGTTTTTGGAGAAGAATTGCAAGAGTGCATTGTGTTTTATCAATGAGGGCGGTATAATGATTGAAAGGCCATAGGGCCGGGGCCGCTCCTGCTGTCCCCAGCCCGGAAAGGTGGAACAGGCTATGAAAATCAGCTATAAGCCGCTGTGGAAAACACTGATTGACAAGAACATGAGCAAGAAAGATTTGCGGCTCCAGGCGCATTTGACAACAAACCATATCGCCAACATGGGCAAGGGGGAGCATATCTCCATGCCCACTCTTATCAAAATTTGCGAAACGCTGAACTGTGATATTTCCGATGTGATTGCGCTTGTGCCGGATGATGACCTATAAGAGAAAAAGAGCAACACGGTGAAAACAAGTTAGCTTATGTGCAAGTCGAGGGCATAAATTTTGAGAACTACACACTAATCACAAATTTCTATGGTATGCTACCCTTCGGAGGTGTCATTATGCAAAGGATTTTAGTTGTCGAGGATGACTTGGACATTCAAGAACTATTGAAGAATTTTCTGCAAGAGGTAGGATATGAGATCATTTTAGCCAGCGATGGTGTGGAAGCCCTTTCTGTATTTTCTGTCTCGCAATTTGACTTGGTGTTGCTTGATGTAATGCTCCCCAAAATTGATGGGTTTGCCGTTTGCGAATTTATAAGAAAACAGTCCCAGGTTCCTATCATCATGCTTACCGCATTGAGCGGAGAGGAAGAACAAATCCGGGGGCTGGATTTGCAAGTTGATGATTACATCACAAAACCCTTTTCTATGCCGATTTTAATTCGGAAGATTGCCGCCGTCCTACGGCGGAGCAGCGGGCCGCAAGAGGATGAACACAAAACGATTGCCTACCAAAATCTCATTTTGGATTGCGACAATTATACGGCCACCGTGGACGGAGCCGCTTATGAATTGACACAGCGAGAATTTGAAGTGCTGAAAGAACTGCTCACTAATCAAGGGCGTATTTTGACCCGGCAAAACCTTTTGGACAAACTGTGGCGGTATGACTTTTATGGGGACGAGCGTGTAGTTGATACGCACATCAAGAACTTGCGGAAGAAACTGGGCATTGAATTTATCCAGACAATCCGAGGGGTGGGATATAAAATTGACAAAGAAAATTAAAGGCAGTTTATTTGTAAAAGTATTTCTAATCACTACGGTTATGCTGCTGTGTATATCGTTGCTGGTGTTCGGAATGTTGGCATGGTTAATGCCGCAGACCTACTCCAACAAGCTGGACACAATTTTAGATGAACGAACACAGAACTTTATTTCTGAATTAGAACAAGTGCCTTTCTCAAATAGCGGCGGTTTGTTCGATCAGTTTATCGCGAATATGGAAATCAATTCTGTTCAGTTATATGACAGCAACGGCGATTTAGTGCCGCTACCCACAGTGGAATTTTACAATGAATGGGGCGTTAATATCGCACAATCGGAAACCAATAGCTTTGGTGAAACCGTTCCTGTTCTGTCAAACAATTATTACTTTTCATTCGCTGATAGCAATGACCGATATATGCTCATTGTCTATGGTGCAGCAGAACAGATTGCGGAACTACAACAATCCTTTATTCGTATTTTTCCGCTTATCCTGCTAATTGTTTTGGTGGCCGCTCTTGTCGTATCTTGGCTATATTCCCGTATGATTACAAAGCCCGTATTGGAAATCAGCCGTATATCCGAAAAAATGTCTGACTTGCAGTTGGATTGGACAGTTGATGAACAACGAACTGACGAATTGGGAACCCTGGGAAAAAGCCTGAACAGACTATCGCACAATCTTTCCATCGCTCTGTCCGATTTGCAAGACGCAAATAGGAAACTCGAAGCCGATATTGAACATGAAAAGGAAATGGAGCAGGCCCGTACCAATTTCTTTTCGGCGGTGTCCCATGAATTGAAAACACCCGTCACCATTATTAAAGGCCAGTTAGAGGGGATGCTGCTCGGTATTGGGGCATATAAAGATCGTGAAAAGTATTTGACAAGATCGCTTGAAATTGCAAACACCCTCGAAACAATGGTGCAGGAGATATTAACAATTTCTCGGCTGGAAACTGCGGGGACAGATTTCAAAAAAGACCATTTGGATTGTATTCAGATCATCAAATCCTATTTAAGCGAAACCGAAGATTTGATTGCGGGGAAAGATTTGCAAATACATCTCGATGTTCCACCATCCGCGCTCATAACTGGAAACAAAATGTTGATGGAAAAAGTGTTTACAAATCTGATAGGAAATGCAATCAAATATTCTCCACAGAGAGCCAGTATTTGCATCTCCGTCTATACAAAACATGGACAGATAGAATTTTCTGTTGAAAACACAGGCGCACATATTCCGGAGGATAGTATACCCAAACTATTTGATGCGTTTTATCGTGTGGAGCAATCCAGGAGCCGTAAAACCGGCGGAAGCGGGTTAGGGCTGTATATCGTGCAGGAGATACTACACCAGCACGGAAGTGAATGTACGGTCTGCAATACACAGGCCGGGGTGAAGTTTTCTTTCACAATTTAACAGGTACAGGAAAGCGGTGGGCAATTAGCCCGCCGCTTTTCAACTACACATAAATCACAAACTAATCCCAAATGTATCACAAAAAAGGATGGTATTCTTTAGATACACTCAAAGAAAGGATGGTGTTTCTTCAATGAACACAAAAAACCTGCTTGCGTTAGCCCTTGGAGGGGTGCTGCTTGTGGGATGCTTGGCTGGGTGCAGTACCGCAGCGGCATCCCAGGGCGATACCCTTTCCACAACCGGCACGACTTCCCCGCAATCCCCTAATGCGTCCGGCCCGTCCCTCTCTGCAACTGCTGAGGACGGCTGGGCAGACAGTGATGTTTCCTATGAGGAACAGTTTAAGCCGTATGAGCAGTTTGGCCTGACCTACGATGCCAGTAAAAACGAACTGACATACAATGGGAAAGCGGTACGGTGGTTTGAGGACTACTATACCACAGCGGACGGTTCCCAGGCTGGCAGAGACTTTTTCAACGAAAATGGCGTGGTTGATGTTTATGCTGTCCGTGATTTCAGCAGTATTATCCGGGCTGATGATGGCTCTTTTGACCCCAGCGGAAAACTGACTGGTGTGAAAGAGTTTTCGACAGCGGAATTTGCCGCCCGTGATGTTGAAGCAATCAAAAATCCTGGCCCCATTACTGCCATATCGGGCGATCCTCTTTCTGCGAAAGAATTGGAGGACATGGCAAAGGAATATCAGGCGTTTGGCGTTACCTATAACGTCAAAGAAAATCAGTGGTATTTCAATGGTGAAAAGGTTCGGTTTTTCCGGGATGTGCTGACCTCCAATGGTGAGGAGTTGACCAGCGGGAAATTCAAAGGGGCAATCCGCACTTTGGGGAGCGCAGACGGAACCATCGACATTTATACAGTCCGTGACTTTGCCCGCCCCGACACCTCCGGGAATGGAACGCTGACCGGGATCAAGAAATATAGTCAAGCGGAATTTGACGAACACACGCAGAAAGA
>ERZ808028.696-NODE-696-length-25039-cov-9.010216_pt1 | contig 25039 bp, 19 predicted proteins | sample MGYA00380184_ERZ808028 | MGnify/ENA primary metagenome ERZ808028 (study PRJEB31490, sample SAMN06133397) | mouse gut metagenome | isolation source: J8_1 | host: mice | place: China: Chengdu | collected 2015-05 ...
CGCATCACCGGGTCCAGGCCGTCCACCGGCTCGTCCAGCAGCAGGTAGTCCGGCTTGCAGCTCAGGGCCAGCCAGAAGGCCGACTGCTTCTGCATCCCCTTGGACAGGCGGCGGATGGGCCGCTTTTCGTCCACGGCGGGGAAGGCGTCCTTCAGCTTGGCGTAGCGGTCCATGTCGAAGGAGGGGTAGATTCCCCGGTAGAACTTCATCATGTCCCGGGTGGAGGCGGAGGTGAAGTAGTACAGCTCGTCGGGTATGCCCGCCATCCGGGTCTTGACGGCGGGGTTTTCATAGATGGGCGCGCCCTCCACCAGGATTTCGCCGCTGTCCTGGCGGTAGGCCCCGGTGAGGTGGCGCAGGATGGTGGATTTGCCCGCCCCGTTGGGCCCCACCAGCCCGTAGATGGCCCCCTTGGGCACCGTCATGGTCAGCCCGTCCAGGGCGTGAAAGCCGTCAAAGCTCTTGACCACGTTTTTCACTTCAATCATTGTGTCTCCTCCTTCCCCTTGTCACGCTGCGCCTGTTCGCGACACGCGGCTTCCTTCCGACTCGGGCTGGTCTCCGGGCCGCCTTGCGGCCCGTCGCTCGCCCCCGCTCCAGTCCATCCGCGCTGCTCACAACGGCTCCGCGCTTCTTCAAAGGCCGCGCAGCGCTCGCCAATTTCGGCCGGCGTCATCCCCAGGTACACCAGTTCCTGGACGATTGCGTCCAGCTTGGCCAGCAGCTCCTCCCGGCGCTTGTCGGTGACGTCCTGGGGCAGTGCGGCAAAGCTCCCCTTCCCCGGCACCGAGTAGGCGTAGCCCTCCTGCTCCAACGACTCGTAGGCCCGCTGGATGGTGTTGGGGTTGATGGCCAGCTGGCCCGCCATGGAGCGCACGGAGGGCAGCTTATCCCCCGGCGGGATGGCCCCCGTGATGATGAGACGGCGCAGGCCGTCCCGGACCTGTTCGTAGATGGGGCGGCTGTCCCGGTAGTTCAGGCTGAGCATGGCCCCGCCTCCTTTCTTAGATTGTACTAAACGTACTATCTGTCTTAATACAGTTATTGTAACACCGAATTTCGTATCTGTCAAGCCGGTAAACATTCCCAGAATTTCCTTTTAATAATTTGAAAAGGGTGCTGACAACCGGCCCTATACCTGCTATAATGTTGTTGCACGGCTTTACATCAGGATTATATGTGTCAAAAAAAGGTAGAAACCGACTCATTTCATAACATAAAATAGAAAGGGGTCTTTTCCTATGTCCAAGCACGATTTGAATTCCGCCGCGTTCCTGGCCTGCGTGGGCCCCCTGCTGGACAGCAGCGAGGTCAGCGCCATGAAGCAGTGGCGGCATCACTTTTCCACCACCTGCTACCAACACTCCCTGTTTGTGTCCTACGTAGCCTTCCGGCTGGCCCGGTACTTCGGCTGGGACTACCGGGCCGCCGCCCGGGCGGGGCTGCTCCACGACCTGTACCTCTACGACCCCGCCGACGGCTCCGCCCATCCCGGCAACCAGTGCCTGGACCACCCGGAGTTCGCCCTGCGCAACGCCTCCGCCCTGTGCCCCGACCTGAGCGACAAGGAGAAAAACGCCATCGTGTCCCATATGTTCCCCCTGGCCGTCCACCTGCCCCGGTGCCGGGAGGCTCTGGTGGTCAATATGGCGGACAAGATCTGCGCCACTTTGGAGGTGGTCCACCTGTACCAGACCCGGCGTATTCAGCGCTGGCTCCCCCTGCCCGCGGTCTGAGACTGCGGGCGGGTCCCACCCCTCGACATATCCACCGTTTTTCCTCGTTTTTCCCCCTGCCTTTCGTGAAAAAGTGACAATTTTTCCAAAGTGTGAAAAATCTCTTCAAAAACTCCTGGTTTCTGGTATAATGTTTCTTGTGACAGTCCGCTTCCTGCCCTGGTGAGGAAGTTGAAATATGAGCTGAGAACGAATACTACGATTTTTTAAGAGAGGAAGATGGGAAGACATGATCTCACACGGCAAGGATTTGAAGATTTTTTCCGGCAGTTCTAACAAGGCGCTGGCCAAGGGCATCTGCAAGGAGCTGAGCATCCCGATGGGAAGCGCCGAGACCGGCGCCTTCTCCGACGGCGAGAATTTCGTCTCCATTTTTGAGACCGTCCGCGGCTCCGACGTATTCGTGGTCCAGTCCACCAGCACCCCGGTGAACGACAACCTGATGGAGCTGCTCATCATGATCGACGCGCTGAAGCGGGCCTCCGCCGGGCGCATCACCGCCGTCATCCCCTACTTCGGCTATGCCCGCCAGGACCGCAAGACCAAGCCCCGCGACCCCATCTCCGCCAAGCTGGTGGCCAACCTCATCACCCGCGCCGGGGCGGACCGGGTGCTCACCATGGACCTCCATGCCAACCAGATCCAGGGCTTTTTCGACATCCCGGTGGACAACCTGATGGGCTCCCCGGTATTTGTGGACCACTTCTTCCGCCGTTTCGCCCCCGTCCACGACGAAACCATGGTGGTCTCCCCCGATGTGGGCAGCGTGGCCCGGGCCCGGGCCTTCGCCCAGAAGCTGGATATGCCCATGGCCATCGTGGACAAGCGCCGTCAGAAGGCCAACTCCTCCGAGGTGATGAACATCATCGGCGACGTCACCGGCAAAAACGTGATCCTGCTGGACGACATGGTGGACACCGGCGGGTCCCTGTGCCACGCCGCCAAGGCGCTGGTGGAGATCGGCCACGCCAAGTCCGTCAGCGCCTGCGCCAGCCACGGGGTGCTGTCCGGCCCCGCCATCCAGCGGATCAATGACTCCGTGCTGGACGAGGTTGTGTTCCTGGACACCATCCAGCCCAGGGAGAACATCGGGGAGATCTGCCCCAAGATCAAGTACCTGTCCGTGGCCCATCTGTTTGCCGAGGCCATTGAGCGCATTTACGAGGAGCGGTCTGTTTCGAAGCTGTGGTGCTGAGCCCGGCTGCCGAACCGTCGCCAACAGGCGAAGCGCAACGGCTGCGAAAAGGCCAAGACATTCCCCGCTCCTCCATGCGTTTATAGAGAAAACCTCCGCTCCGAAGCGGCTTGCTTCGGAGCGGAGGTTCCATACCCAGCCCCGGTCTCCGGGACTGGGATATTCGTGTTTTCGGGAGGTTTCCCAATGTTTTTCCAAAAAAAGCTCCCGGTGTCCTGGCTCGTCGTGGGCCTGGGCAATCCGGGAGACAAGTATGAGAACACCCGCCATAACGTGGGCTTCCTGGTGGCGGACGAGCTGGGGGAGCGGGGAAATTTCCCCATCCAGCGGCTGAAGTTTAAGGCCCTCACCAACACCGCCGTCATCGGCGGCCAGGGGGCGCTGGTGATGAAGCCCGTCACCTACATGAACCTGTCCGGCGAGGCGGCGGGGGAGGCGGCCCGGTTCTACAAGCTGGACCCCGCCCATGTGCTGGTAATCTCCGACGACGTGGACCTGCCCCTGGGCAAGCTGCGCATCCGTACCGGCGGCTCCGCCGGAGGACACAACGGCCTCAAAAGCATTATCCAGCATCTGGACTCCGACCAGTTCCCCCGGCTCAAGGTGGGGGTGGGGGGCAAACCCCATCCCGACTACGACATGGCGGACTGGGTGCTGGGCAAGCTCCAGGGCGAGGACAAGAACGTCATGGACCAGGCGGTGAAGCGGGCCGCCGACGCGGTGGAGTGCCTTTTGCGGGACGGCCCGCAAAAAGCCATGAACCGTTTTAACTAGCGCTCCCCCGCTGGGGGCAGGGGGCCGCCTTCCACGGTTGGAGGGTCGCCTCCGGCGGGTGTAGATGCGCCCAAGCTTTCCAAATTTTTCAAATTTGAGGTCAATCCATGAAAATGCTGCTGAACATTTTAGACGCGGTCCCGGAGTTCACCCGGCTGACAGCGAACTTGGAAGCAGGCCGCTCCCCGGTGGAGGTGGCGGGGCTGTCTCCGGTCCACCGGGCCCACTTCGCGGCTGGACTGCTGGAGCGGCTGGACTGCCCCGTGGTGCTGGTGTGCGCCGACGAGGGGGAGTGCGCACGGCTGGCGGCGGACGTAACCGCCCTCACCGGGGAACCCGCCACCATAATCGGAGCCCGGGAGTTCCTGTTCCACGAGGGAGCGGTGGCCTCCCGCCAGTGGGAGCACCAGCGCATCGCCGCGTTTCAGGCCATGGCCCAGGGCAAAACCAGGCTCATCGCCGCCACGGTGGAAGGGCTTATGCAGCGCACCCTGCCCCCGGAAGAGCTGGCCGCCCACGTGGTGGAGGTGGACGCCAAGGGCAGCTACGACCTGGAGGAGCTGGCCGGACGGCTGGCGGCTTTGGGATACACCCGATGCCAGCAGGTGGAGGGCGTGGGCCAGTTCGCCCTGCGGGGTGGCATCCTGGACGTGTTCTCCCCCGGCATGGACGACCCTGTCCGGGTGGAGTTCTGGGATCAGGACGTGGACTCCATGGGGCCCTTCGACCCGGCCTCCCAGCGGCGGGCGGGGCGGCTGGACCGGGCGGTATTTCTGCCTGTCAGCGAGCTTCTGCCTGTCCGGGACGAACACGGGGGCTTGGAACGGCCCACCGACCTCCAGCTTCCCGCCCGGTACAAGACCCTGGCCACCGCCGCCCACCACCTGCCCCTGGACGCCGTGGTGTGCCTCAGCGAGTCCAGCCGGGTGGCGGAACGGGGCAAAAACTGGCTGTGGCAGCTGAACGAGGACGTGAAAACCCTGCTGGAGGCGGGGAAGCTGGACGGCAAACACGCCCGTTTTTCCGCCACTATGGACGAGCTGATGGCCGTCCTGGACCGCCACGCCCTGTGCTTTCTGGACTCATTCACCACCTCCGCCGCACCCCTGCCGCCAAAGGACATCCTGACCGCCCAGGGCCGCCAGCTGTCCTCCTTCGGGGCCAGCCTGGACACGGCGGCGGCGGACCTGACCCAGCTGCAAAACGCCAACACCGGCGCGGTGGTGCTGGTGGGCAGCGAGCAGCGGGCGCTGAACCTGCAATCCATGCTCCGGGAGCGGAAAATCCGCTCTGCGGTGGACTTCCAGCTCCACGACCTGCCCCAGCCCGGGGGGATCACCATCGCGGTGGGGGGGCTGTCGGCGGGCTTTGACTACATCGGCTGTCCCTACGCGGTGCTCACCGAGGGAGGGAGCGAGCCCAAGCGCCGGGGCAAGCGCCTGAAAAACGCCGCCGACCGCCGGAAGGTGGACTCCTTCACCGACCTGTCCCCCGGAGACCTGATCGTCCACGAGCACCACGGCATCGGCCGGTTTGTGGGCATGGTGAAGATGCAGGTGGACGGGGTGGACAAGGACTACGTCAAGCTGGCCTACGCCGGGGCGGACGTGCTCTACCTGCCCGCCACCCAGCTGGACGCCATCGCCAAATACATTGGCGCCGGGGACGACCCGGAGACCAAGAGGCTGTCCAAGCTGGGGGGGACGGAGTGGGAGAAGGCCAAGACCCGCACCCGCAAGGCGGTGAAGGACCTGGCCAAGGGGCTGATCCAGCTCTACGCCCAGCGCCAGCGCCAGCCGGGCTACGCCTTCGCCGCCGACTCTCCCTGGCAGAAGGAGTTCGAGGAGGACTTCCCCTACGACGAGACGGAGGACCAGCTGCGCTCCATCCGGGAGATCAAGCGGGACATGGAGACCCCCCGGCCCATGGACCGCCTGCTGTGCGGCGACGTGGGCTACGGCAAGACGGAGGTGGCCCTGCGGGGGGTGATGAAGTGCGTGCTGGAGGGCAAGCAGGCGGCCATTCTGGTGCCCACCACCGTGCTGGCCCGGCAGCACTACCTCACCGCCCGCTCCCGGTTTGCCAAGTACCCGGTGGAGATCGAGGTGGTCAGCCGCTTCCGCACCCCCGCCCAGATGAAAAAGGCGCTGGCCGGGGTGGAAAACGGCTCGGTGGACCTGCTCATCGGCACCCACCGCCTTTTACAAAAAGATGTGCATTTCAAGGACCTGGGCCTGCTGGTGGTGGACGAGGAGCAGCGCTTCGGCGTCACCCACAAGGAGCGGCTGAAGGAGATCTCCAAACAGGTGGACGTGCTCACCCTGTCCGCCACCCCCATCCCCCGGACGCTGAACATGGCCCTGTCCGGCATCCGGGACATGTCCGTCATCGAGGAGCCCCCCTCCAACCGCCAGCCGGTGCAGACCTATGTGCTGGAGCACGACTGGTCGGTGCTGGCGGACGCCATGCGCCGGGAGCTGGAGCGGGGGGGGCAGGTGTACTACCTCCACAACCGGGTGGACACCATCCAGCGCACCGCCGCCCGCATCAAGGACCTGCTGGGGGAGGGGGCGTCGGTGGCGGTGGGCCACGGCAAGATGAGCCAGGAGGAGCTGTCCGACGTGATGACCCGGGTGTCCGACGGGGAGGTGGACGTGCTGGTGTGCACCACCATTATCGAAACGGGCATCGACATCGCCAATGTGAACACCCTCATCATCGAGGACGCGGACAAGATGGGCCTGTCCCAGCTCCACCAGATCCGGGGCCGGGTGGGCCGCTCCCCCCGGCGGGCCTACGCCTATATGACCTACCGGCAGGGCAAGGTGCTCACCGACATCGCCGCCAAGCGGCTGGGGGCCATCCGGGAGTACGCCGAGTTCGGGTCCGGATTCAAGATCGCCATGCGGGACCTGGAGATCCGGGGCGCGGGCAACCTGCTGGGCCCGGAGCAGTCCGGCTTCCTCATGAGCGTGGGCTATGATTTGTATCTGAAGCTGCTGGAGGAGGCGGTGCTGGAGGAGAAGGGGGAAAAGCCCGACCGCCTGCCCGAGTGCACGGTGGACCTGACGGTGTCCGCCTCCATCCCGGACCGGTACGTGCCCGACGCGGGCCAGCGGATGGACCTGTACCGCCGCATCGCCCGGGTGCGCACCCAGGAGGACGCGGACGACATGACGGACGAGCTCATCGACCGCTTCGGCGACCCGCCCCGGCAGGTGAACGCCCTGATCTCGGTGGCCCTGCTCCGGGGGCAGGCGGCGGCCTGCGCCGTCTCGGACATCTCCCAGAAGGGGGGCGCGCTGGTGTTCACCCTGGAGCGGTTCGATCTGGAGTCCATCGCCGCCCTGGCGGGGCAGTACCCGGGCCGTCTGCTGTTCTCCCCGGGGGACAAGGCCGCCTTCACCCTGCGGCTGAAGAAGGGGGAGGACCCCCTGCGGATGGCCGCCCAGGTGGTGGAGCGGTACGCCGCCCTGGGGAGCGGCTGACCGCCCAGCGGGGTTTGACCCCCGCGAAAGTGCGCGCCGCGTTTCACCCGCCGCTGCGCAGCACCCCGCCCCCAGGCGCGGTCCGTGAGCCCTGCCCCTTCTCTGTGCCGCGCCAGCGGGCGGCCGCCCAATCGGAGCCCCCGCATCCCGATCTCCGCGCGCCGGAGGCACCCTCCCGCAGGGGACAAAACCCCATTTGCATTTCTCCGCCGTTCGTAGTATAATGGCGGACAGCCCCAACACTCAGAAGCTGTACCAATCGGCTCAGCACCCAGCTTCGCCTATTGGCGCCGCTTCTCAATTTTGATTGGAGAATGATATGAAACATACGAAACGACTGCTGGCCCTGCTGTTGTCCGGGGCCATGGCCCTGTCCCTGTTTGCCTGCGGCGCCGCCGGCGGGGACCCCACCGCCTCCCCGGACGCGGACCCTTCCGCTTCCGCCGACCCCTCCGCCAGCGCGGACCCCTCCGGCGATCCCAGCGCCTCCCCCGCCATCGTGGCCGACCTGAGCCAGGGTGTGCTGGAGTTCTCCGCCGGCCTGTCCGCGGAGGACGTGCTGCTCACCGTCAACGGCGTGGACGTCCCCGCCGACCTGTTTTTGTACATGCTGGCCATGAACTGCATGAACATGCAGCAGTATCTGTCCTATTTCGGCATGACCATAGCGGACGTGGCCCCCACCCTGCTGGATGAGACCATCACCATGGCCGCCTACCACCAGCTGATGCGGCAGAAGGCGGCGGAGCTGGGCTGCCTGCCCACCGACGCCCAGCAGGAGGAGATCCGTACCGCCCTTCAGGAGGCGGACCTGGACTCCGTCCGGCCCTACTGGGGGCTCACCGACGACAGCGCCAACTTCATCTTCTCCATCACCGCCTACTACAACAACGTGCTGGACGCCACCACCCACGAACCCAGCGAGGCGGAGCTGGAGGAGTACATCGTGTCCAAGGGCGCGTACCGGGTGAAGCACATCCTGCTCAAGACGGTGGACGACAGCCGCCAGCCCCTGCCCGAGGACCAGATCGCCGCGAAAAAGACCCAGGCGGAAGACCTGCTGGCCCAGCTCCAGAGCGCGGAGGACCTGCCCGCCCTCTTTGACCAGCTGATGAACGAGTACAGCGAGGACGGCCGCACCGAGGACGGCGCCCTGGCCGCGCCCGACGGCTACCTGGCCACCCCCGGCCAGATGGTGGCTGAGTTTGAGGAGGCGGGCCAGCAGCTGAAGGCCGGGGAGCTGTCCGGCATCGTGGAGACCACCTTTGGCTATCACATCCTGCTGGGCCTGCCCCTGACCCCCTTCGCCGAGGGGGAGACGGCTGAGTATCTGGAGTCCTACCGCCCCGACGCCCTGGAGGCCCTGGTCCATCAGTGGCAGGAGCAGGCCGAGATCACCCGCGCCCCCACCCTGGAAACGCTGGACACGGCGGACTTCTTCGCCAAGATGAGCGCCTACCAGCAGGCCCTGGCGGAGCAGGAGGAGGCCGCCGAGACCGCCCCGGTGGAGAGCGGCGGGGTGGGCTGAGCCCTGCCCCCGTCCTCCCTCCGCTCCAAGCTCCCCTGCGCGGCTATCATCGCGCTTCCCTCTTGACAATCGCCCCCATTTCTGCTATCATCTTCCCAATGTGATAGGGGAGTAATCGGCAGGCTGCCCGCCTGTGACCAGCGCCAACAGCAAGAGGGTTGACCTCTGGCCTGATCTGAAACGATAAGACCTATCCACAGCGTCACGCTGTGGATAGGTCTTTTTTGTTTCCCGCTTGTCCCCTTCCCTACCATTCGACCTCAAAAACCCGGTATATTAGGAAGGAAAAGGAGTGTTGGACTATGAGCCAATGGTACGCCAAAACCGCCGGCCAGACCCTCAGCGGGCTGGACACCGCCCGTTCCGGCCTCTCCCCCCGGCAGGCCCGGCAGCGGCTGGAGCAGTACGGCCCTAACCAGCTGGCGGGCGCCCCGAAGAAGCCCCTGTGGGCCCGGTTTTTGGACCAGCTGCGGGACCCCATGATTCTGGTGCTGCTGGCGGCGGCGGCCCTGTCGCTGATCTCCTCCGGCGGGGAGGACTGGGTGGAGGCGGTGATCATTCTGGTGATCGTGGTGGTCAACGCCTGCATCTCCATCTCCCAGGAGAACAGCGCGGAGAAGGCGCTGGAGGCCCTGCAAAAGATGTCCGCTCCCCTGGCCAAGGTGATTCGGGGCGGGGAGCAGGTCCGGCTGGAGACGGCGGAGCTGGTGCCCGGGGACATCATCGTGCTGGAGGCGGGGGACCTGGTGCCCGCCGACGCCCGGATTCTGGAGTGCGCCAACCTGAAGGCGGACGAGTCCGCCATGACCGGCGAGTCCGTGCCGGTGAACAAACAGGCGGATGAGGTCCTCCCCGCCGAGACCGTGCTGGGGGACCGAAGCAATATGGTGATCTCATCCACCGTCATCACCAACGGCAGAGCGGTGTGTGTGGTCACCGGCACCGGCATGGACACCGAGGTGGGCCGCATTGCCGGTATGCTTATGGGGGAGGAGGACACCTCCACCCCCCTCCAGCGCAAGCTGGCCGAGATCTCCAAGACCCTGTCCTTTGTCTGCCTGGCGGTGTGCGCCGTCATGTTCGGCGTGGGTCTGCTCTACCACCGGCCCCTGCTGGAGATGCTCATGGCCGCCGTCTCCCTGGCAGTGGCCGCCATCCCGGAGGGCCTGCCCGCCATCGTCACCATCGTGCTGGCCCTGGGCGTTCAGCGGATGGTAAAGCACAACGCCATTGTGAAGAAGCTCCCCGCCGTGGAAACCCTGGGCTGCGCCGGGGTGATCTGCTCGGACAAGACGGGCACCCTCACCATGAACAAAATGACCGTGAAGCAGGTGTGGACCCCCGGCGACCGCCACCGCAGAGAGGCGCTGACCATCGGCGCGCTGTGCAACGACACCGTCCTGCACCCCGACGGCAGGACCACCGGGGACCCCACCGAGACCGCCTTTGTGGACGCCGCCCTGCTGGATGGTCTGGACAAGAACACCCTGGAGCGGGAAATGCCCCGGATATCCGAGCTGCCCTTTGATTCCGACCGGAAGCTGATGAGCACCGTCCACCCCCTGCCCGACCACTCGGGCAGGTACCGGGTGATGGTGAAGGGGGCCCCGGACGTGCTTCTGTCCCGGTGCACCCATATTTTGGCCGGGACCGTCACTCCCCTCACCGCCTCCCTGGCCCGGGACGCGGAGGCCGCCAACACCTCCATGGCGGAACAGGCCCTGCGAGTCCTTGCCTGCGGGTATAAAGACATTGAAAAATTACCTGCCGGAGAGCCCGGCAGCGAAGAACTTGAGACCGGCCTCACCTTTGTGGGGCTGGTGGGCATGATCGACCCGCCCCGGCTGGAGGTCAAGGACGCCGTGGCGGAGTGCTACAGCGCCGGTATCCGCCCGGTGATGATCACCGGCGACCACAAGCTGACGGCTGTGGCCATCGCCAAGGAGCTGGATATCTTCCGGCCCGGGGACCTGGCCATCACCGGGGAGGACCTGGACTTCATGCCCCAGGAGCTGCTGGAACAGGACGTGGACAAATTCGCCGTCTACGCCCGAGTGTCCCCGGAGCACAAAATGCGCATCGTCAAAGCCTGGCAGAAAAAGGGCATGGTGGTGGCCATGACCGGCGACGGGGTCAACGACGCCCCCGCCCTGAAGGTGGCCGACATCGGCTGCGCCATGGGCATCACCGGTACCGACGTGGCCAAGGGCGCGGCGGACATGATCCTCACCGACGACAACTTTGCCACCATCGTCAAGGCGGTGGAGCAGGGCCGGGGCATCTACTCCAACATCAAAAAGGCCATCCACTACCTGCTGTCCTGCAACATCGGGGAGATCGTCACCCTGTTTCTGGCCACCCTGTTCAACTTCCACCAGCCCCCTCTGGTAGCGGTCCAACTGCTGTGGCTGAACCTGGTGACGGACTCCCTCCCCGCCCTGGCCCTGGGTATGGAGCCGGTGGAGCCCTCCGTCATGGAAGAAAAGCCCCGGTCCGCCTCGGAGCCCCTGTTTACCAAGCGTTTTTCCATCCGGCTGGCCTGGCAGGGGCTGATGGTGGGCCTGCTCACCCTGGGGGCCTACTGGCTGGGTGAGTATGTGCTCAGCGACCCCAGCCTGGCCGACGCCACCGCCAACACCATGGCCTTCGCCACCCTCACCTTCTGCCAGCTCTTCCACGCCTTTGACGTGCGCAGCGAGACCCAGTCCATCGCCCACATCGGCCTCACCTCCAACCCGGCCATGAACAAGGCCTTTTTGGTTGGCATGGCCCTGCAGCTGTCGGTGCTCCTCATCCCCCCGCTGCAAAGCGTGTTCCAGGTCTGTACGCTGAACCCGGTGGAGTGGCTGGTGGTGCTGGGCCTGTCCCTCACCCCGCTGGTCATCTGCGAAATCGAAAAGGCCCTGCGCCGCGCCCGGTAAGGCCAAGGCCGTTCTTTTTCTTGAAAGAAAAAGAACCAAAAAGAACCTTTGAACCGTTACGAACGGAGCTGGCTCCGTAAAGCCGCCGCTCGGCTGCAAAGGCGGCGCTTATCCAAAAAATAGAATTTTATTAAAGCTTAAAATTGACTTGCTTCACTTCAGTTTCTAAAAACAGCAATGATTATCTGATAGAAGTCTAAAAGTTTCTTTTTTCGCTTCCTTTTTTCTTTCCAAAGAAAAAAGGAAGGCCCTTATAAAATTCGGCGAAAAAGGCTGATTACCTGTTGCATTTTTGGCCCCACCTGCTATAATGATAGTTAGAATTCTAACAATGTCAGAATTCTAACGAACATAGGGTCCAACAAATAATTTATTTTGGAGGTCGATTCCCATGAAAGATTTGTATGTGGTCAGCTGCTGCCGTACCGCCGTGGGCTCCTTCGGCGGAAGCCTGAAGGACGTTCCCGCCACCGACCTGGGCGCCGCCGTGGTCAAGGAGGCCCTGAACCGGGCCAACGTGAAGCCCGAGCAGGTGGACGAGGTCATGTTCGGCTGCATCCTGACCGCCGCCCAGGGCCAGAACCCCGCCCGCCAGGTGGCCATCAAGGCCGGCGTGCCCTTCAGCGTCCCCGCCTACACTGTGGGCATGGTGTGCGGCTCCGGCATGAAGTCCGTCATCGAGGCCGGCCGGGCCATCCGCTCCGGCGACGCGGAGATCGTGGTCTGCGGCGGCACCGAGAACATGAGCGCGGCCCCCTTTGCCTCCATGGACGCCCGCTGGGGCGCCCGCATGGGCGATAAGAAGCTGGTGGACACCATGATCAAGGATGGCCTGTGGGACGCCTACAACAACTACCATATGGGCACCACCGCCGAGAACATCTGCGACATCTGGGGCATCACCCGGGAGGAGCTGGACGCTTTCGCCGCCTCTTCTCAGCAGAAGACCGAGGCCGCCCAGAAGGCGGGCAAGTTTGACGACGAGATCGTCCCCGTGATGATCAAGAAGAAGAAGGAAATGGTGGAGTTCAAGGTGGACGAGTTCCCCAAGGCGGGCGTCACCGCCGAGGGCATCGCCAAGCTGCGCGGCGCATTCCCCGTGGGTCCCGAGGGCGTTGAGGACGAGGTCGTCCACACCTTTGAGCTGACCCAGGTTCACGAGGCCGACGCCAAGAAGCACGTCCAGCGCGTCACCGCCGCCAACGCCTCCGGCATCAACGACGGCGCGGCCGCCATCGTGCTGGCCTCCGGCGAGGCCGTGGAGAAGTACGGCCTGAAGCCCATGGCCAAGCTGGTCAGCTGGGGCCACGGCGGCGTGGACCCCAAGATCATGGGCGTGGGCCCCGTGCCCGCTTCCCGGGACGCCATGTCCAAGGCCAGCCTGACCATCAAGGACATCGATCTGGTGGAGGCCAACGAGGCTTTTGCCGCCCAGTCCATCGCCGTGGCCCGCGAGCTGGACTTCGACATGAGCAAGGTCAACGTCAACGGCGGCGCCATCTCCATCGGTCACCCCGTGGGCGCTTCCGGCGCACGTATCATCGTCACCCTGCTCCACGAGATGCAGAAGCGGCCCGAGGCTAAGAAGGGCCTGGCCACCCTGTGCATCGGCGGCGGCATGGGCGTCGCCACCATCTTCGAGAAGTGCTGAACATAGGGGTCTGATATGGACTACCAGGCACTTTACAAAGAGAAGCTCACCACCGCCGAGGAGGCGGTGAAAGTGGTCAAGTCCGGCGACTGGGTGGATTACACCTGGTGTACCAACCACCCCGTGGCCTTAGATAAGGCCCTGGCCGCCCGCAAGGACGAGCTGTACGACGTAAAAGTCCGGGGGGGCGTCACCATGTGGATACCCGAGATCTGCAAGGCCGAGGACGCGGGCGACCACTTTACCTGGAACGCCTGGCACTGCTCCGGCGTAGACCGCAAGATCATGGCCAAGGGCATGGGGTTCTTTGCCCCCATCCGCTACTCCGAGCTGCCCCGGTTCTACCGGGAGAATGTGGACGTGGACGTGGTGATGGTGCAGACCACCCCCATGGACGCCCACGGCAACTTCAGCTATGCCCTGGCCGCCTCCCACCTGGCGGACATGATGGACAAGGCCAAAACCATCATCGTGGAGGTCAACCAAAATATGCCCTGGGTGTACGGCCTCACCGGCAGCGAAATCAACATCAAAGACGTGGATTTCGTGGTGGAGGGCGGCAATCCCCCCATCGCCCAGCTGGGCGGAGGCGGCGAGCCCTCTGATGTGGACAAGGCGGTGGCCAACCTGATCGTCCCCGAGATTCCCAACGGGGCCTGCCTCCAGCTGGGCATCGGCGGTATGCCCAACGCCGTGGGCTCCATGATCGCCCAGTCCGATTTGAAGGACCTGGGCGTCCACACCGAGATGTATGTGGACGGCTTTGTGGACATCGCCATGGCGGGCAAGATTACCGGCAGGCGCAAAAATCTGGACAAGGGCCGTCAGGTGTACGCCTTCGCGGCGGGCACCCAGAAGCTCTACGACTACGTGGACCGCAACCCGGACGTGATGGCCGCCCCGGTGGACTACACCAACGACGTGCGGGTGCTGGCTCAGCTGGACAACTTCATCTCCATCAACAACGCCATTGACCTGGACCTTTTCGGCCAGGTGAACGCGGAGTCGGCGGGGCTGAAGCACATCTCCGGTACCGGCGGCCAGCTGGACTTCGTCATGGGCGCGTATCTCTCCAACGGCGGCAAGAGCTTTATCTGCCTGTCCTCCACCGTCACCGGCAAGGACGGACGGGTGAAGAGCCGCATTGTGCCCACCCTGACCCAGGGCTCCATCGCCACCGACCCCCGGTCCTGCGTGCAGTACCTGGTCACCGAATACGGCATGGTGAACCTGAAGGGGCTGTCCACCTGGGAACGGGCGGCGGGCATCATCAACATCGCCCACCCGGACTTCCGGGAGGACCTGATCGCCGACGCCGGTAAGATGGGCATCTGGCGCAGAAGCAACAAGCGGTAATACATACCCGGCAAAAAAGCCCGCACGGTTGATGCCGTGCGGGCTTTCCCTACTATTTCGCTTTAGCCACGGGAATCCACACCTCAAACTTGGCGGACTCCGGGTCCAGATAGACCTCCACATCCGGCCCCTCAGCGTACTCATAGCCCGAGGTGGGCAGCCACTCGGTGACCACCCGGCGCTCCAGGGCTTGGATGGAGGCGGGGCCCTCCCCCGTGCCGGGGAACACGGCCCAGGTAAAGGCGGGGACGGTGTACTCCTCCAGCCCCTCCCCCGCCGGGGCGGAGGAGGCTACGGCAATATAATACCGGGAGCTCTCCAGCCCGTCGCACACACCCAGCAGCCCCTTGGGTTCCCCGTCCATCAGCCCGGCCAGCCGGGGGATGGTGCCGTCCGCCGCCGCCCGGCCCCAGAGCTGGGGCACCTGCTGAAAGTTTTCCTCTATGTCCTTCGCCAGCGGCGCGGACACGCCCACGATCCGGAACGCGTCCCTTTTCTCGATCCGATACTCCATTTTTTCCACTCCTTGTACTGTGATGGCGAAGCGCAGGGGCGGATAGCTTTTCAGCGCCGTCCCCGGTGTTTTGGCCGCCGAGGGCGGCAAACCGTGGACCGTCTGAAAGGCCCGGTTGAAGGCGGTGGGCGAGCTGTAGCCATACTTTAAGGCCACATCCACGATTTTGTCTCCGGTTTGCAGGTCCGCCGCCGCCCGGGACATCTTTCGGCGGCGGATGTACTCCGACAGCGGCGTGCCGGCCAGCAGGGTGAACATCCGCTGAAAATGGTAGGGGGAACAGCAGGCGATCTTTGCCGCTTCCCCTAAATCCGGCGCTTCCAAATGTTCCTCCAAGTACTCCACGGCCCGGTTGAACCGATTGATCCATTCCATATTGCCTCGCTCCTTTTTTGTTACGTAACAAAACATAGTATATCCCATTACCGCCCCATTGTCCTCTCTTTTTTGAGACAAAAATAGAGAGTCAGCGCGCTGCTCCCTTTACTTTGGTGTTTTTTCTTGAAACCAAATCCGCCCTTTTTGTGTTATGATAAGTGAAAAGCGCTTTTACTTGCCCAAGGAAAGGGGTGAAATCCTTTGACGGAAGAACAACTGGTTAAGGCCCTGCGCCGAGGGGACCTGTCCGCCCTGGAGGCGTTGATGGACCGCTACACACCCTATGTGTCCTCGGTGGTCTCCCGCATCCTCCGGGGCCGTGGGGCCGATGTGGAGGAGCTGACGGCGGACGTGTTCCTGGCGGCCTGGGACAACCGGGACAAACTGCGCCCCGGCAAGGTCAAGGGCTGGCTGGGGGCCGTGGCCCGGAACCGAGCCTTCAACCTTCTCCGGGCGGAGCGGGTGAGCCTGCCCTTGGAGGAGGATGTGCTGCTTCTGGAGACGGATGGCCCCGACCGGGAGCTGGACCGCAAGGAGACGGCCCGTGTGGTGAACCGGGCGCTGGCTCAGCTGGACAAACCCCAGCGGGAGTTGTTCGTCCGCCACTACTACTACGGCCAGACCGTCCAGGAGGCGGCGCTGGCCATGGGGCTGAACCTGTCCACCGCCAAAACCTGGCTGCGCCGGGGGCGGGAGACACTGAAAGCAATTTTGGAAAAGGAGGGTTATGGACATGAAGCGGCTGAGGATTTCGGAGCTCATGGATGAATACACAGATGATGAATTTTTCCCCCAGGGCGGGGAGACCGCCGACCTACAGGCGGTGAAGGACCGGGTGCTGGCAAAGGCGGCCCCGGCGCAGCAAAAGCGGATGCTGAGAAAGAAAAAAGTGCTCCTTACCGCCGCGTTGGCGGCGGTGCTGGTGCTGCTGGTGGGTGCGGGGCTCCCCTACATCCGGCACCAGCTGGTCTCCGGCGAGCTGTTTTTCCAGCAGAATGCCGATGGCAGCAAGATCACCGGCTTCGTGCACTACGGTCCCCCGCTGTTGGAGCTGGAGGGCGGCCGCCTGTTCTTCAACCAGGACGGCGGCCAGCGCATCGACATCACCGACCTGGTCAGCGACGAAACGCCCTATATTTTTGACGGCAGTGACCCAGACAGTGGAAAGACCTATTATGTCATCGCAGGGGGCACGCCGGGATCCTACGGCTGGTTCGAGTGGGTCGCCACGCCGGATCCCTTCACCTATGAGGAGGACGGTCCCATGTTCGCGGGAGCGGAGGAGGGAGCTTTCTCCACCTACGCCTATTATCCCTATCGGTGGGAGCGCTCCGATGACGGCGAGCTTCGGGCCGACACCACTGGGGGACTTTTCGGCAATGGCACGGTTGGCTGGAACGACAGGTCGGATCTCCCCCTCTGGCTGTTCAATGCCTTTGAAGAATTAGGCATTCCTTACAGGTATGTCTCTTACCCCCAGGCCGGATAAAAAGAGACTACCTTTTGCGGAAGATCGGTGTTATAATGGACTCCCCACCTGGGGGGTCCATTGTTTCATGTGAAACACCTAGGACCTTCCCCCTTGAGGGACGACTGCGGCAATCACCCCGTAGGGCGGGACGGCCACGGTCCGCCCTGCACATATATAGACGGGCATGAAAGAAGGAAAGTGATACCGTGACAGATCAAGACTATATGCGCGAAGCCCTCAAGCTGGCGGGGACCTGCGTCCCGGACGGGGATGTTCCAGTTGGTTGTGTCATCGTGTCCCCCGGCGGCGAAATCATCGGCCGGGGCCGCAACCGCCGGGAGGCGGACAACCGCGCCACCGCCCATGCGGAGATCGAGGCCATTGAGGAAGCCTGCGCCGCCCTGGGGTCCTGGCGGCTGGAGGGCTGCACCCTGTACGTCACCCTGGAGCCCTGCCCCATGTGCGCCGGGGCCATCATCAACGCCCGGATCGCCGCGGTGCGTTACGGGGCCAGAGAGGACAAGTCGGGCTGCTGCGGGTCGGTGCTCAACCTGTTCGAGGAGCGGTTCAACCACCATCCCCGGGTGTACGGCGGGCTGCTGGAATCGGAGTGCCGGGGACTGCTGGAGGAGTTTTTCCAAAAGCTGCGGAAGATTTAATACTACTGTAACACTTTAGCGCAAACTTTTGTAATGTCTCTCCTGTATCTTAATACTTGCAAGAGATATCCTTTCTTTTTCATTCTATCCTCCATTCCTCATTTCAAGAAAAATTCCCAATGTTTCAGATGAAGCATTGGGAATTTTTCTTGCTCTTCTGGGGTTTTACGCCAAAAACGGAACAGCGCCCATTTAAAAGTTTCTTTTATTTAAAGAAGACGAAAAAGCCGCCGGCAGACGTTTAGCAGAATTCGATCTGCCCCGGCGCCATGGACTTGACCCGGGCCAGCGACTCCACCCGGACGCCTTTGGCGCGGATACGTTCGCCACCGGACTGAAACGCCTTTTCAATGGCGATACCCGCCCCCACCACAGTGGCCTCCGCCTGGCGGGCCAGGTCGATGAGCCCCTCCAGCGCCGCGCCGTTGGCCAGGAAATCGTCAATGAGCAGTAGGCGGTCACCGGGAAGAAGAAATCGTTTTGACACAATGACGTTGCTCACCCCACCGTGGGTAAAGGAGGGCACCTCCGTCCGGTACACTTCTCCGGCGATGTTTTTGGTACGGCTCTTTTTGGCGAACACCACCGGCACCCCGAACTGCTGGGCGGCGACGCAGGCGATGCCGATGCCCGACGCTTCGATGGTCAAAATCTTGTTGACCCCCTCTCCGGCGAACAGCCGAGCCCACTCCCGCCCCATGGCCGCGAACAACTCCACGTCCATCTGATGATTCAAAAAGCTGTCCACCTTCAGTACATCTCCGTTCTCTATTATACCGTCTCGGCGGATGCGCTCCTCCAATTCCCGCATGGTGTTCTCCCCCTTATAAAATGTGCCCCTATTTTACCAAAAGACGTACTGTTTTTCCACTGCTTTTCCGCAAATTCCTCTTGCCCTTTCCAGTTTTTTTTGATACAATCATCCTCGGCCACAGCATACCGCTTGCTGTGGTTGAATGCTGTCCGGTTTATCAAATGTTTCACGTGAAACGAAAAGAGGGCTTTGCCATGGAACGCGTCAAAAAAACCATGCGAGAGATTCCCCTGCTCACTCTGGGCACCTTTCTGGTGGCTGCGGGGGTCTACTTTTTTAAATTTCCCAACCACTTTAATACCGGCGGCGTTACCGGTCTGGCGGTAATCCTCAATGCCATTGTCCCGGCAGTGAGTCCGTCTACCTTCGCTTCTGTTATCAATATCGCTTTTTTGGTGGTAGGCTTCCTGTTCCTGGACAAAAGTTTTGGGATAAACACAGTGTATTGCTCTGTCTTATTCTCCGCCATACTGTCCGGACTGGAGTGGCTGTGTCCCCTGTCCGCTCCGCTCACCGATCAGAAAACCTTGGAGCTGTTTTTTGCCGTCATTCTCCCCTCCCTGGGTTCAGCCATTTTATTCAATATGCAGAGTTCCACCGGCGGCACCGATATTCTGGCTATGATCCTCAAACGGTTCTCCAGCATGGACATCGGCAACGCCTTGTTGTGCGTGGATGTGTTCATCGCTGCTTCTACTCTGTATTTTGTGGGCATTGAGGCTGGACTGTACTCCATCCTGGGCTTGGTATTGAAATCGGTGGTGGTGGATACGGTGATTGAGTCGCTGAACCGCCGAAAAAGCTTCTTGGCCGTCACCTCCTGCCCAGACCAAGTGTGCGATTTTATTACCCACACGCTCAAACGCTCCGCCACCTATTGGCAGGCGGAGGGCGCGTACACCCATGACCCCAAGTGGGTGGTGCTCACCGCTCTTTCCCGGTCCCAGGCGGTGGCCCTGCGGCTGTATCTCAAATCCGCCGACCCCCATGCGTTTATCCTGGTGACTAACTCCAGCGAGATTTTTGGAAAGGGCTTTATGCGGGTGTAGGGTTGAGGGCGTCACTTTCTACCTGTACGGAAAGTAACCAAAGACACACTTAGGGGCAGCGGCTTTCGACGCAGTCACCCTGATTGGTATTGACGCCGGTATTGGACACTGAAGAGCGGACTGGGTCCGCCACCCACGCCTCCGGGGTGCCCCTCTGCACTGAAATGTCCGCTCTTTTGGAGCGCGGTGTTTCACGTGAAACAGCTGATGCGGGCCAACTTCCCCTTGCGCTTCTCTTCGATGGAATTCGCCTCCCTCTTGGTGGTATTATGAAACCACCTTTACAAAAGCGGGGAGGCGTTTTCATGTCCCTCTTTTCAAGCACAAAAAAGCGTCAGGTGCTGGAGGTGCCTGTGGAAGATATTCGGCCCAATCCTCATCAGCCCCGGATGAAATTTTCCCCTGAGGAATTGCAGGAATTATCCCAATCCATCTCCCAAATGGGATTGCTTCAGCCCCTCTCAATTCGGCGCACGGACCGGGGTTGGGAACTGATTGCCGGGGAACGGCGGCTGCGAGCGGCCAAGATGGCCGGACTTACCCGGGTGCCCTGTCTGCCCGTGGAGGCGGATGACGACGCCTCCGCCCTGCTGGCCCTGGTGGAAAATCTTCAGCGAAAGGACCTGGACGTTTGGGAAGAGGCCGCCGCCCTGCGCCGGCTCATCGACCACCATCACCTTTCCCAGGAGGAAGCTGCCCGCAAAGTGGGCAAGAGCCAATCCGCAGTGGCCAACAAACTGCGGCTGCTAAAGCTTCCGGTTGATGTAATCGAGGGCCTGCAGAGCGCCCGCCTCTCAGAACGCCATGCTCGGGCGCTGCTGCAGCTGGACACACCCGCTCTCCAGCGGACTGTCCTGGACCACATCGTAAAGCATCAGCTCAACGTAGCCCAGACAGAAGCCTACATCAACCGGCTGCGGCAACAGCAGTCCGCTCCCCGTAAAGCCGCTCCGGTATACCGCATCCGAGACGTGCGGCTGTTTCTCAATACGGTAAAGCGAAGCCTGGCGATAATGCAGTCCGCCGGGGTAAACGCCCGGTGCGGGAAGGAGGAGACAGACAGCGAGATTACTCTGACCATACACATTCCGAAGTAAATCCTTCCATACATGGAAGCCCCCATGTTTCACGTGAAACATTAGATGGGATTTGGGTTGTTTCAAGCACGTACCCCCGCTTTCCGCCGTTCGGCCGTAAATACAGGTTTCTCACAAAAAGGCAGGCCGACGGCCCGCCTTTTTTATTTTCTTAAATGGTTGAAATCCCCTCGAAAACAGGATATAATGATTTTTACCCGCCGAAAGACGGGGCTGATTAGGCGCTGTTTGAAAATTGGAAATATGCCCAACGGTGAAAGATTTTTTCGCTAGACGAAGCCAATTTGACGCAGGAATACTTGGTGTATTCCAAGGAACATTGGCAAAGTATGGCGGGAAAAGAGGCACCGTTTGGGTATGTTAACAATTTTCAAACGAGCCCTAAGCTTGATGCAAAACCTGCGCCGTTTTGACCGCAGGAGAATCCATCGTTTCAATTCAGTCAGCTAGAGAATAGGTTTCAGTCAGCAATTAGATGTTTCACGTGAAACAACAGATAGAGGGGGAAATATCCTATGGGCAAGACCATCGCCATCGTCAACCAGAAGGGCGGCGTGGGAAAAACCACGTCCTGCGTCAATCTGGCCGCCGCTCTCACCGCCCAAGGCGCTAAGGTGCTGGTGTGCGATTTCGATCCCCAAGGCAACGCCACCTCCGGCTTTGGCCTGGACAAAACCCGCTCCCCCAGTATTTATGAGGTGATTTTGGGTGGAGCCCCCATTGCCAAAGCCGTCGTGTCCACCAAGTGGGCGGATGTGATTCCCGCCAACAAGGCCCTGTCCGGCGCTACAGTGGAACTCATTGCTCTGGACCGCCGGGAATACCGCCTGAAAGACGCCATTGAAGAGGTCAAAAGTAATTACGACTTCATTTTCATCGACTGCCCCCCCTCCCTGGAGCTGCTCACGCTGGACGGGCTGTGTGCCGCCGACACTCTGTTGGTCCCGGTCCAGTGTGAATATTACGCACTGGAGGGCCTGTCCGACCTGCTGTACACCGTCCGGCTGGCCAAGCAGCGGCTCAATCCTGATTTGGAGATGGAGGGCGTACTCCTCACCATGTATGACGGACGAACCAACCTGTCCCTTCAGGTTGCCGAGGAGGTCAAGCGCCACTTCCCCGGCAAAGTGTACGCCTCCGTAATTCCTCGGAACGTGCGGCTGTCCGAGGCCCCCAGCCACGGCGTGCCCGTATCCGTCTACGACCCTCTGTCACGGGGCGCGGAGTCCTATGAGACGCTGGCCAAAGAGTTTTTGCGAAAGAACCCCATTGTTTCACGTGAAACACAGTCTGGGCAGAGTCCGCTCTAATTCGGAACCCCTTTGATATTCCTCATCCTCCCTCTTGCCCCACGCGGCCCGCTTCGTCAGACTTGCGCAGGGGCCCCCATAAAACAGGTGAATAACCGAAGAAAGGAATGAATCGAATGGCCAAGGCCAAAGGTTTGGGCAAAGGCCTGGACGCCCTTATGGGAGATTCCGCCACCCTGCAAAGCCAGGAGGCCGGGTCCGTGATACTGCCCATCTCCCAGGTGGAGCCCGGATTGAACCAGCCCCGGAAGCGGTTTGATGACGAGGCTCTGGCAGATCTGGCCACCTCCATTGAGGAGCACGGCATCATCCAACCCCTCACCGTCCGACGGCTGTCCACCGGCTATTACCAGATCATTGCCGGGGAACGGCGCTGGCGGGCCGCGAAGCTGGCGGGCCGGAAAGACGTCCCGGTGGTAATCATTGAGGCGGACGACCGCAAGGTGATGGAGCTGGGCCTCATCGAAAACCTCCAGCGAGAGGATTTAAACCCGATTGAAGAGGCGGAGGGCTACCTGTCTCTGCTCACTGACTTCGGTATGACCCAGGAAGAGCTGGCAAAACGGATGGGCAAATCCCGGCCAGCCATCGCCAACGCCCTACGGCTCACCGCCCTGCCCCCCTCTGTCCGGGAGCTGCTGGCTGAAGGCGCCATTTCCGCCGGACACGGCCGGGCGGTGCTCATGGTGGAGGGAGAGCAGGCCCAGGCCGCTTTCGCCCAGATGATTGTAAACGAGGGCTGGAACGTCCGGCAGGCGGAGGCCAAAGCCAAAAACTTTACGCTTCTTCCCCCTGAGGACCAGCCCCCCAAGAACGCTCCCGACCCCAACCTCATTTACATCCAGGCAGTGGAAAAGAATCTGTCCGCACGGCTGGGGCGCAAGGTGTCTATCAAAAGCGGGGCGAAAAAAGGGCGGCTGGAGCTGGAATACTATAATGTGGACGACCTCAACGACCTGCTGGACCAACTGGAGCGGCTTACCTCCGCAGAAAAGCCTATGGAAGGAGGCGGCGGGGAATGAGCGAAAAGGAACAGCTCCCGGAGTCCGCCCACCAGCCGGACACAGACTCCGTGAAGAACAGTCCTGACCCCGACAAATTGACGCCGGAACAGCAGATGCTCAACAACATCATGGACCAGGCGATGAGCAAAAGCTCAAACAAATCGGAGAAAGACAGTACAGACGCCGCCTCTCCCTTGGCGGAGGCACAACGGGAGAAGACCTCTTCCCCTCCCCCAAAAAACAAACCATCCTCCGTTTATATCTACTTGGCCGTTCTCTTCGGCGCGGCGTTCATGATGCTTCTGCTGGCCTACTTCGTCCAGCAGAGAAATAACGCCACCGTGCTGGACGACCTGCGAATGACCACCACCTCCAAGGAGGAGCTGCTGGAGGAAATTGAGGCGCTGAAAAAAGAAAACGAGTCACTTATCAACGAAAACGGCAGGCTGGATGCCTGGGCCGACCAAAAGTCTAAGGAGGCCAAGCAGCTGAATGACACCTTGGACCAAACCTATTACCGAATGAGTGATCTGGGAACCGAAAAGCGGGCCCTGTACTACCTGTGGTATCTCCAGCAATTCATGGACCAAGGCGACTATACCCTGGCTGCGGCTGAGATCGTATTTTCCACAGATCCTTGGCGCAACGCATGGGAGAATCAAATTTCCCTCAACTCCGCTCTGCTGGAACAGTACGACACCGCCCGCCAAGAGCTCATCCGCCGGGGTTATCTCCAGCAGCTGGACCACGTCCGAGACGGCGGCACCAACATCTATTTCACCAGCCGCTGGAACCCAAACGAAAACAATGATATGGCCGCGCTGTCCATCCTCTGGTGCGCTTTGGAAGCACACTTTGTCCGGGAAGACGATAACGCCGCCTCCCAATATCTGTTCCTCTACCCATTGAGCAGTCCGGCCTCCGGCTATCAAGAACGGGTGGAGCGGCTGGCCAGCGGCTTCACCCTGGAGCAATTCCAGCTGATGAAGGATAAACTGGTGGAAGACAACTGGCTGGCCGTCGCGGAAGACGGCACCATGAGTGAAGGCAACTATATGGGCCCCAAAAATGATATACTGTACGGACTTCCCTTTGAACTGCCCCCTCCAGAGTATCCTTCTACAAATTCCAATTCCATGAACAAAAAGGATGATTAATCATGTTAGACATCAAATTTATCCGGGAAAACCCGGAAACCGTCAAGGAAAACATCAAAAAGAAGTTCCAGGAGGAAAAGCTCCCCCTGGTGGACCAGGTCATTGAGCTGGACCGCCGCAACCGTGACGCCATGACCGAGGCCAACACCCTCCGTGCCGACCGCAACAAGCTGTCCAAGCAGGTGGGCATGCTGATGGGCCAGGCCAAGAAGGACCCCTCCAAGCTGGCGGAGGCGGAGGAGGCCAAGGCCAAGGTGAAGGCCAACGCCGACCGTCTGGCAGAGCTGGAGAAGCTGGAAAATGAGCTGGCGGCGGAAATTCGGAAAATCATGATGGTGATTCCCAATATCATCGACCCCTCCGTACCCATCGGCCCCGACGACTCCGCCAACGTTGAGGTGGAGAAATTCGGCGAGCCCGCCGTCCCTGAGTTCGACATTCCCTATCACACCGATATCATGGAGCGGTTCGACGGAGTGGATATGGACGCGGCGGGCCGTGTGTCCGGCGCGGGATTCTACTACCTGATGGGGGACATCGCCCGCCTGCATGAGGCGGTGCTGGCCTACGCCCGGGACTTCATGATCGGCAAGGGCTTTACCTTCTGCGTCCCCCCCTTCATGATCCACGGCAATGTGGTGGAGGGCGTCATGTCCCAGACCGACATGGACGCTATGATGTATAAGATCGAAGGAGAGGACCTGTACCTCATCGGCACCTCCGAGCACTCCATGATCGGAAAATTTATCGACCAAATGATTCCCGAGGACAGTCTGCCCCAAACCCTCACCTCCTACTCACCCTGCTTCCGCAAAGAAAAGGGCTCCCACGGCATCGAGGAGCGGGGCGTCTACCGCATTCACCAGTTCGAGAAGCAGGAGATGATCGTGGTGTGCAGGCCCGAGGACTCCATGGACTGGTATGAGAAGATGTGGCG